>Ga0208232_1000358_pt1 | contig 9578 bp, 25 predicted proteins | sample LakMenEpi24Aug12_FD_150729 | JGI IMG/M metagenome (GOLD analysis project Ga0208232, IMG submission 150729) | Freshwater microbial communities from Lake Mendota, WI - 24AUG2012 deep hole epilimnion (SPAdes) | ecosystem: Environmental > Aquatic > Freshwater > Lake > Epilimnion/Euphotic zone ... | reverse complement strand
TAGTAGCTACAATAGGTATGTTTTGCCTGTTATATGAAGTAAAGGAATTAAGGGAACTAACAAAGAGTGCAACCAATTTCCGAACTATAAGAAAATAAGTATGATTGACATAATAGGATATATTGGGATGGCATTAATACTATATTCGTTTACAATAGAGAATATATATAAATTGAGGTTAATGAATTCAATAGGTAGTATAGTATGGATAATATACGGAATAGGAATTTGGGCAGGACCTACTATAATGGTGAATGCTTGTGTATTGTGTATTCACTTACATTGGTTTTATAAGAATAGAAAAACAAAATCGGACAGTTATGATAAAATGGATTAAAAACTTAATATTAATACCTTTCAGTTTATTTATATTCATTTGTATTATCTTATATGTAGGTATCGATGAATAAGAGAATCGGAGTTCGGGTCGATAGGGAATTTTTTATTGATAGTATTAGCGTTACCGAGTATGAGCTATGTAGGTTAATGGTTCTAGCTATGTAGGGGAATATGAAATAAAAATCCTTAAAAATGATATATATAATAAATAAAACAATAAATTATGGCAAATTTTAGACCGATTATTAAAATCAAATTAGATGAGTGTTTAAAGGGATATCCATTTTCCGTAGGGCAGATAAAACCATTTACCGAAAGTGGATTAGGAACTTTAAACGAGGCAGTTGTGCACGAATTAGGATTAAGGGATGCGGAATTGGTAAGTACGGAAACGGTTGAGGATACTATTCTATTTACTATTAAGGATACAAAAGAGAATGTAACGAAGGTATGCACATTAACTCCGTTCCCTTGGGAGAGAAAATTAGAAACTAAAACCCAATGGAATTAATTATGGAAGCAGTAGAATTACAAGCCCTATTAGATGGGACGATAAATACAAGAACTATTAGTAGTATAATGGAAGTATGGCCGGAAGTGATGGGACATGTTAAGGGAACTTCCGTAGTGGGTAAAACTATTCAATACGATAGTGGAAGTATTAGTATCGTAAATGGCAAGTTGGTAGTAACCGAATTACCATAAAGCCGGACACGAATAACAATACTAAAAACTAAGGTATAAATAAATCAGTTAAGAATGAAAGCATTAATAGATATCCTGTATATGATAGTAGGGATAGGGGTAATGGTACTAACTATAAGTGTAGGGTTAATAGGATTTATAAAGGTATGGAGGGATATCAGTAAAATGAAGGATAAGGAATGAATAACGATATCATATTTGAATTAGGAATGTCCTGTATCGTATGTATAGGGTATATATGGGGTAAGGTATGGATACACTATAAAGTAGACCTGAATGAGAATGAAAATGAAACGAATAACAAATAAGCTGAGTGAGGGTTTAAGGTCCAAGCTCATAAAAGGGAATGAGGAAATCGTTACCCTACTTCTTATATATGCTCTTATAATCCTATGGGTACTCAATTTTAATATTTAATACTATGGGTCTAATAACACTTATAATAGTAATCCTTATATACAAAGAATTAAGGAATAGAAACAAATAAAATAAAACAAAATGGATAATCACAAAGAACTAATCGTAAACTTTATAAATAGTAATCCTTTAAATTGGGATAACAAGCACCAACGTATTGAAGAAATCCAAGCCCTAATAGGTAACGAAGGTAGGGTATTTATTTCACATGATAACCAAAAGATAAGAGTTCTTTTTAATGATAATTGTAAGGGTTCAATCAATGTACTAAGTAGTGTAATCAAATGGGAAGAGCAGGATACAATGGCAGATATAGTTAATAACGATGTCCCTAACGATACACAAATACCAACGGAAACCCCACCTATCTAATCCTTAATTTGATACCCTATTAATTTACCACAAAAACGTAGTGATTATTTAGTAGCTGAGGGAGTGAGCTGATATTGATATGAGTAAAGGTTAAAAATCAGTAGGGTGTCACTTATAAAATCATTCCCACTTCCTAACACTTTTTACCACTTAATATACATTAGAGGACAGAATAACCTCTATGTCAATCATAATGAGGACCATATACACCTTTATTGGCAAAGCACAAAATTTTTCTGTATATATTTTGACACATTTAGAAGCTTTCAAACCCAATAGGCACAACCGTTTGAGGATATTTAATGAAACCCCACCTGGCGTTAGATATTATCAAATGGATGCAACCCTTACCGATGCTACGTTTTAGGGAAGCTTAAAATAAATTTGGCAGCTTGGGATATTTTTCGTATCTTTGTATAGTAAAGGAAATAATGTATATTTATGAGAGTAACAAATAAGAGAGGTATGAAATTCGATTGTAACCGTTTAATGAGATGGGCAGAGGAAAAGCTAGGACCTTCAAAATGTAATACCATTGCTTTCACTTGGGATTTGGAGGAGGAAAGCTTAGGTTGGTATGACTGGAATAATATTATTTGGATTAATTTAGCTCAGTGCAAAAGAATGATATCGGTCCAAAAAACAATCTTACACGAATGGACACACGCTCAGCAAACCTTTCGTTGGTATAATCATTATCAAATCAAATACGGATATAAATTGAATCCCTACGAAATAGAGGCTAGGGAAAATGAAAAGCTCGTTAAGAGGGCTTATAAGAAACAAAAATAAAGGATGCCAATAGGACAACAAATAGCAGTTAATCGTACAGCCCATAGTGTAGTTGAATTGCATGAGGATTCGAATGGAGAATATTACGCAGTTATTACACCACAAGAGGGATTGAAACTAATAAGGGGAGAATACCTACCATTGGGGAATAGATTACAATTTCCGAACAAGTGGGATAAGGGAGAAGCTGCAGAATATCTAATCCAGCATAAGATTAAGGAACAAGAGGCAATCGTAGCAAGAGCTTCAGAGGAGCTATCCAAATTACAAAAGTGTTTAATTCGAACAAAAGAAACAAAGTATTAGAAATCATTTAATGTATCGTAGCATATATTAGATAATTTCTATATGTATGCCGCTTCGTATTAGAAAAAATTAAATATGATGTGCGGTTTGGCAATATCAAGAAATAGTTGTAACTTTAGGGAGTGGAGGGCGGGTTATAGTGTCGTGACTAGGGAAGCATAAGCTACTGATACTCAATGGTTTAGATTCCGGCCGGTCCAATGTGTTATATAAGTGATATTATGTTAAGTCCCTAATGAGTTGGTAGTCAATGGATTAGACCCCAAATAACCTATAAAAGATATTATGTTAAGTCCGCACATGGCTGGGGTTGACGTAAGTATCTGACTATCAATGAGTTGCGCATATTACGAAAAAACATATCTGTAACGTATTGATTATCAAGAAAGAACTTTTTAAAATAGTTGACAAAGGGCTTGTTTGGTAAGCTTATATGATGTATCTTTATGTATATGAATGAAACAATCACAATTTTAGAGGCCTTGGTAATCGGATTGGCCACCGTATTAGTTTATGTGTTAGTGAAAACTATTGTTGAAACCCCAAAATCTAAATAGTATGAATGTAAGAGAATTTTATGTAAAGAATTACCCGTCCGATGACATGGGTGATGGTATTAATCCCCAAGCTACGTTTGATGGATTAGTTCATGCATTGAGTAACTGTCAGGATGTATATGAGTACTTGTATGTGTACGATAGTATTATAAGAGAGCGTTTGTTTGAAAAGCTATCCCTTATATTGAATTGTGAGTATGAAGTAATTTATCAACAATGGTTAAGCCCAATTAAAAAACCCCTAATAAAAAAATAAGATATGCCAGTTAAAAAGAAAGCAGTAGTAAAGAAGTCCGCACCTAAGAAAGCGGCAAAGAAAGTAGTAAGTACAAAAACACCTACAAAGAAGGCGGTTAAGAAAGCCGTAGTAAAGAAAGTTAGGGAAGTGGACCCTTGCAAATATGGTAAGTTCTATATAGTGGATGCCGCTAATGAGAAGTACCCATTTATGGTTGAAGTTACTAGCGCTCCCAAATCGTTTGAGGACATCATTGGTAAAAAGTATGTGAGTAGAGAACGATGTATTGCAACCTTAGATGTGTATATAGCTGAGGGTACTATTGCTAAAGGTGAGAAGACTGTGATTAAGGAATTAGATGCAGCTGGTATTACGCCAATGGAGCCGGCAATAGAGGATGAAAAATAAATTTGGTAGTCTCAATTATATTTCGTATCTTTGAGTATATCAATTAAGATAAAGGTCAGGACCCACCTATTATAAAGAGGTCCAAAATAACAAAAACCTGGCGGAGTAAGAGGTCAACCGTTTAAAACTATGGCTAATAAGTCAAAGAAATCAGCAAAACGTACTAACTTGTACGAAACAGTATCTAACAACATTCAAAAGATTACACGTCCTTCTGGAACGGTATCTTATAGAGTTAGAGTAAGTGAAGATGGGCAAATGTTCTCTCAATATGAGACTTCATTAAAGAAAGCTAAGGCGTTACGCAATAGCTGGGTAGGGTAATATATTAGGTGAGGGACCGGCAAAGGGTCGGTCCCCTTACTATATAAAAACTCGATAACCATATATTTAGTATAGTGGTTATATCAATAAGTGTATAATTAAACAAAATAAAACAAAGATGAAAAAAGTAATCGCAATTTTCGCAATCACAGCTTTAGTAGCTTGTGGTGGTGCTTCAACTGAAGCAACAACTGATTCAACTGCAGTAGTAGTGGATTCAGCAGTAGTAACCGTTGATACAGCAGTAGCTCCAGCAGTGGATACTGTAATCGCTAAGTAATTTAGTAGGTTAGTAAATACATTGAGCCGGTCCTAATGGTCCGGCTTTTTTGTGTCCATACCCAATGGAACTTTTTATTCCAAAACGTACTATGTACGGACCGCAGAAGACGTACTCGTTTTATTATAAGTTATTAGCCTAACTTATAGTTTATTAAACATATAACAAAAATAACTAATAGATTAGCTCCTAAGTTATAAGTTACGGATTCTGGAAAATCTGGAGAAATCTGGGACCATTGATAATCAACCAGTTATGATATATAAGAAAAAGCTAATATGTAACGGTTTGATTATCAGGAAAGAACTTTTAAAGAAAGTCCATTAAATATTTGGTGGATTGCGTAAATGACCCTATCTTTATGTAGTAAAGGGGATGGTAAGATACCACCCTACCAAATGATAAAAAATTATAATATGAATACAATCTACAACAATTTCGCCCCTAGTAAAATGAGTAATAACCCCAAATTCTCCGTTATGGTTGAGTTTACCGATTTCTTAGGTAACCAACACCGTATCGTATGTAACAACCGTAGGAAGTTAGCTGAGGCTAATGAGTTCCTTAAGATGTTCAAAAGTGAATCAACTAAGATTAATAAGATCTTGGGTGAGTATCCGGTAGTTATGGGTCAGTTCCCTAAAAAGTATCACAAAGAAATCAAAATGGAACTTGCTTCCGCTGGTTTCAGTAAGGTATCTAATTTCTTAATTAAATAATTTTAACCCTATGAGTACGAATCAAATGAACGAAAAATTAGTAAGTGTGTTTAACCAAGATGAGTTAGCCGCTTTGATGACAGCTATGGCTGGATATATCAATGTAAAGAGAAAGCAAGGTAGAAGTACCGGCATTGAATCGGTGGTATTCAACAAAGTAACCGATGCTCTATTACTATCTAACTATATGAATGCTACGGTGATTGATTGTGGTAATGGTAAGATGGGTGTGGCTGAGTACAAAATGAGTGAAGCTCAATACGATGCTATGTACGAATCGGATGTAAGAGCTCACTCGTAATTAATAAAAATAACAATATGAAATTAAATTTAACCCCAGAGGAATTAAAGACCGTTGAAATCGCATTAAATGAATTGTTTAATAGTGATGGGTGGATATCAGGCCGTAAAGAAGCTGATATAGATAAGATAGCTAATAGGGCTCAGTACCTATTGCATGTGATTGAATCGTACAATAAAAACAATAAAAAATAAGAATATGAAGTATTACACAATTAGTATGTTCTCTAAAGATACACTATTAGAGTCCATCACCACAAAGGTAGCTGTAGATAGTATGCCGGATAAGACAATAAAGTTATTAATGGAATCGTATGAGGCTGATGAAGCTTGGTTATTTGAAAGTAATGGATATGGACACTATGAGATAAACCATATGGATAATGACCCTATTAGAAAAATTAAATTATAAGATATGTATAAAATTATGAATGGTATGGATAAGGGTACACAATCCTATACTGAAAACGAAGTGTACGAAATGTTGAAACAGGACGTTATATACCATGACTGGTCCTATATGATGAGTGATGATATGAGGGTATTTGAAAAGGGTAGTAAGGTAGAGAAGACCATATGTGAAATGCTACATATCTTAATTGGTATATGTAAGTGGGATGCGGAAGCTCTCTATAATGAAGTAAAGGACTTAGCTGGTGCAGATTATATAGACTATGATAGTAAAGGTAGAGGATTGAAGTATAGAGTAATAGATGTATGGTTTAAACCCTACATGTTCTAAGCTAAAATAAAAAGTGTTAATTGGTAGTTTGATATATGAAAGGGACTGGTGTATAACCGGTCCTTTTTTATGCTCTCTCCCTACACATACCTATATACCCATACCCTACGTCCCAATGGCCATAACCGTTGCATGAGCTTGTTCCATTCGTAGTATATAGGGGTACGATGCAACCGTTGGTACATATGGGTTGCATGGGGGTACCAGGGGGGACTAGTTTCGTGTAATTGCAAAATAAAAAAGCTCGGATATGCGGCCGGTGACCCTTTCACGTATGGAGCAAGATTTTTTCGGGTATAGGAACTTTTTTAGGAACACCTTAAAGGTATTAAGGATTTATTATATATGACTTATTTCATATATGTTTTTTCTTTAATATGACTGGGTGGTTGGGTAACTTTATAGGGTATTATAGGGTATTATAGGGTATTGAGGATGGATTAGACCACCCATTTTAAGGAGCTTGGGTATCGGGTGGGGTAAGGACCTTATTTTAGGGTAGAATCGCTTAAATCCCCTAAAAAGAGGCTAATATGTAATACCCTAATAATCAATCACTTATGGAGGTTCTGGGTAGGGTGACGTAACTCATTGATTTACAGTGAACAATTTTTAAAGATTTTCCCCTATAATTTGGTAGATTCCGGTAATAGTTGTAATTTTAGGTATAATAAAACAATAAGAATATGAAAAAGAACGTAAAAACCCCAAAAAGTAAAGAGTTTAGTTACCTTTACAAAACCACTTTCTCTAATGGTGATGTGTACTTCCATAGATTTGATGGATTAAAGAGTTGGACGGAAACCCAATTTATATCCCACCAATTGTCGTGTTCAAAGAGTGATAAGAGAAACGATAACTTCGCTAAGAGGGTTCAAACTGAATTAAGTTCAGTATTGGTAGAAAGGGTATTTTATGGTACTACCAAAGAATGTATCGATAAGAAAAGAGAATTGATATCTCAATCTAAGAATACCGTAGTATCTACCCGTACAAATAATATAGTATCTAAAACAAAGGATAATATCTTACGTTTAAAGAAAGAGTTTACTAAGGTTATGAGTAGTGGTGGTGATTCAATTGTATTCATCGATAGTGAATATGGTTTCAGAATGGGATTGAAAGAAAGAATGTTAGGTGGTAGAAAACACCCTATCTATCCTAACTATGTATCATTAAACACTACGAGAGTAGAAAGATTCTAATATGAAAACATACTATGATATAGCTATCCACACAGCTTCAAAAGATGTGGTGAATATAAAAGGGGTATCCTATTCTCAAATGATGAAGATAGCGAATGATAACCCTAATTTAGAAAAGATTGAAATCCTTAAAGAGTATGAGAAAAAAACGTATAGATAGAAACCACATTATATACCTCCTTACTAACACTATTAATGGTAAGGAGTATATAGGAATTACAGCTTCAAAAGGTAGGGCGTTTCAAAGGAGTGTAAAGGTTAGGTTACAAAAACATTTTAGTAGAGCTAGATGTGAGGCGCCGGAATGGGAACTATATAAGGATATGAGTAAGTACATTGATGAATTGGATACTACCTACTCTATTAATGTATTAGATGTCCTAAGAGGTAAGGAAAGGGTTCACCAAAGAGAGATGGAATTAATAAAAGAATATAAACCAAAATTAAACACAAAGTAATATGAAACGATTAGAGATTAAGAACTTCGATAAGGCCGTTATGGATATCTATTCGGACTTCTTTGAGGTTAAACATTGTTCGGATAGGGGTGATAAGTACATAATGAGTATTGATACTAACGATGTGGTATCCTTTAAGCGATTAGAACCTAAACACTATAAGATGGCTATTGATAAGGCACCGAATGAGGATGGTAACTATCATATATGGTTATGGGATATGGGATTGAATATATCCTACCCTATGAGTATAGAAAGAGATGAGTTAAGTAATAGCTCTACATTCACTACGTTCTTAAACCATATGCTAAAGGTGGCAAATAGGGGTGAGTTTAGTGGAGATGTAGGTAATAGAATAGATAACAAATAAAAATTAAGATTATGAATTTAGAAAGATTAGATTTAGAAAAGTATGAGGTATTAGAGCAGGAACGTAATAACACAATTGCGGACCCACTATACCAACAATGGATGAGTGAGTTAGGGGTATCCTCCTCTTATTCAGATAGAGAGGGTATTATAAGGGCTAATGAATTAAACAACCAATATACCTACTCTGTATTAGCTGGAAATAAAAGTACTAAGTTTTCAGTATCCTCTATACTATCCATATTAAGATAATTGTCCGATAACATGCTAACAATAAAAAACATAGATTCCCTTAAGGGTACATACATAGGCCATTGGAAGATACACTATGTGGCTAAGTTGCAGAATAGCTATCTTATTAAGGTAGTACATAATGGTTCACCCTTTGATATGTTTAACCTTATGATTGGTAGGGTTAAGACATCGAATGGTGATTATCTTATGTATTGCCAAGAGACAGATAATAGACACTACCTACCAATAGAGAGTATAAAGAATAGCTATACCTTTATCCGATTTTTAATAGATGAATTAATATAACAATATGCTACACATACAAAACATAAGAAAGCTAGGAGGGAGAAGATTATTTGGAGGTTGGATAATTACCGCCGTAGGTGGTAACCCAAATGAACCACAATACCTATTTGATATTCATTGTAACGGTCCAATAGGAAATCGTATTGATGGATGTACGATATCCTTAAACCGAATAGGTGAACTACAAAGGAATATGTTCAAGCCCGATACTACGGCTTACTTCCTTTACTACAATGGTGAACGAACCGATGTGTGCGTTACTAAGGATTGGATATTGAATCCCGAAAACTTCATATCCCAATTGAAATACATTATTAAAGAATACCATAATAAAAAGTAAAATGCTAACAATACAAAACATAACAAAGCTAGGTGGTAGACGGATATTTGATGGTTGGGTAGTTAGGGATATGAATACCCACCCTACACAAAACAAATATATGTTTGATATTCATTGTATGGACCCATTAGGAAGTACAATTGATAGATGTACTGTATCCTTAAACC
>Ga0208232_1000356_pt1 | contig 9629 bp, 9 predicted proteins | sample LakMenEpi24Aug12_FD_150729 | JGI IMG/M metagenome (GOLD analysis project Ga0208232, IMG submission 150729) | Freshwater microbial communities from Lake Mendota, WI - 24AUG2012 deep hole epilimnion (SPAdes) | ecosystem: Environmental > Aquatic > Freshwater > Lake > Epilimnion/Euphotic zone ... | reverse complement strand
CGCCAGCCAATGTACCATCTGGGTGCCCATGTATAGCTCCACCAACATTTGCCATATAATCAATACCAACTTTATCAGTAACCCATTCGGTAAGACCGGGATGGAAACCACAACTCAATGCCGGCATAACTCCGTATTTATGTAATTCTTTTATAGAATCAATAACCTCATCTTCAGGCCATTTATAGTATCCACCAATCATTCCAGCGTGAATAAAATCAACTCCCATCATACCTGCTAATTTACAAATTACCGTCCAATCAATATAATATGCGTGATTTCTATTTGTTAATATCTTATCACCACTTTTTTGAAAATGAACAAATATTGGTAGGTCTAATTCTCTAACTGCTTTATAAACGCCCATACCACACCAAAAGTTGATATGAACACCATTACCACCCAATTCATATACTCTCTTAACTCTATCTAATATATGCGGATAATCTGAATGAATTGATACACAATAAACTACATTCTTATCTTTTAGATATTCTGCGATTAATGGAACTCTTTCTTCAATTGTACAAAAAGATGGATTACTCATAATCTCATCTTCTTTAATAAAGTTTACACCACCTTCTACCAATTCCTTAACCATTTCCAATAAAGTTTGTGGAGTAATACCAATCTTAGGCTTTACAATTGCACCAAACAAAGGTTTATCAAATGTTTTAGTATATTCTCTAATTCCTTTGATACCAAATTTAGGTCCCAAAAATAAATCTTCAATGTGTTGTGGAAACCAAATATTCTTAACAGCGCATTTTGTAATATTATCAATATCCATTTGCCCACCCATAATGTTTACTAACAAATGAGAAATACCATCTGTCTTAAAATCAATATTTATTACAGGAAATGCAATATCAACCAATCCAGTGTTAATAGATTTTAATTCATTTTCATCTCCCAATACCATACAACTATTATTTTCAAATAGTTCATCAGTTTCCCATTGATTTCTAACATTAGGATTACCAACACTTTGGCCAATTGCTAAGTTCCAAGCAGCATCTCTTAAATTTGTTTCGGATGCTAATTCATAAGTAACAATAAAGTACTTTTCTAAGTCTACTTCTTTTCTAAAAATATTTACCATATTATATAACGTATTTATCGCCAGGTACTGACGGTGTTTTTATGATTACTACTGTACAATCCTCTACGAATATTGGGTCAGCAATTTCATAAGGATTGAAAATGAAGATATCACCTTCATTTAATTCTTTATTTTGTATAGTCATTTTTCCACTAACTAAATAATTTATTTCAGTACCAGCTTTGTGATAATGGGCATCCCATTTTTCACCTTTAGTATGATGTTTGTAACAAACCTCAAATTGGTCTGTTTTAAAAGCTGTTGGTTCAAAGTTACCAATAAACCAACCACCTTTCATGTCTTTCATTTTAAGAATGTCCATATAATTGTTTGTATTTGTTTAAATCTTCAGGTACACCAATTGGCCAATGTAAGTTATAAAAGAATGGTAATATTTTCTTACCATCTTTAATTAAATAATTGTATGTGGGTGCTATATAAAATTCATTATTATATTTTTCTCCAGCTTCTATCATTTCCTTTACCGAAGATACGAAATCTTTTCCATATTTCCAAAAATGTAATCCATTTGTTGCTGTATTACTAATTACAATTTTTTCTTTAACTTCTGTAACTTCTCCTTGTGGGTCCAACTTCATATATGAGTTTTTCTTTGATGATGATATAAATGCGCCCAATATACCATCTGCTTCATTTTTATCACAAAACTCTAAAAGTTTGTTTACATCAAAATCGTGTATCATTTGGTCACAATTAACAATTATCAAAGGGTCATTGTTATTGATATATTGCTCTGCTAACAATGCGGTACACGCAGGTCCACCCGTCAATTCATCAACCTCTATTACCACACAACCCGGTTTTATTGCCTCTAAAAACGTTTGTAAATTATTACCAACAGAATGTTTTTTCTGAATGATAAAAATAAATTTACCATCTATGTTTAGATTCTCAACAACGGCTTGTACCATTGGTTTTTTAAATACTGGTATAAATGGTTTTGGGATTGTGTATCCTACATCGGAAAATCGTTTTCCGTCCCCAGCCATTGGAATTATTACGTTCATGTTTTTATTTTTTAAATGTGTATGTTTTATATTGATCTTGTGAAGCGTTTTGACTTAACCAAAAATTATATTTTTTCCAATATACGTCCACATTATTTTTTTCTAATTGCTTACAAACAAAATTTGCTTTACTATCAAATCCAAGTTCAAACATTCTATTTGTAAATGCAACTTCAGCATGTGGTACATCAAAGTTAGAAAATGTAAATAAATCTATCATATCATCCACATTACCTTCCATAAAATAATCTATAATATATCCAGCATTATGGTCGTGAAATCCATAAAAATTTATACAATCTTCTTTAAATAATTCTAACAATGCTTTGGAATTGAATGGAATTAAATCATATCTCCATTTTACAACTCTATCATACCCAAGCTCTTTTGCTTTTAAAAATCCATTTAAAGTTGATACCCTTTGTAAATTCAAATTACCAACACCAACTATTTCAGGTCTAGTATTGTATATAACGATATCATTTTCATCTGTATAACAATATATAGGTTCACCTTCCCATGTTGAAAAAATAATATCACTACCTTCCCATTCTTTTTTAAGAGTGGATATATTTTCACAATCAGTGCTGCCTTGAATAATAATTGCTGTTTTCATTATATTATTTTTCGTAAACTAACTTCCAACCTTTTAATCTTTGTTCGTGGAAATATTGATTCATTAATTGTTTAAATGGTACACCTTCTATACTTGGTTGATTACTTTCCCAAAGAGATGCTGAATCTCCACCATATGTTGGGCCCTTCGTACTTCCCCATAATTCTACATCTGCGATTGGATGTGGTGGTACGAATGTTTTAATTCCTGCGTACTTTTGTAACATATATGAGAAGTGCATATCCTCACCACATGTATTGTATTTAGGGTCAGGTTGTTCTCTCCACATATAAGATAACCACTCTTTCTTAAAAAACCAACTATGTCCAACTAAATCAACTTCCATAGTTTCTTCAATATTACCACCTTGCGGCCAACCAACTCTAGCATATGGTTCATAATAAGATGATTGTTCTGGTGGTAATGGTTTTGGATACACCAACCCAACAGTACCTAATAGTCCTTCATGTGTTTTCATTGTGTTCATACAATTCTCTAACCATTTTTTACCCGGAATTGTATCATCATCAAAAATACATACATAATCACCCTTAGCCATAAATGCAAAAGCAAATCTAGCCCAAACTCCAAAATTATAATTACAATATGCTCCTGCTATTTCAGTACCAATATCATAATTAATCAAATCATTATCACCAGGATTATTATACCAAAAAAGTATTTCATCAGCTTTAACAGTTTGATTTTTAATTGCTTCTAATTGCTCATTAAGATTTTCAGGTCTCTTATAACCATTTAATATAACTGTTATCATAATTCTCTTTTTATTCTATGTAACCAAACTTCTTTTGAAAAACAAGCTTCATAATTAGCCTTTGCTATTTCCGAACACTCATTGTAAAAATCTTTATCTTCTTTTAATTGTATTGCCAATTCTCTTGCCGCTTCTAAATCATTTACAGCTACCGATAATGATGGGTGACAAAGTAATTGCGTATCTACTTCCGCATTACCAATACAAGGTATTCCAAAGTATGCACAATTTAGGGCGAATGTGCCAGCTGCTACCGTTGGCATCATATGTACTCCGTATTTGAATGTTGATAATACAGCCATCCATTCATTCCACATCATACGAGGTAAGTGAGTTAAGTTATCAACTACGTTTTCATTATCTCGCATAGCATGTGATGTTTGAGCCCAAATAGGAACTTCAAAATTACCAGCTATCATATAACTTTCAAATCCACCATACCATCTTGCGAAGTTACCACCTATAATTGCTTTATCTTCTTTTGTAGGTACGATATCTCTGATTAAAGTATCAATCATTAGTGTACCAATAGGTCTTACCTTTTTATTAGGAAACAATCCTTTATAGTAATACACATCCGAATCGTTGTGTGTAAAGATTGAATCGCATGATTGTAAAAAGTTAAAGAAGTGTATTTGGTCTGATATCTCATAATCGTTATACCACCAATGAGGTCCTTCTTGAATATAGTGAACCGAAGTATTACCTTTTTCTTTTATTCTACCAACAATATCTTGCTGAAGTAATTCTGAAAATGGATTAACTCCGTTTACCAATCTACTTCCTTCCGAACTTAAGAATGTTTTACCTTTTGGAAATATAACAAAGACATGGTCATAACCTGTCAAATTTTTATCTGCACCAAACAAATGAATATTAAAATGGTCAGCATCTAAAGCATGCATCCAAGCAAACTCAGTTCTCATATTTGGGTGATTAGCTGGAACTTTCCCAACGAATCCCATTTCAGTAAGGAAAGCTATTTTAGATTGTATCATAATAAGCGTTTTGTTTTTCTTGTCTTTCTATTTGCTTATGATGGTATAATGAATATTGTTCTTCCGATGGCAATACTGAAAGTGTATTGTATCCAATAATCCTTTCATGTACTTTACCTTGCCATTCTATTTCAGATGTTCTTCTATATAAACGAGTTTGATAATCGGGAAAATTAACCCAACCTGCATCTGTTACATTCCACTTCCATTTTTTAATATGTTCTTTTGTCAATCCTTCAACTGTATTAATTCTTGGAATGAAGAATAGGTCTACATCTTTGTTGTATTCTAAAAAATCATGTATGTTTTGCATTAAATGTTCGGATGGTATTTCATCTGCATCTATTTGGAATATAAAAATACCATTTGCGTGGTTCTTTAAATTATTCTTATATGATGCAAAATCTCCGTTTAATGGAAATGATATTACTCTTATATTTGAATTATGCAGCTGAGATATAATAGTTAAATAATCTTTAACTTCTTTAGTTACCGAATCGGTATCGTACTGAATTAGTATTTCATCATCGGATTCTATTCTAGGATGAATGAAATTTATTAGGTTTGTAATCTCTTCAAGTTCGTTACAAACTGTAATTGCGTAGGTGATATTAATCATAACATTTTTAATTGAAACCAAAGATACGAATTTTATCCGAAACGGCAAAATCTTTTATCTTATATATTTGTATATATAAATATACAATTTTTTATTAAACGATAAAAAAATGGGTAACTTTTTTAAGATTACCCATTTATATTTTTCTATTTAATTATTTTTATGTACCAGCTACCTTAACCCATTGACTTCCATTATGAAATACCAATGCTTCACCAAATGTAGATGATGAAACTGCTAAAGTTCCACCAAGAGAACTTATATATCCAGGTGCAGATAACCCATTAAATTGCAATGGTCTTAATCTAGTAGCAGAATACACATCGATAGAACCACTAACTACCAATTCTCTAGTTGTACCATTATAAGTCATAGATGATTCAACATTTCCAGCATTTCCAATAACACCATCGTATGTAACAAGCCCATTATCAGTAGTTCCACTTAATGTAATAGAACCATTAGTACCACTTATTCCAGAAGTTCCAGAAGAACCTGATGTTCCAGCACCGGCTGTCAAACCACTACTTCCACTTGAACCATTAACACCAGAAGTACCTGATGTACCAAAGAAACTACCATCAGCTCCAGATGTACCGCTTGTGCCATCCGAACCATTTAAACCATTTGTACCCATACCATTAGCTCCAGATGAACCGCTTGTACCATTACTTCCTAATCCAGAAGTTCCTGATGAACCACTTGAACCGCTACTTCCCCCAATACCACTACTTCCAGGCAAACCATCAACCCCAGATGAACCACTACTTCCAGATGAACCTGCCGTAGTTCCTGCTGCTGTTAAACCACTACTACCACTTGTTCCAGATGAACCACCACCGCTTGTTCCAGAAGTTCCCGATGAACCATCAACTCCAGATGACCCAAGTAATCCAGATATACCACTACTTCCCGATGTACCACTACTTCCATTAGTCCCAACACCGCTAGTACCATCTTTACCACTACTTCCACTTTGCCCACTACTTCCACTAACACCACTTGAACCAGATGAACCCGATGTACCATTTACGCCAGGTGCACCTACACCATTTAATCCTGATGAACCGCTACTACCACTTGAACCAGAAGTACCCGATGAACCAGACGAACCAGAAGTTCCAGCCAAACCAACTCCACTAGTACCACTACTACCAGAAGTACCAGCAGCACCAGCAGCACCACCTGAAGCTGCTACTGATTGTAAGGTTACATCACCACTACCATTATCGGTTAGTGTTATGTTACCCAATAAAGTTACCTTATCTACACTATTTACGGTAGTAGAACCACTTACAAATGTAAGAGCTGCCCCACCTGCGTTTATATCAATTGTTACTTTCCCAGCTCCGTTGTTTGTTACACCAGCTCCGTTGAATAAAATTGCATTAACGTTTGAAACAGTTGTAGCACTACTTGATATGGCTAATGTACTTGCACCAGCTCCACCAAATGAAGATGTTGCTACTAATTTAGTTTTATTTCCAGAACCACCAACCCAAGCATAACCTTCAGCTAAAGATGCTGAAAATGAACCTGTAATTTGTATATCGTTTGTAGTTGCGTAGAATGAACCAGTCTTTGCAAAAATACCATCCGTTGTAGTTGTACCCCCGCCACCTAAAGATGAAGTTGATACCAACATACTAATATTACCAATACCACCAACCAATACATATCCTTGTGCGATTGATGCGGTTATAGTTCCGTTTATATTTTGATTACCATTAAATGTATTTGAACCAGTTGTTGCAAAAGAACCAGTTTGAATTGTTAATCCACTTGAACCATCTTTACCACTTGAACCACTTGAACCACCACTTCCGTTTACACCAGACGTACCACTACTTCCAGAAGTTCCTGATGAACCACTTACTCCAGATGAACCACTACTACCATTTACACCCGATGTTCCACTACTACCAGATGACCCAGATGAACCAGCTTGTCCAGTTGCACCAACAGTATTTATATACCAAGTTCCAGTATAAGAACCACTACCTGCTATAATTGAATTTGCCGTTGCAACTACCGCACCAGTACCACTATTATAAGATACAACAATTGCCTGCATTACATTACTTACATCATATGATATCAACATTTGTTGACCCACAGACCACTGTAAACCAGTTCCTATTGTGAAATTTAGAGTACCACTACTAGCAATAGCTAGTGTAGTTGATGTTGCAGTTGATGCAAACTTATCACCATTCAATCCGCTAGTACCACTACTGCCATCTTTACCCGATGTACCACTAGTACCAACTGAACCATCTTTACCAGATGTTCCTGAAGAACCGCTACTACCATCTTTACCAGATGTTCCCGAAGAACCGCTAACTCCAGAACTTCCCGAAGAACCAGAACTACCAGCAGTTCCAGTAACACCAGAAGTTCCTGATGAACCTGATATACCAGACGAGCCAGCACTTCCGCTAATTCCCTGTGTACCATCTTTGCCAGATGTTCCAGACGAACCAGCCGTACCAGAAATTCCTTGAGTGCCATCTTTACCAGATGTTCCAGAAGTACCTACTTGTATTTGAGATTGTAAGTAATCTAAGTTAGCATCCATCTCCGCTGCCGTAAGAGGAGCTCCTTTTGTAAGTCTTTTTACTAATGCCATGATTTATATTTTCCTTGTATAATTGTATTTGTTACACAAGTAAATATAATTAAATAGTAAAATAAATTAAGATTGTGATAAATGTTCTTTTATTACCGATTTTTGTATAAAAATTTGCTTAATATTACCAATACCCTTAATGGTATAGGTTCTGTAAGGACATGGTTTTACATTGTAAATTTCCTTACCCTTTATGTGGCTATTGTATATTCCTTTACCTTCTTTATCGGAAAGAACCAATGCTTCATCTAATGTTTTGATATTATCTAAATCAATTGGTTTATTTAATTTTAAAGTTTTCAGCCAAGCAAAGAATTTCTCAGGCCTTACATCATTAGCCTTAATACAAAATAATGTATCTTGTGTTTTTCCAAAAACAAACACAATAGCAGAATCCATACCTCCTAAATTCTTACGAACACCATCAGCGTATTTATAAGTGGATATTCTGTACAAATTTCTTGGTAATATGTTTGTTTTTGAAATAGCTTCCTCTCTTTCAACTAATTTATTATATTGAAGTGTGTATGGCATTTTATACTTTATTTAATTTTGGGAGTTGCATTTTTGATGTATTCAACTTCGGAACATTAAACGGAACTAATTTAGGTTGTGCTTTAACATACCCATCCATAATTTTTGAAAATAAATCATGCATACTATCTAAAGTGAAATTCTTAAGAGTATTATCTCTTAAACCGTCTGATTGCTTCTTATAAATATCATATTTGTTATAAACATCATAAATCTTATTTGCCGCATTGCTGTAATTTACAGTAAACCACTGTGCTTCTTTCATACAAAACTGGTCAGCTGCTGATTCATGTACATTTGTTAATGAACCCTCCAATAAAACTGCGTTATCTTTTGGTAAAAAATCCATATGCCCACTCCAACCACTAGCTATAATTGGTTTACCAGTCAAAGTAAACTCAGCCATAGGTCTACCATATCCCTCACCTTTAGCAAATGAAATCATTGCCTTAACTTTTGGATGGTGGTATAAATTACTCATATCACTTTCTTCCATATCACCATGCAACAAATATACAGATGGACATTTATCTCCAAATGTTTTTAATACTCCATCAATTTTTTCTCTAGTTGCTTCTCTATCTATAACACTAAATCCAGCGTGTGATGTTTTAAGAATAATACCAGGTCTTTTATCTTTTGGTAGATATTGGAATACGGTTGCAAATGTTTTAATAATCATTCCTATATCTTTTCTATCTTGCCCTAGTTCACCTTTTAACCAATGACCAACAACTAAAAAATTAAAATCTTCTTTTACATTTGCCAATACATCCTTACCACTTCCTTTAGAAAATATATCAGTATCAACTCCTTCGAAAAGAACTTCAATTGGTTTTGTTACTTTTATTTCACCTACAATCTGTCCAGTTGCTTGGTCTTTTTGTTGATATACAGTCCCTCCTATGTTTTGTTTTGTAAAATAAGATGGAACTAATATTAAATCCATTTTATTACACCCGTCTATAAAATCTTTAGGACAAAATGTTGTTTCAACTCCGGCAGTTACACCAATATTATAATATCCTTTTGAATCAAATTCATTTGCTACTGAAACCTGTACAAATACATCGGGCTTCTGCTCTATTGCCCCAATTACTCTTTCCAACATCCATCTTCCGAATTCAGTTGTACCATCTACTTGGTTTTGTGGAGTGTTACCCCATCTCAAAGGTATAATTTTAATATCATACTTATCCATCTTGCGTAGGGATTTCATTAAATCTCTGCAATGGTCACCGTAACCACTACGAGTGAATATAGGTCCTTGAAATACTAATGTTGGTTTCATTTATATAACTTATTTAATTTTAAATACTTCGAATCTT
>Ga0208232_1000352_pt1 | contig 9687 bp, 7 predicted proteins | sample LakMenEpi24Aug12_FD_150729 | JGI IMG/M metagenome (GOLD analysis project Ga0208232, IMG submission 150729) | Freshwater microbial communities from Lake Mendota, WI - 24AUG2012 deep hole epilimnion (SPAdes) | ecosystem: Environmental > Aquatic > Freshwater > Lake > Epilimnion/Euphotic zone ... | reverse complement strand
TTTCTTTGGCTTTCTGCGGTGATCTTGATCCTACAGGAATTGTCATTTTAAGACGAAATGATGCGTTCATAACATTCCAGATAATTCTGGTATGCTCCATAATTTTTAAAAGATTGTGAGATCTGATTAATCTCTCAACATAACTTGTTCTTGATGTTGTGTTTCCTTTCGCAAAAGAAATGTATATTACCTGTGCATCATAAAGTTTTCTTTCCCTAACACTATCATTGAAATATTGATACCAAATTTGGACTGCTTCCCCGCCGGGTCCTCTTTCTATAGAAGGGGTTAGAGACGTCGGGTCTAATTCTTTAAATCCTACTATCTGTTTTCCAGTATCAGAATAAACAATTTCAAATGATAAAAATCCATCTATTAGAAATTGTCTAAAATATTGCCATGCAGAAATACCATTATTGAATCCATGAGAAACATATATCTTTCTAAAATTTTCTCTTAGAGAATCCGCTACTTCATCCTTTAAATCAAGATTAACTAGGGAAAGATTACAACAAAAATTTCTATCATCATAAACAATAGCTTCATCTGCTAGAATATCTAAAATCCATTCAATCTCAGCATTTAACGCAAAGCTTCTTAAAAAATCTCTTTTGAATGGGTAATCTTTATCAAAATAAGCAATGTATTTTCTATTTGATGTGTCTTGGGCAGCCAGATTGAAAATAAAATCCTCATCTGAATCTGTCAGAGATAATTTTTGTCTCATAGCAGCTTCTGAAACCCCTATAGCTTGAGAATTTTTCACAACAAGATCCTTATACTCCATCCCGAAAGATCCGATTTTACTCACAGTCCTTAGTATACGTCCCATGTTGGGGTTTCTCTGGGAAAAATTATCTATGAATCCTGCCATTTATTATTATAATTTAAATTCTGTTTCTTCACCCTCTGCTGGTGGAGTTTCCCCGCCTTCCGCCGGAGGTGTTTCAGTTCCCGCTTCTTTAGATGCTTTTTCTTCTTCCTCTTTCTTCTTTTTTAAAGCAGCATCTTTTGCATTCTGATTAGCTAATCTATCATCATCTGTCATTCCAAGGTATTTGTCCAGCACATATTTAATGGAAAAATACGGTTTACCCTCCGCATCTAAAAGTCCAGCAATCTTTGTTACCTGGTCCTTTCTTGCGTTTAAGATTTCCATATATCTTGTTTCTGCAAATGAATTGTCTTTTACATAATCTAATCCAAATTGACTTTTAATCATAAAGTCTTTTCTGTGTTCTGGATAATCTAAACAGAATTGAACCCAAAGTGGCTTAAGTAATATGTCTTGGAAGATAGATCTTAATCTAGTAATAAATTTAAAAAATCTGATTTCTTCCTGATCTAGTCCTTCTGCGTTTCCGCTAAATGTTCCCTGTGTTCCTCTATCTTCTCTGTCGAATCTAGAATAAGGAATTTTAGAATCTAATTTTAGTTTATCTGCAAAGTATGCTAATGCTTTTAAATCACTAAACGGGGTAGCATCGCCACTACCTGTTAAAGGTGTTATATCGGGGGTTCCGTTAGGAGTGGAAGGCATTAGGTAGTTCTTGAAGAACTGTATATTAGGTCTTCCGTTTACAAATAATTCTCCACTGTCAGAATCTAATCTTATATCTTCTTTATAGATACTCATCAATTCAGCAAGACTTTGTTTTGCTTTCTGAGGAGATTTTGTACCAACAGGTACTGTCATGGTTAATCTGTATGATGAATTCATTACGTTCCAGATTACTCTGGTGTGCTCCATAATTCTTAACAGGTTAAAAGATCTAATTAATCTTTCAACGTAGCTTACCCTAGTTGTGGTATTTCCTTTTGCATATGAAATATAGATAATTTGTGAATCGTACAACTTTCTTGAAAGAGCCGGATTATCAGGATATTGAATCCAACACTCAATAAAACTACCGTCTTGTTGTTTTTCTACTGATGGCAATAGGGAAGAAGGATCCAATTCCTTAAACCCAATAATGTTTTTACCCCTTGTATCAAATACTATCTCAAATGCTAAAATACCATCGATAAGAAAACTTCTAAAGAAATGCCAACCAGAAATTCCCTCATTAAATCCGAAAAGATTATAAATCTCCTTATACCTATCTTGTATTTTGTTTTCTATTTCCTCCCCGATGCCCATAACATCGAATGAGGTAAAATATGAGAAAAAATTCTTATCGTCATAAACTATAGCCTCGTCACAAACGGTATCTAAAATAAATTCTATTTCGGGATTAATTGAAAAATTCCTAAGATATGTTTTTTTGTTAATATAATCCCGGTCAAAATATGCTATGTATTGTTTAGCTGTAGTATCTGCCTTTCTGATTGAATATAGGAAATTCTCATCCTCTATTCCACCATTTTTAAGGAATAAGGCCTCTGTTGTACCCACAGCTTGTGAGTTTTTAACAACCATGTCTCCATAGCTCATGCCAAACGATCCTATTTTTCTAAGATTGGTTAGCATGTTACTAAAAAAAGGATTAACCCTATTGTCTCCTAAAAATCCGGCCATTATTTGTATTTATTGTATATATCGTCTATAGCAGCCCCCTCGATAGATTTAGTGTTTAAGTAAACTAAATGCTTCCATTCGTCTCTTGGTATTTCCTTTAATCCCTTAATTTTCTCTATCTTATAACCTGTATATGCATGATTATACTTGATACCTCCCATTAAAGTTTCTAATAATTGGGGATCAAATCTTAAAGGCATCTGTGAAGCTGCCTCTTTTCCGTCGTTTTGATCCATGATTTTACCGTAAATTGAATGAAGTCTAATAAAAAAATTTATCCTATCCCTCGGTGTTATTAGAATTAAATCTAATCCTTTAATAATGCTTTTAGATGGCGTTATTTCCCTTGAGTCTAAAAAAATAACAGGTCTTCTGTTTATAAACCCTTTCTCTGCTTTTACCTCTGAATTATAATAAAAAGTATAAATTTTACCTTGTATTAGGCTTCTAATAGAATCTGACGATTTAAGAACAGAATAATTATTAGTATAATTGATAAAGCTTTCTTCCGATAATTTTGCTGGGGATCCTGCTTTTTCTATAGCATCTCTTATTTCCCTTTTAAAGTCCATTATCTAAAAATAAATTTTTCGTCTATTGCACCAAATTTATAACCATTGAACTTAGCAAACTTCATAGCAGCATCAAACTTGGCTCTATTTACTATCCATGTTTGCATCTGTTCATTGTGCGATCTAATTCTTTTCTCTGTTAATGCCCCAGTCAATACTGGTTTTTTCTCTAATTGGTATTGAGCTGATGGTTTAATTTCTAGAATCCAATCCTCAGTGCTTCCGTCTATTTTTTGAACCTTTATGTAGTAGTCTGGATGGTAGGTGTGCGTTTTTTTATCTATAGGGTTCCAATACTCTATTTGTACGGGCTCTGATGACCATTTAATAATATTAGGATTTTGATCACAATACAAGCAGAATCTCCCTTCCCAGGAAGACCTATAAATTATATTATGAATATCTCCAATATATTTTTCAGGTTTCCTTGGAACGAATTTTCCGGATTTGTATCTTCCGTTAGGCTTAACATTCTTTATATCTGTCTTAGACATTATAATTTTGATTATCGTCCCTAGTGAGTCTTGAGAAAGGTATGGTTTTTATAGACCTTGTTGAGTGTATTTTTTTCCACCCCTTCTGCATTCCGTTTTTAGCAATTTGTGAAATGAAAGCAAAAGGATTGTCAGATTTATTAGGATCGAATCTATCCCAATATTTAATAAGATCCTCCATTCCAAATGCTATACAATCTTCTTTATCCTCTATATCGCGATATGATTTGGTTTTTGAAAGTCCATTTACTATCAATGTGAACATTTTAACAGTTTCCGCTGTTAATTTTCCGCTTTCTTTTGATTCCAATAATGCTCTTTTTAGCTCTTTGTTTTTAACATACTCCATCAGTTTTGGTGTGAATTATTTTCGTTTGCAAAGCTATTTTCTAGTTTTTCAATCTGTCTAGAAATATCTTCCTCTAAAGCCTCAAGTTTCTTAATGGTTTCTTGTATAGTCTTTAATCCTATCTTACTGTTAGAGTGACTGGATGTTTCTAATTCTTTTAATTTACCTATGGTTTGTGCAAGATCCCCCGCAAAAAAAGAGAGTTCGTCTCCCATTCCTTCGGAAACGAACTCTGCTCTATGTTCAGAAATTGTATTTACTTTTTTTTTGTAGAAGGTGCTTTAGATAGAGTTGCTCTATTAAGAGGCTCGTGGTCACCTTTACCATTTAACTTGCTGTTACCTGGTGCTTTAGCTAAAGTTCCTTTTTTGCCAAGAACTAATTTTTTAACTTTTTCTTTCTTTCCAGAAGGTGCTTTTTCGTAGTTAGCATTCTTTTGAGATTCGATAATTGCTAAATTGTGAGCTTTTAAATCCTCAATATCTTTAGAAGATCCAGCAGCTGTACTGTGTGGTGCATCAGCTAAATTAGCATTCTTTTCTTTTTGAACGAATTTCTTTCCAGTTTTTGCTGTGTGTCCAGGAGCAACTGCTAATTCATGTTTACCCGAAGTTCCTTTTGGATCTTCTTTTAATTTTTTACCGCTCTTAACGTCTAAGTCTGCTAAATTATGAGATTTTAAATCCTCAATATCTTTTGATGAGCCTGCTGCAGTTGCGTCCGGTGCTTCTGCTAATTCCATATCTGCTTCTAATCCTTCGTTAGTCTCATCAAGATCTTCCTCTAAATCATTAACTCTAGTTAATTCTATATTTCTAATTTCGTCTGAGATATCAGTTACATCATTAAAGAAAAATTCTCCGGTTTTTCCATTTTCAAACATAACAGTGTATGTTTTAGAATTTCCATTTACCCCTACTACTTTACCTTTTTCTCCGTTTCTGTTAATTTTAACATCAGTGTTTATACCATATCCCTCGCTTTCTGTAACTACAGTCTTTTTAGCTCCTTTTTCGAATCTTTCGATTTCTACTGAGATCTGATTCCATTTTTCCTTTAACACGTTAGATTCTGAAGAAAGCATTTTTTGTGCCTCTTTGATTTCGTCCGAATTCTGAAGAGATGGGTTTGTTTCTAGTGCTTTGTTTATTTTACTAATTTCACTTTCTACTATTTCTAAATTCTTTCTAATTTCATTTTTGTCGTTTTTCATAATGGAAAGAATCCTATCTTCTTTGTCTAAAATCTGTGTCATCGACTCAGAAAGATCAAATCCTAAGAATTCTTTTACTGCATTAACTGCCTGACTACCGTTACCCTCTAAAAGTTCATTCTTCTTCATAGCAGGGTTTACCTTGTGTACAAAGACCCTGTTTTCAAATTTAAATACGTTAGCTTCTACGCCCTCGTATATTTTAGAAACGATTTTCTTTCCAAAATCAATCTCAGAAAGGTAGTTAGCAGCTTCTACTACTTGTACTGCGTGATCTATTGCATTAGCAGATCCTTGAAATCCATTTCTTAATTCAAAAGAAAGTGTAAATCCTAATTTATCTTCTGCTACTCTTCTACCATTAAAGAAAATATTCTTAGTGTCAGTTTCGCTTTCAAATACAACTGATAATTTATTTTTACCAACATAAAGATCTAAACCACTTTCATTAATTTTAACATTAGGGTTAGAAAGAGCTAAAACAGCTTTTAGGAATTTACCTGAAAGTCTTCCAGCTTCTTCTCTTTTCATGATTCTTACACCATCCTCTGTTGCTCTAAAGAATCTATTTGACGTTACGAAAACCGAAGAGTTTTCTGTAACTAGACTTGGAGCGATGATAGATTGGACATCACAGTTAGAAGAATTAACTTTAACATTAAATTTATTTCCAGTTTCGTTTTGTAAATTAGATACTCTCTCAACAAGGGATCTAACAGATGGATTAAATGCCCATTTCTTAAGATCCATCAAAAGTTTTTCAGAAACTCTGTCTTCAGATGCTAACCAATTTCTCATAGTTTCAACAATAGAAGAGTATAAGTCTCTACCGCCAGATCCGTTGATTTCTTCGATTGCTTTAGCAACCTCAATCTCTTTTCTGTTGCTTTCGAATGCTTTTTTTAGATTAGTCAAAGCTGGTTTTACGTTCTTTTCCCAAGCAAAGTTTTCCAATTCTGAGATCATTGCTTCTATAAGGAATGCCTCGGAAAGACCTTTGATTGATACGTGATTGATGTATTTGTCAACTAAGATTTTAGCTTCTGCTAATTCAACAAAAGAGGTATTATTTAAAGCCATTGCAGTCTCTAAAACTCCAACAGAAAAAGAAGATTTTATTGCTTTTCTGTGTTCTGTAGACATGTTTTCAATCTCTTTTTGTAAACCGTCTGTATATGAGCCAGCAGCACCTGATGTAAAACCGCCATTGCCACCCCAGCTTTCGTTTAAAAGAGCGGCAGCAGCTTTCGCTTTTTCCATTTTTATCTGTGACAGATTATCGTCGAAATTAATTCTATCCATTTTGAGGGATTTATTTTATTGTATATATCTATGTTCTAAAACCATTTTTTAAGCATTCCGAGTTTAAAGTCAGTATATCCATTATATATCAAAATTTTAGAAGGGATTCAATTAGTTTGATCTTGTTATAAACCGTATTTATATTTATCAGCATTAAAGTTCTGTAAGACCTGGGTAGAGGTTAAGGGTGTATCATACATTCTTATTATTCCGACTGTTCCTTTAAATGGAACTTGTAAAGCTCCCGTAGTAGTAGCAACCCTACCAGCAACACCAACTGGACTCGTGTTACTTACTTGATTAATACCAACTAAACTTGCGCTTCCTGCAGAAACTCCGTCTTTATAAACTGTAAGGGTTTTACCAACACCAAAATCAAACACTGCAACTAATTGTTTCCACGTGTTTACTGGAAATCCGCTAATGCTAACAAATCGAAAAGTAGAACCATCATAACATGCTACTGCCATGCTACTTGCGCCTTCATTAAATCTAATTGTATAAGGATATCTTGGTTCATTATTTAAGTTCCATTTCTCCAATAATTCAGCTTCCCCTGAATTTGGCTGACCGTTTGAAGGATTAAACCATATTTCGACGGTATATTGTTGGGTGTTTGTAAAGTTTGTTACCCCGTTTGAACTTGGGATTCTTCCATAAGATGAAGTTCCGTTGAACGTAAATCCGTTTGACCCGTTATAAGTTGGGTTAGTTAATGTTCCGTTTAAGCTATTACTTGTTAAATCGTACACAGTCGATCCCGATCCGCTATAACTAGGAATTTGATATGGGTCATAATGTAAAACTAGATTGGAGGTAACTGGGGTTACAAATCTTGGTGCTAAGTGGTTGTATGTTTGTATAATTTCTTCAAGTGATAGTTTTCTATCATAAAGAAATAAATTAGCAACATGCCCCCAAGGTTGACCTGCAGTATCGTTGTTGCCCCACCCCCAATGTGTTCTCCCTCCTGAACCTGCATTGATTGTACTTCCTACTTGTGAACCGTTTATATAAAATGTTTGGGACGAACTATCTCCAACTACTGCAAATTGAACCCACGTATCTGAGGAGGATGAAACGTCATACCCGGAAGTCTTAAATGAGCTGTCCCAATATCCCAACGTACCTGTCCCATTAGGGATAGTAATCGGTGTGTACTTAGGAGAGTTTGTGTAAAGTAATGTTCTAAATCCGGAATTACTACTCATTAATCTTGCCCAAGTAATATACGTATATCCTGTTGTTGGTAATGTGGGCCCAGTCCCGTTTACAACAACCCTGTTATTTCCTGTCGTGCAATCAAAACATCTAATCCCATTAAGGATCGTAAATGAAGCACCGGTTAAAGTGTGTGTATACGAACCTGTTAGGTCGTTAACAGTTGTGCCAGATCCAGAATAACTTGCCCTATCGTAAGCATCCAATTGCATAATCAGTCCTGACGTTACAAAAGAAGTTGATCTTGATATAAATGCTAATGGATATAGTATCATATTTGATTAGAAGTTTTGTGCGTAAGATCCGAAATACGTACTATTAGCGTATACAAATGTGTAAATATCGGTTTTATTAGCAGTTGCTGTCATAGTCGGTGGTGCTCCTCCCATCCAACTAATGGTTGGCCAAGTAATCGTATAGTTACCAGCTGCTGCTTGTTTTATTACCAGGATATAAGTTGCTCCGTTTTGTGGATTTGCAAAAGTAAACGTCTCACTAGCAGCAAGTGTACGTGTTTGTACGTTTCCATTATTCCAGTTTATTAAAGTTGTTGCTTCGAATGACGACATCCAGGATTGACCTGCAGTTCCATTTAGATTACCCGAATATGGAGAAGTGAATGATGTTCCTGATGTTCCCGCCGAACCTGATGCTCCTGTTTGCCCTGATGTACCGGATGTACCAGAAGACCCTGTTGTTCCAGACGTACCAGAAGTTCCGCTCGAACCAGCTGCGCCAGAAGGTCCTGAAGATCCTGAAGTTCCTGAAGATCCTGAAGATCCTGAAGAACCACTTATCCCATTGTATACCCATGATATTGTAAAAACATCTGATATAGTTATAGTACCATTCGCCACAAGTGGCGTATCAACTTGAAACTCGTAAACACCACCAGTTGAAGTAATGGATATAACTCTCCAGATACCAATAATATTGTTAGAACCTACTTGTGTGATTTGTAAATAGACAGGGTAACCAAGGTTCTGTATACTGTCTACTCCGGAAAGCCATGTAGAATAATTTGCCCCGTTTACCTCATCTGTATTTATGTAGACATATTCGATTAAACTCATTACAGGATCATCTGTTCCAAAATTTCCACTTCCAGGAGTAATAGTGGCAGCATAAATCCATCTACCGCTATTTGAAGAATCATTACCATCTGTCCCATTATCACCAGAACTTCCTGATTCTGCAATTGGGCTCCAACGAATTGAATCAAATGGCGGTGCGCTACCTGAATTTCCGTCTCCTATTTTGATATATGAGCCACCGGCGTATGAAACAACATCTCTCCCACCTATGTATGTTGCTGGTATTTCTTGCCATTCTCCCTGCCACACAAATCCAGGTCCAGTTGCACCAGATGTACCTGAAGTACCAGACTCACCGGAAGTACCAGACTCACCAGAAGTGCCAGAAGTACCAGACTCACCAGAAGTACCGGATGTACCAGATTCGCCAGATGTACCAGACTCACCAGAAGTACCAGAAGTACCGGACTCACCTGAAGTTCCAGATGTTCCTGATTCGCCAGATGTACCTGAAGTACCAGATGTTCCAGAAGTACCCGATGTTCCTGGTTCACCAGCTTCACCAGATGTCCCAGAACTTCCTGAGGAACCCGGGGTTCCTGCTGGTCCTTGAGAACCTGTTACACCTGCTGTTTTCCATCCAACTTTACCACTGAGGCCTCCGCTAGTTCCCTGATTCCAAACTAAAAATTTATTACTCGAAGTGTCTTCCTCTAAATATTGAAAATGTGTTGCCCCATCGGTTATTAATGCTTGTTGGATGTGTAATCCCTGCGCATCTATGTGAGCTATATTATTACTTCCAACGACAAATTGATGCTGGTATTCGTGTGGTACCGTATTTTCTATAATTCCATCATATGGCTGTCCCGGAACTGCTCCTCTTACTACTATACCTGCTTTTCCTGAAGTTCCGTCATCGTGATAAACTATCCTATAAACAGGATCCCCGCCAAAGCTGTAGGAAAATGGGTCTATAGAATA
>Ga0208232_1000347_pt1 | contig 9782 bp, 10 predicted proteins | sample LakMenEpi24Aug12_FD_150729 | JGI IMG/M metagenome (GOLD analysis project Ga0208232, IMG submission 150729) | Freshwater microbial communities from Lake Mendota, WI - 24AUG2012 deep hole epilimnion (SPAdes) | ecosystem: Environmental > Aquatic > Freshwater > Lake > Epilimnion/Euphotic zone ... | reverse complement strand
GGACAAGGTGGTGGCGGCGGTGGTGGATTTACCATAAACATGGGCGGAGGCGGGTATGGAGTTGGAGGTGGTGGTGGTGGCTACTATCCTCAAGGACGTAGTTCGGGTTACAACCCATACGGCCAAAATCCATACGGTGGATATAATGGCATATAAATAGAAACATTATGGATCTACAACCTAATCGAAATGTTGGTCTTGAGAATCAGCTTCAGGCCATCCAGCTAGGCGCAAGCCTCTACGACCGTGCACAGACGCAGAAGCGGATGATGGAGCAATTGCAGGTGCAGACGGCGGAGTCGCTGATCCAACGGCAGGGTATGGAGCTTCAGAATAAGATTCGCGAAGATTCACTTGCTGAAGCAATTGGAGAACGGAAAGCGCAGGTTGATGAGTACAACACGTTCTCGACTCTTGGTAAGCAGGTTTCGGATTATCTGAGCAACACTAAACCGGGCGCAGTATTTCCAGTTGTTCCGCCATTTAAGTCTAAAACGTACAGGGCTGAGGCGGACAAGATGATGAACAACCTTGAGAAGTATTCCCCTCGGGCCGAGTTGTTAAAAACTCAAGAGAAAGCAAGAAACGGAGCAATAGCTAATCAAACTGCTATCTTAAAAGAAGCGATGCAAATTCCCGGCGCAGTTGACATTAATCCACAAACAGAAGAGCCAACAATAAACTGGACAGTTTTTAATGCGGGAAGAAAACAGGTATTTGATGCTTCGGTTCAAAAAACCCAAGCTCAGACGGGTTCAATTGTTGGTAATCTTCAGCTTTCTAGGGACAAGCTAAATGCGTTAATTGCAAATAACGCAAGCGATGCAGAGATTGCAATGGCAAGACTTGCTGTTGATAAATCTTTTAAAGAAGCAAGGGTTAAACTTGATGAAGAGGAGTTCGGGTTCAATAAACAATTCAAAACTACAGAACTTGGAATTAATCAACAGAGAGTAGATATTGCAAAAAACAATCTACTTCGACTTGAGCAAGAGGGTAAAGATAAGAAAGCCATTGAAGAGGCTAGAATGATCTATCGCGATGCGTTAGATAGCAAGAAGCTAGAACTTGAAAACAAAAAGTTTGATGCTACCAAGGGTGTTCAACTTGAAAAACTTGAACAAGGAAAAACAAGGTTGCAGCAAAATCAGCAGCGAATTGATGCTTACAAGCAGAAGCTGCTTCAACCTGTAAAAGCAGGGGAAATCAAACTTAATTCTGTTGATGATAGAATGGTAAAGAAATTTGCCGATGATATCTCAAACAAACAGGGAACATCTGATGCGATTGGTTATGAAATTTCAATTTTAGAAGATCCAACTATTGACGATTATGTTAAAAGAGCGTCAGCTCAAAACATATTGAAAGTATTAAACAGCGCAGAAGGAAAAGATGCTGTTGGGGTTGAGGAGGCAAAACGTCTTGGCCAGTTTCTTGAATTTCAAATAAACCCAATCAGGGCAATTTCAACTGGAAGAGCGTTTGGAACGGATATGCCTCGATTTATAGAGCAGATTTCAATTAAGAAAGGCGAGCTTGATACGCGTGTTGATCAAAGCATGGTTCGCATAAACGATATTTACAAAAAATATGGAAAAGAGATTCCTGCTGGAACGTCTCAAACGCCTTCAAGAGGATCGTTAATGACAGCTCCTGCTCCTCAAACGATGCGCTCCACAAACGCCCCTGCAATGTCGCAAACAAACTCGCCGAGCATGTCTCCGACAAACGCTCTGGCAATGTCTGGAACGAATTCGATGTCAGAAATATCATTTGAATCAACGGCTGAAGCTAGGGCAAAAGGAAAGAAAACTGGTGACTTTGTAATCATTAAGGGCGTTAAGGGGAATCTAAAATAATTTTATGGACGAATACGTTTTGCAGGGGGATGGCCAACAAGGTCAGATGGATGCCGGTCAGCCGTTGACTGCTGCTGATGTTACTTTTAGTGAACCCGCTCAAAATCAGCAACAGCCGCAACCAGTCGCACAAGAGGATGCTTTTGCTGGGTTTACTCCGAGCGAACCCATAACTAATGAATCAGACCCATTTGCTGGGTTTACTCCGAGTGAACCTAAAATTGGTTCAATGGAAGCTGTCCAGCAAGCTGCTAGTCAGGCTTCGCTTGTTGGGCGTGATACGTTCAGGCCAAAGAGTCTTTTGGTTCAGCAGGCTGACCTTTACCTTGGCCGCCCTAGCGCGGAAAAATTTCAGAAACTTGAGGCCACTGGATTCAATCCAGAGCCAGCAATCGAACTTTCCGATGCAGAGCAGAAGCTTTTTAGAGACTATAGGATTCGACAAGGTAGAAGGACTGCTGCAAACGTGGTGGGTCTTGTTGGCGGAATCGGTACGGCATTTCTTCCCGGCGGACAGTCCGTTGCCGGTGAAATGATTGGCGGCTTTGGCTCTGCATTGCTTGCTCAAGCTATCTCTCCAGATCCGTTTGATACTCAAGAAGCTGCATCTCAAGCAATACCGCTTCTTTCGCGTTCTAAAAAAGCAAGAGAAGGCGCTGGGTTTTTAGAATGGCTTCGCACCACTGAAACTGGAGTAGGCCAGCAATCTACAAGAACGAAACAGGCTCTTAAAGAAATCATCGCTGGAGCAGGAACTGGAGGGTTGCAGGGTTTTGCGTCAACGCTAGGAGATGAGTCTGGAAAAACGCAAGAAGTGCTGAAACAAGCAGCGCTTGGAGGGCTTTTGCTTCCTACTTTTTCATCTGGAGGAAGAGCCGTCAGCGCGGCGTTGAGGTCATCTGGAAAAACAGAAGGATTTTTAGGCCGTTTTGTTGGAGAGCTTGAAAGGCCATACGCTCAACAGTTTTTGCAAGAAAGAGCAGATTTTATTCGAAGAGAAATTGGACCCGGAGGAGGAATTGACCCAGCAATGGCAGAGCAATTGGCCAACACTCTTTATTCCCCCCAAAGGTCTGGTAGTCGCCCAGAGGACATTCGCGCTTGGCAGGGAAACATCACCGATTTCCTTCAAAATTCTATCAGGACTGGAAACGCAAACGGACTAAGCGGAGATGAGCTTACTCAGCAAATTGTTAAAGCTCTTGAGAGTGTAACAGAAACAAAAAATATAGACCAAAACCTTGTCAGCGGAATTGTGTTGAATGCCGAACAATTGATCGGAGATGCAAAGAAAAAAGCAAGTGAAGCTTTTGTTGGAAAAAACGCAGATCTTCTTGGCGCTGCTCTTAGGTCTGAAGGAGATTTACAGCTTAATTCTCAATATCTATTTCGTGAAATACTAAGTTTAAACGAACAGAGAAAATTGATTTCTGTAAACGACCCAGTTTCAATTGAAAGGATCGACAACGATATTGCTTACAAGCGAAAGCAAATTGACGACATTGAAAACGGATTTGATCCTCAGTTTGGATACGGAAAACCTGCCACACAGTTTGGAACCGGAAAAGAATCTGGAGAGTATGCGAATGTTCTTTACAAAGAATTTCAAGCTGCTCAAGAAAAAGGTTATGATCTTTTAGAGCCTAAACTTAAATCAATATCTGTTGATGTTCCAAAAGTTGATAAAGATGGAAAACCAGTCAAAGGTGATGACGGAAATCAAATCATTGAAACCTTTACGCTTAAAGATTTAAAAGAACAAAGAACAAAAATATTTAAAAAAATAGATTTTGACAAAAAAGTTCAACAAGCTGATTACGAAGATTTTCTAGAGCTTGAACGTATTGAAAAAGTAATGGAGAAGGGTCTTAATACAGATCCTAAATTTAAGGCTGATTTTAAAGCTCAAAGCGCTTCATATCACGAAGGCATAACTAGGTTCAAGGGGGCTATTATCTCTAAGCTTATGAGAGATGTTGGAGAAGGAGGAGGAAGCCCTGAAGTTGTTCTTAGTATTCTTGGCGAGCGTGGCGGCGAAGCCTTGGAGGTAATGAAGAAGTTGGCGGCTGAAGAATGGGAGCCTACGTTCAAGCCTTTGATTTCCGAATTTGTTTACAACAAGCTTCGAACCATAGGTCAAAAACCGGAAGAGCTTTTATCTTTGTTAACGGAGGCAAAAATGGGAAAAGGCTCTAAATTGACAAAAGAAGTTGCCGATGAGTTTTTTCCGCAGTTGTCTCAAATCCAAGATGTTGCAAGCAAGTACCGTGGACTTGTAGATCAACAAGCAAATTTGATTTCAAAGAAAAATGATCTGGTTACAAAGTCTGAAGATTTGTTATCAAAAATTGATGAAGGGCAAACAGAAGCTGCCAGTCTTTATCGAGAAAACGAGAAAAGACTAACCGAAGTTAGATCTGAAATTGAAAAGCTTAGAACGTCAAAACTAGTCTTTGACCCCGAAACGAATGAAATGATTAAGACTCTTTCTGACCTGAAAAGCGCTGTAAGAGGTGAAAAAATTGTAAATTTGGACGAAGAAAAGCTTAAGGCAATTTTGTCGAATCCTAATGCGGCAAACTTGACTAAAGATCTTAATATCTACGTTCAAGAAATGGCAAAAGAAGCGACTGATTTTCAAAAGTTGGTAAAAAACTCGATTGAAACAGGCGATCTTTATGGCCCAGCAACACCTAAAAATATTGTCGATTTCTTGACAACACCCAAGGGTAAGCTTGGAACAGGTTTTGTTGCTGATGAATTTATGAAGGTGATAAGGTCAAATAGACCAGACCTTCTTGGAGACGTTCAAAACTTTATAGTTGGAAAGATTGTTGAAGAGTCTTTTAAACCCGGAAAAAAAGAGATTAACATCGAAACGATGAGGAGTCTCATTTCAGACAAGTACAATCCTTTGATCCAACAAGCATTTGGAAAAGAAGGGGTTCAGAGGTTGAACAAGATCGCAGATCAACTTTCGGTTGTTGTTGAAAAAGAGAGCCTTCTTAACAGCAAGATTTTACCCGCGCTTACATCTGCCGCTGCCGCTGCTGCTGGCGTCAAGTTTCCGGGGAGAGTTTTCCTGTCAACTGTTGTTGCCGAATCCGCAAGATCGGCTGTTGGAAAAGCTCTTCTAACCAGAGAGTTTCGCGATGTGGCGTCTAGGCCGCTTGATCAGATTACCAAAGATCAGATGGACACCTTCAATCGTCGCTGGCCAAAGCTTCTTACGCTTGAAGGTGAGCGTTTGATGATGCGCGAAGAAGAGCGCAAGGATGCTGAACGTCCTAAAATTCCGTCAGCCGCAGAGCGTCGCTTCTAATGAAAACCTCCCTCTCCAAAAAGGGTAACACCTATCAGGGCAAGAAGGTGACGCTGAACAAGCCCTTCTACACGCCGGGTGAGCGGAAGAAGAGCGCGGTGTACGTTAAGAATCCGGCGAACAAGGTTGTCATCGTTCGCTTCGGCGATCCTGACATGACGATCAAGAAGTCGAATCCTGAGCGTCGTAAGAACTTCCGTGCGCGGCATAACTGCGATACGGCGAAAGATCCTACCAAACCCAGAACGTGGTCATGCAAAGCATGGTAATTTTATGGACAAGATGAAACTTGGCGGTGGCGGACGGTACGAGAAGCTTATCGGCTCTCTTGAGAAGAAGGGAGTCAAAGATCCTGCGGCTCTTGCGGCCTACATTGGTCGTAAGAAGCTCGGCAAGGCGAAGTTCCAATCGCTCGCCGCGAAAGGTCGTCGCCGCGCTGAGCGCCAGTCTAACGCTTAGGATAGCGTCCTTTGACGTACGGCTTCTTGGCCGACTCCTTATCGACGACGAACTTCTGTGGATCTGCGTAGTTCCATGAGATGTCGCCGCCCGTGCCGCGCTGGATCATAATCGATCCGGTGACTTTTCCGTCCTTGTCCGTCATGCCGGAACGATCCGCTCGCTTCGCCATTCCGAGCATAAATTGTCGAGGTTGATTGAAACCAACTTCCTTCATCACAATCACCTCTCTGGCCCAGTTCGTTAAGTCCGACGATCCGAATCCTGAGTAGGCCATCTCTGCCACGCTCTCCGGTTTGTCGTCTCGACCTTTGGGCTTCGGGAAGTGATGGACGAGAATCAGGACTACGCCCGTCTCCATCATAATCGGCTGGAGCAAGTGTCGCGTAAAGTTCGCGCAGACCTCGATATCCGATGGATTACCGCCCATGTAGGAGAGCAGCGGATCGATATAAACCACGTCCACCTTAGTCTTGCGAACGAGGCGGCGCAGCATCGTCGCGAAGTCAGAACCCGTTCTTACTGTCTCGCGGAAGAATAACATGTTCGCACTTCGAAGACCTCGCTCCCAGTTCTCCTTGCCGAAGGTCATTTGAGCAGCGCCCTTGAGCGCATCATGCTGATCGGCAATGTCGTTTTCCGCCTGAATGTAAGCTACTTTTAGCGCACGGACGGGTTTGACGCCAAACCAAGCTTCGCCGGACGCCCATTTCAGACCCTGATACGCGGCCATCGAGCTTTTGCCGCATCCACTTTGCCCCACAAAGAGAAGCGACGATCCGCGTCGAACCCACCTATCGCCGATCAAATTGTCAGGATCATTCTGCGGGTCGTACTCGATGATGGCATCTATCGAGAACTCCATCGGCATGTCCTGCGCGTCCATGTCGTCCTTGAACGCTTCCCAGTTCACCGCGCCCACATTGACGGCCAAGAGCTTCTGCTCCTTGCCATCGCGCATTACACCGGCCAGACGGCTGAACCGGCTCGCGTTCTTATTCTTCGGATCGATGCCGATGCTTTCGAGGTAGCGATAGACGACATCGCGGCGCTCGTTCCATTCCTCTCTATTGGCCGCTTCAACGCGCACCCAGCCGTGCAGACTCTTGCCGCCGGAATCTATGACGACCGATAGCGGGAGCTTCGACTCCTTCAACGCTGTCCATTGCTCGTCCTTCGTCTTCTCGTCCATCTCGACTAGGACATGGCGGAAGTTCGCCACGCCAGAATCCGATCCGCTCTCATCGAAGCATGGATTGATGCGGACGTATGCACCCTTGCTATCGCTGCCGTTCCACATGGCGCTGATGGGCGGCGTGAAGTGGTTCTTAATCCATTCGTCGCGCTTGAGGAACGTACCCTTGGAGGCTGGCCTACCTCGACCCTCTTCGTCGAAAATGATGTCGTTACAGATGCAGACAACCTCATCCGACTCGAAGCAGGCTTTCAGGAAGTCGATTGTCGTAAACGGAGACGGAGGTTCCGGCATCGTTTGGATCGTGCGAACGACGAACTTGCCGGTGGGCGAGATTGGATTGCCGCCCTGACCAATGCCTGACTGAGAGGATAAGAGCCAGCCACGCGGCTTGTCGTGCGAAACCTTGGACGCTTGATCGAGCTTGTGGGCCAATTCATGTGGTTTCCACGGTGGGAGGCATTTCGCGTTGTACTCATTGAGGAGCGTATCAGCATCCCCCGCATTAAGCTCAAAACCGTGTATGAGCGCGGTTGCTACAGCGAATGTGCTTCCATGCCCATTTTGACCTGTGACGGCTCCTGGCGTGTTTCTGAGCCATGCTCTGGCACGGTCGATCTTTGATTGATTCATTTGATTCCAAGTTGTTTGCGCGCTATGTCCCCGCTTTCGCCCAGATCATTTGAGGCGATTTGCTGGAGAACCGACTTTGATTCTTCGAACTTTGCGAAAAGGAGAGACAGCTCTTTGGGAGTCATCAGGTACTTGCTCCAGTGTTGGATTGGTATGGAGCGAGACTGAAACTTCGCAAAGAGCTGCTCTTGTGCTGCGATGTAGAGTTTAGGGTGCTTGTTCAATGACCGGGGTGAACTTGGCCTTGAATTCGGCCTTCGTTCGAACGTACACCTTGGGTTTTCCGTCACGGGTGTAGGCTATCCCCACCCATTTCATTTCCCCGATTCGTATCTCTACGTCGTCGGAAATGACTTCAACCTGCACCGTACTGTTTCCTGAGTTTTTGAATTTCATCTTCTGAGGCGTTATCGAGATGTCCTGTACCAGCCGCATGCCAAACGCCGTCAACAATTTGCGCCTTTGGCTTGGGCTTAGTCATCCAACCTCGAAGAATCGCATGGTCGATGAGTGCTGGCGCTTCCTTCAATAACTGTTCTCTAGTGATTTGAGTTTCCATAAATTAACCTTTTTTAACCGTCTTTCCGCGCCATCCGCCTGCTTTTCTCATCCCGGGTTCCTGACCAAGTTCGTTGACGAATCCGCGTCGGATCAGCCACTCCTTGTACTTCTGGTCGATGTAAGCGAAGTGAATCTTTTCGGGTGATTCATCTGCTTCTGCTATCCGCATAATGGGCATTTTGTTTGCGCTGATCATTTGTATGTCTCGATTGTGTGTTTGTAGTGTCGCTCGGCTTGGGTGCAGTTCCAGCAAAGGTCTTGAGTTCCGTTGCATCCGCACCCGAGAGATTTGAAAAGTACGCCAGCCAACCATTTGTATTCTGCGATGGCCGCTCGCAATGTCTCCACGTCCGTTTCTTCGGACATGGGCTTGATATTCTCGCTCATTTGACGACGAATAGAAGGAAGTAGGCGCTGGCGACGACCATCCCCATTCCGAACGCCATGATGAGCAATTGTTTTAGCTCCTCGGGCGAGGGCGGACGATTGGCTTTGTGTATCACCGGCCACCGCCCATCGCGTAGTGGAGGATCAAAAGGGCGTCGCAGTTTCGAAGCGTGACGTCCAGATTCGGATACAGTTCCTGAGCTTTGCTTTTTAGCTTTCGCTTCCATTCTGGTCCGGTTTCGCATGATTTACGTCCTCCGAGTCCAAGTGGTTCTTGCCAAATCTTGGGTTCAACACGGTGGAGTGCGTAGCCTTGCGCGTAGCCTAGCCCCTGCACAATCCCGTAGTTCTCATGGAGCGTCGCCATGCTGGCCGACGACGTGAGTTTGCTGACGAACTTTGGCACTTTCTCGACCCATAGATGAGAGTCGCTGACTTTGAATCCGCTTAGTAACTGCGCCGTGTCTGGCAAAGACTCTGGCATTGGAAAGAGCAGTATTCCTTCAGCGGTGCTGACCGCGAATCCGCCGCCCACACCCGGATCGACCGCTACAATTGTTTGGTTTGATTTCATTCGCTCAATATTATTTTCAGTAACACAAAATAGTCACCTGCTCGGCAGCGATTCGAACCGCTGATTTGGTGTCTCCACCCTCTGACCAACGTTCGACCTTCACACGGCCTTTTACGCGCACTAGAGCGCCGTTCTGGACCTCCATGATCTTCTCCGCAACTTGCCCCCATGAGGATATTTCAAAATCATCGAAGTCTTCGTGGAATTTTCCCTCGTTGTCAGTCCAGTGACGGGCGATGGATATAACGCGGCGCACCATGAGCGAGCCGGTTTTAGTTTCGGTTTGCCGACTGATGCCGCGCAGTTCGCCGATCAGATAGACTACGTTCTCTGTGGGCGTGGCTGTTTCTTTTTCTGTCGTTGATGCACTCATTGGAAAATACAACCGAGTTGTCGGTAGCACGTCATACGCTTTTTTGCGTGGAACGAGCCGATGGGGTGGAACTTGTCAGAGAAGTCCAGAATTGTCGCGCAGTTCTTGGTTTCTGTTTTGCGCAATGCACGACTCGCTCGCTGGATGGTTTTCTGCGACGACCGACCGCCGCTGACCATGATGAGCAGATCGACGTTGGGCAGATCCAATCCTTCGTCGGCCAATGATGTGGCTATCATGGTTTTGAGTTGTCCGCTCTTGAATTCGTCCATCGCCGCCTTGCGCAGCTTCTTCGACAGCTTGGAATGAACGAGCCGAGAACCCGGAATCCGTTTCTCGTAATCCTCTCCCAGCGTGATGCGCGGAATGAGGATGAGTGTCTGCATGTCGCCATGCTCCATCGCGTATTGGATGGCGTA
>Ga0208232_1000344_pt1 | contig 9847 bp, 14 predicted proteins | sample LakMenEpi24Aug12_FD_150729 | JGI IMG/M metagenome (GOLD analysis project Ga0208232, IMG submission 150729) | Freshwater microbial communities from Lake Mendota, WI - 24AUG2012 deep hole epilimnion (SPAdes) | ecosystem: Environmental > Aquatic > Freshwater > Lake > Epilimnion/Euphotic zone ... | reverse complement strand
ATCGCCTATTCCAAGCCTGTCCAGGGTAAACTGAGCACGATGGTGCCCAAGTTTCTGGGTGAGAATGGGGAGATTTCCATGACGGGTATGGCGGTGACGGCACTTATCGCCGCCGTCATATTCTACTTTGCCAGACAGTTTCTTTCAGACCGAGTCTGAAAGTGCCCGGCGGTCCCTGAAAGGCTCTTGACTTCGGCCTTCGGCCGGCCTACGAGTTTGAGACCGGGGAGTGCCTACGGCACTCTCCCCCCGGCTCAATCTCGGATGGAATCCCCGCAGTAACTACGGACACCACCCTTGACGTACAAACCTGAATCTACACAAATCTTTTTCAGTTTTTCAAAATTCTCCCAAAATTTGATCGAGTGATCATACTCTGGTACGGTCATATGAGCCAACTCGTGTATGAGCACATAAAAAGCTGAATTTACATCGTCTCCATCCAGGCAGATGTAAATTTCGTACCCCTTGTTGACGTTTGAACCTATGACGCCATCCTTCTTCCCGTTGAGCCCTGTGATGATGGCGGGCTTCAGGACGGGTTTCCACATGGGGTCACCAGTCTCGCGAAGAATGTCGAGCGTCTTGAAGTACCTGTACTTCAGTTCCGTCAGCATTTTAGGTTCTTGATTCGTGAGAACCGCCAGAGCAAGGGCCGTCAGTCCCGTTGCGAGATAAGCTAGTTGGTTCATCTCCTCTACCATTTACAAAGACAAATTTCGTATACAAATCCGAGATCAGCCCCGACGGTCTGGGAACCATGGGCTCCCATACGAGTCGGTCAAAGCCTAGGCCTTTCAGTCGTTCGATAAGAACCCGTCCGTCCAAGAGGGGCTCCTCCTTGGCCCCACTGGCATAAAAGGGACCGTCTGACAACCGGACGTCGAGTTTGTCACCTTTGATTTCAAATTGGTTTCCGAGTGTGTCCCTGAAACGCCCGTATTCGTTGGCCATACACACGGCCCTGTCCTTCTCGGGTGTGATGCCAATCAACAAACCCCCAGGTTTCAGAGCAACCTTGATAGCCTTCAGGGATTCCTCGAGTGTCTTTTCATTTTCAAAAATGTAGTGAAGCGAAAAGTTGTAGCAGACCATATCAAACGGACCAGCAAAGGCTGCTTGACGAATATCACCCTGCCCGAGGAACCAGACGTCCAGACCCATTTCAGAGGCCCGTTTCTCAGCCTCGTCGAGAGATTCGTGGTCAGGGTCTATGGCAGCCACGCGAACACCGGCCGCCTTCCATTTCCACCAGTCGCCACCCCGACCGCATCCACAATCTAGAACGTATGAATTGGGCCTGACCCATTTGTTAATCAGTTGGCGTTTGTAATTGTTGTGAGTTTTGCGAATGTCCATTTCAACTCCCCGCGTTTAACAACTTAAAAGAAAAATGCGTGTATCTTTTATATGGGTTCACTCGAGAGTGATTATCTGACCGTTCCAGGACAGCTTTTTGCGTGCGTGTCGTTTGTCGGCCCAGATCTGCCCCAGAAGAATGAGCAGCTGGGTCTGAAGATCCGCGGCTGCTTCCCGACCCGTGACGAGGCTGGTGCCCACGCCAAGCGCCTCCAGAAGGATGACGCCCTGGTTGACATTTACGTCGTGGACATGTACAAGTGGCTTCTGATTCCTCCAAAGCGTGATGAGATTGAGGACGTTCACTACCAGAACGACAAGCTCGAGGAGATTATGGTCAACTACCGCAAGAGTCAGCAGTCTGCGGCGGCCATGTTCGAGAAGCGTAAGCGTGATATGATGGCCACGCCCATCGAGGGGTCCGAGACTCCTTACATCACGCCAGGTGACGAGAACAGCAAGTACTACACCAAGCCAGACGTTCCACCGATTCCTCACCCGGCGGATCTGCTCGAGGATCTGAAGAAGGCGTTCCCCGAGGCTTCCATGGAGGAGCTGGTGGCCAAGGCGGACATTCGCGTGGCTGCCGAGGTTATGAAGCGCAAGGAGGCGCAGGACGCGGTCGACAAAGAGGCGGCGGATCGGGCGGCGGAGACCAAGGCACCAATCATCGAGGAGGAGGAGGTTCCTGACGCCGCCTAAAAATATTCACAAATAGTAATAATGATTTTTAAATTGATTGCGGTCGTGGTGGTCCTAGTCCTCTTGTACATGGCGTACAAGCGGTTCCCACCGGCGCCCGCAAGAATATCTCAAACTGTTGCCGCTCATGACAATCAGTTTGATGTATTCAGAGATATGGAACCAGCCGATCAGACTCGTGAGAATCCTTGGCTGGGTTTTCTTCAGGAGGATGTCCGTGTGAAACGCACGGGTCCTATCGGGGAGTTTATTGGAGCTGATTCCAGTTCTGGAAACGCTGTACTTTACGCCGTAACCTAGGGACGCCCCTGAACAACAATAGGACGCATACTGACTATCAAAACGCCGATGACGATGCCGAGAAGAATAAGACCTACAGGGTTTGTATTTTTTAGAAACTCGAGGGGGTCCTTTTGGGGAGTCTCAAGGTCGCGTTGAAACATGGGGCGTGGCTGTTCCTGAACCGGCCAATCACTTTCGGACGGCGGTCCGTTTCTTGACTGGGACGGCTGGTCGCTTTTTGACAGGAACGGCAGGTTCTCCATGGTCGTCACTATCTGAATCGTCACTCTCGCTTTTATCTGGCACGACAAAGCCGTCTAAATTTCCATCTTCATCAGCGTCAGAGTCCCCGTCCGTGTCCTCCTCTGAAAAGTCATCCTCCTCTCCGTCCGTCTTGATGTCCGACTCGTCTGAATCGTAATCGTCCTCACCGTAATCATCCTCAACCTGCTCGACGGGCTCGTAACGCACTGGAGGCTTGCTGACGCGTCCTGAACGCGTGCGAGGCTCAGGTGTCGGCACGGAGTCTGGGGAAGGGGCCTTCTGGCCGGACATCTGGGTAATCTACGAGTGATTCGTTTAAGTACTTTGGGAAGAACTGAATGCCCTTGGCGTTGGCGTGCTCGTTAATCATAAATTCGCCTTCGTAGCCTAGTTCCTTGGCGATGGTGTCGAGCGTCTCCTGGTATTCGGCATCGTCTGCGCGTCTTATTCCGAGCGCCAAGTCCCTGATGTTTTCAACGGCGCCGTACAAAGCCTTGGCCGATTCGTCAAGTTGGTCCGTCGAAACCAACTGTTCGAACTCTTGGAGATTGGTCAAAAATCTTTCCCAGCTCTTTGGGTCCAGACCCGAATACGCGTGGACCCTCTCTTTGTACTTCTTGAAACGTGCGACGGGACCCATCGGAAAGAAAATCCATAAGAAAACTACAAGAAGGACTACCCACAATAGCAACTTCATTGAGTTGCTCTACTATTGATGGAGGAAGAATATGTTCACGACCCCTGAACTCGCGGCACTCTTCGTCAAAACATCGCTGAGAGACGCGTCCTGACCGCATGGAAAACCATACGTGATTCGACTTGTGTTCCTTCTGGACCCGCTCACAGTACTTGGAGTCGCTCTGAGCGAACCAGCCGTCGTGGTCGTGTCGCTGGACCTTCTTGATGTGCGTCCGGCTCTGCCCCTCGAGTACGCGCCTGATGTACTCTTGGAGAGGCCCACTGTTCTCGAGAGCCTCATGGGGTGGAGGGCCGTCCCCGTCGTCCGTACGCACGGCAAAGAGCGTGAGGGTCTCGACGTTCGGCTCCTTGGCGAACGGGGTGGCCTCCAGTAAGTCCCTCCACGGAATGTATGGATCACCGGTGGGTTTCTTATGGGACCAAAGCATACGAAGTCCAGAGCCTCCATAGACGGACGCATCTATGATACGGTCCCAATCGAAGGCCAAGTACTCTGTGAGTTTTAAAATAATTTTGGTTCTAAATTGAAGAGCCTGATTTCTGGTGACGACAAGGTCTGGCCAGTGAACATGAACCCCTGATTTAATAAGCCCCTCACCGACGGGTCGGGGCCTGGCCCGAGCGATGAGGCACCTCGAGGTCTGATCAATGGCATCATGAATTATAGAACAAAATTGTAAAAGATCTTCATCCTTCAATTTCTCATGAGACTTGTAATCAAGGTCCACGAAAAACTTGAACCGATCAGTCTTTTGTTCGACGACGTACAATTTAGTACCTGATTTAATCGCATCCACACAGGATTGGTAAAATTCCTGGATTTCCTCTGTGGGTACGAACAGCATTCCTCCGGACATGAGGACATGGGTGGCTGGACCTGTCGGCACACGCCATTTATCTATTGACATTATCAATTAAGCACCTAAATTCTCTAAGACTCATCTTCACTGGAAGAATCCAAGAGCCATGAAAGGATGTGTTTCTGTCTTGGAGGCTTTTTTGGGGGTTCCGTTTTTTCAGAAGGCGCTGCTGTTGTCTCGTCCTGCGGGGCCGACTCTTTCAGAGTCTCGGCCTCCTGCTCGAGTTTTTCAATTTCATAACACAATTTGCGAAGGGACATGTCCTGTGCAAGTTGTTTAGGGTCTTCACCCTGACCACGCATGGTGGCCAGGATGGTGGCGAACTCGATTTTGGACCGGGTCATCCTGTTCTAATAAGTCCGAAGGACTTATTTACGCGTAGCTTTTCGCAGTGGCACACAGTTCCTTCAAACACGGAGGTTAAAAGGAATCTTGGCCTGATTAAGAGCCTGCTGGAATTCAGGGTTGCCCAAGACGTGTTGACGTATCATGGGCCACAAGTTTGGCAATTTTGAAATAAAATCCAGATTCTCAAATTTACAATCGTCATTCTCGTCATAATTCTTGCGGAAGGGTACAGAGTTGGCATCCATCTTGCCCATTTCCTCCGTGAACCGTTTGACGATGTGCCGTTGTTCCACGGGGGTCATTTGCATGTTAAATACATAGACGTGGTAGTGGTTCAGGACATCCACACCGTCTTCCACGTCCCGAGCCTCGGGCGTGTCGGTCGAAAACTTGAAGTAGGCGTAAGAGCCGCGCTTCAGGTTTATGATACCGCGTGTTTCTTCTTCGAGTTCACGAACGGCACACCGAAGTGGGTTGTAAATCTCGCGTCGGCGACACCCGCCTGTGACAAAAGTCCATTCACGGTACCTTCTGTCGTGCACGATGAGAAAGTGCGGAACATCATTCACTAGGCTGACGGGTATTGCGATTGCTTTGTGTCTCTCTCGAGGGCCTCGGGGACTTGACATCACCCTCTGATATTTCCGTATCAAAAAAGTCACGGAGATTTCCCGTACGTGGGCTGTACGTGATCAAAAATAAGAGGCCTATGATCAAGACCCAATGCCAGAGTTGCATTAAGACCGAGACTGATATATATATTTTTAAAAAATGACCTGAAAAATCAGGAGCTATAGAGGACTGAGCCCAAACCATTCTGGATACGGAGCACGTTATACGAAATGGCGTACAGGTACGTGCTCTTGATGAGGGCGCCGATGGTGATGGTAGGGGGCACGACCAGGCGGTACGTGTCCAGACGGGAGAAGTTCAGGGTGCCGGTGGGCTGGAGCTTGGAGGTGTCGAGGCAGTAGCTGATCATGCCCACGTTGGCGGTACCGGCATTGACGCCGTTGGGCAGGTAGCCGAATGGCGTGTTGTAATACTGGGGCAGCTCCACAAAGGCGGGCAGGTGGCGGAACTCACCGACGTCCGTGCCGTTCACCTGGGTCTTGAGCATGTGATCCTTGACCAGAGCCGAGTTGACGCCCAGAGCGCCATACGCCTGGGAGTAGTTGTTGCTCGTGAATGCGATGAACTTGACTGGCTGAGCCAGAGCCAGCTCCTGCATCGTCTCGGAGCCCATAACGATCGTGCGCTGGACCTGGGTGATCAGCATATCCTGGGGCGTGTTGGCGAAGAAATCACGCTCGGCCTGGTCCAGGTACGTGAAGTTGGTCCAGCAGATGTACTGCAGATTGTTGTAGTTGGCGATTTGTGGACCGTTATTGGCACCTGGAGCGGTGAAGAAGCCGGCGGTCGAGTCCGCCAGGCTAGAAGACCAGGTGATGCGCAGCTCAACGTCGTGGAACTGCAGAGCCACCAGGGGCAGGGACACGGACCAGTCCTTGTTGAAGAAGAACTTCAGGGGGTAAAAGCCGGTCACGGAGTTGGTGGGATCCTCGTTGTCACCGGTATTGCCGATCAGCAGACGCTGGCTGTAGTTCTGGGCGCCAGTCACGGGCTCGATCTGGGTCGAATACACAACGTCCTGGGTATCGATAACCTGACCGCCGATCATGAACTCGATCTTGTCGATAACCTTGGACCAGTCGACGATGGTGCACATTGAGCCGTTGCCGTCACGGGCAGCCAGGTACACGTAGTTGATCAGGTCACCCTTCTTCTCGAAACGGACGGTGGAGATGCCGCCGGCGATGGGGGCGCCCTGAATCACCTGACGCTCCACCGTGTTGGCATAGTGGGTATACCGGCGGTAGTTGGAGCGGAAGAAAGAAACCTCGGGCTTGCCAGTCAGCCAAGCGTCCTGAGCACCAGTTGCGACAAGTTGAACGATACCACCGCTCATTTTACAATTGGTCTAGATTATTTTAGACGGCCGAAAGGGGCGGAAGCGCAACCGGATTTTTCTCGAGCTGCTGGATGGCCACGTCAAGGCACTTTGAAGAGGCTAAAGGATTGCGATTACCCTTTTTCTCATCGAATCTGTAAAACTCTGGGCCCAGATAGTTCTGGAAGCGCCCGCCGTTCATGTGAGAGACGGGCACCGGCTTGGACTCTGCGCGAAGATTGGTCGCTGCGCCCACCTGATTGACGGGGTCGTTACGGACGTTCATGCGCTGACCGTTTCCTGCGCGATCCGGCTTGGAGCGGTAATCGCTGCTGCGCGTGAGAGACTTGTCGGTATAAGCACCGCAGCCGCCCTCGGCATACGGCTGAGCCACGTTGTACTGGGCGGGACCCATGGACAAAGTGTCACCGCGGGACGTCTGCTCGTCACGAATGGTGGTCCGGGCCGTCTTGAGAAACTCTGGCCGGCCCTCGGCACCCGTGACGGCACCACCCTGGCCCTGACCACGGCTCTGGGCTGGCTGGCGGTACCACGCCTTGGTCTCCTTGGCCTGGTGAGTCACCTCGCCGATACCGCCAGCGCCACCAGACTTGATGAAAGAATCAGCGGGACCGTTGCGGCCCTCGAGCGTCGTGAGGCGCTCCTCGTTGATGTTATTGGGCAACACACGGAAGTACTGGTGGAAGCCACCCGCCGCGTCCACGTTGGAGCCGACGCCCAGACCTGGACCGACGCGGCGGCGCTCGATAGGCTGGAGGTTGTTCATCTTGTTCGTCACATACTGACGGTTATACAGATCATAAACGGGCTGACCGAATGGAAAACGATTCGCGTCAGGAGAAACGTCCTGAAGGTTACCAACCGCCTCTTTCGGCTGGAGACGCCAATCGCCGATGCGACGGCCGAGATTCGGCGTCATGACACGGAGATCAAAAGCATCCTTGGAGTGATCGCGAGCATTCGCAGCGAGGTCGACATCACGACGGGTAATTGGCCGAGTGGTTGGCAGTGGTTTGCGTCCCTGGGGCTCTTCTGAACCGTCCGAGAGACGCTTACCGGCAAACACAAGACCGACGACGGCGGCGATGGCCAAAGGTTCCATCGTTATTATGATTAGGTACTATTTTTTTTACTTCTTCGCACTGTGGTAACGCTGAACGAAACGGGTATTCTGATCATCGGCGTACGTGCTGATGGGATCCCACGACATGACACGCTGTGGGATGTTCACATAGGTGTTGGGAAAGTCATAAGCCCGCTCGGACCAGCCCTTCTTCGACGCCGTCGTCGTCTGCTCGCGCAGGTACGAACTGGCATCGGCCAGATCCTCGAGGACCACAGTCGCTGGACCCATGTGGATATTGGGCTGGAGAATAATAGGAGCCGCGTCGAGGAGTGGCATTCTTAATTTTAGTTGCGAAAAAAACCAAGCTTACTGACCATTACCTCCGCGCATCTGCGTGCGCTCTGGGAAATGGAACTGGAAATTGTCTGGATCGCACGCCCGTCCGCCCTGGTCCTTGCACATGGGGGCAAACTGCTTACCGTAAGCGGCGGTCGCGAACGCATTCTGGTCATTTGGAATCGTGGACGATGCGGTGGTGTAGAAATTGCGCTCGGCGTCGCGAACACGCTCGAAGGGGTGGATGGTGCTCCACGCCGCCTGAACGTCGGCACGGACGCTGGGATACCAAGCCGCTGGTGGGCGGTCTGGATTCTCGGTGTAATCGCTCATGAGCACATTCCCCATGGGGTTGTTCAGGGTCGGCATCGTCACCTCGTCGCGTAAAAGGCCCAGTGCGCGGTCATCTGCGTAGGCCGGACGAAGGAGACCGTCCGAAATGAGGTTCGAGGTCCACATGTAATAAAGAACGCCCAGGGCCAACGCACCAAGTGCGAAAACACGGGAATCACGGTTGATAAGGTATACGATGATGGTGGCGTAAATAATGAAGCGGGTCGTAGAAGAGACGCGCTGTTTGGCCGACTGACGCGCCGTTGGCCAAAAGTTCATGAGTTCACTCGTCTTGAAAATATCTTTCACGTCCATTCTGTTACTTACTGAGAAATCTTTTTGGTCGGCTTGCGCTTTCCGGTTCGGGGTGGAGGCGGGGGAGCGGCACCGCCGAGCATAGCCGCTAGCGGGTTGGCACCACCACCGCCGCCGAGCATCTGCGCGAGCATACTGTTCATACCGGCCATCAGGGACGCCTCGTCAATCTGACCGTTCGGCGCCTTTTTCATATTTTTGGCGCAATTTTCGGCGGCTGACTCGATCATACTCAGAGTCTCGGGTGGAAACATGTTGATGGTCGTGCCGAGCATGTACAGCGTCTGGTAGTACTGCCAGATGGCCGCCTTGGTCCCGTCTGTACACTCGGCGGTGTTCCAAATCTCATGAAGATTCAGGGAGGTCACCACGGGGTTGGCCTCGCAAAAGAACGCCGTAGAGTCCTTGGCCATCATCTGGGATACCCATGGCGTGACGTCCTTCATAAACTTGTCGAACGTGTCGCGATTCGCTGGAGCGGCCTGGGCCTCCTTGATCTTGGGCTCATCGGGGAAGGTCTGTGCGAGTTCACCGATAAACTGACCCATCATCTCGTTAAACGCAGAGAGGGTGGTCATTTATAGTAATATTTTAGAGTCTTTTCCTTAAGTTAGAATGGCTCCTTCATAATAGGCTCGTGGGACCCCTGCCCCTGGCTTGTGATAAAGTAAACCAAAAGACCGACCAGGAAAGCATTCTTGAAATAATCCGAGTTTTTAAGCTTTCCTTCATTGTTCATTTTCGCCTTGACGAATACGTAGGCCATCACTGCCGCTGCTGCGATGACGGCGGCGCTGAAGGGTTCTTTGAAGTAGTGCTCCATCTAGTAACTTACAAGATGTTATTTAGTCTCTTTACGCGCCGAGCTTCTGGATTTTAGTGGGGGCATCATCGAACAACGTCTGTTCTGGGAGGGCCGGGGTCCCTCCTGCTCCGGGAACCGATGGCGGTGTGAGCCCGTCTGACGCCGTCACCATCGTGTCGACACCCCCTGGAGTCTTGCCAATTTCCATGCCGGCGCCGCCACCCCCGCTCGTTCCCGCGGCGTCGTTTGCAGTCGGCATGGCATCCAACTCGTCTTCGCCGTCGATATCGGGAATGTCCTCCTCTTCGTCCGGCTCGTCCTCCTCGTCCTGATTCATGTCGAGATCGCCGCCAGACGCTGGCATTGGCAGGTACGTGTTCAGAATCTCGGCAGTGGGAACGAGGTCCTCGATGACGAGGCAGATGTGCTTGTGAAAACGCTTGTTGAGGTCCTCGTCACGATCGGACTCGGTGTTTGGCTCGGTGATGATGTAAGGGCTCTCATAT
>Ga0208232_1000342_pt1 | contig 9873 bp, 24 predicted proteins | sample LakMenEpi24Aug12_FD_150729 | JGI IMG/M metagenome (GOLD analysis project Ga0208232, IMG submission 150729) | Freshwater microbial communities from Lake Mendota, WI - 24AUG2012 deep hole epilimnion (SPAdes) | ecosystem: Environmental > Aquatic > Freshwater > Lake > Epilimnion/Euphotic zone ... | reverse complement strand
AAAAAAAAAAAAAAACAAACAAACCTTGCTGCTCCATTTGCGACATGATAGGTTGCAGCTCCAGGCGCGAGATGATGCTGCTCCCTAACCCGACTGATAGGGGCCCCATCCTTATCCTTGGGTCCAGGTCGCAGTGCGCAACTTTCAGGTGGCGTTTTGTAAGCGCTTACATTTTCCGTGAAACATTTCGTGAAAACATAGTAGATATTTAGTAGTGTAATTTTTGCGTAAGAAAAACTTTACAATTTTATACTTGACTTTTTGTGCGAGTTGTGCTAAAATTATGCCCGTCTCAACTCTGTAAGCGCTTACATTTCCGGAGTGCCAAGTTATACCGGGCCGCGCGTGAAAGCGCTTACATTTACTTGACAAAAAAAGATGCGATATTATCGCACCTTTTTAAACTTTAATCTTTTTTAGATTTGGTTTTCTTTTCGGCAATTCGTTTTTCTTTTGCCTTTTGTTGTTCGGCAATTCGTTCGGTTCTATCGGCAATTTTTGCGTTGTATTCATCAACACTTGCGACTAAATCGAAGTCAAGTCCTTTTACAACGGCATCAATTTCGAAGTGTAAATCGTGTTCTTTACCTTCAACTTTTAACACTAAACCATTTTCGGTTCGGTTAAGTTCGATACCTTTTTCGGCAAACATTTCGACAAGCGAAACCATAAAATCTGCCTTTAACGAATTTCTTTGAGTTTGGTTAATTTTTTCGTTGGCAACCTTTAAACTCATTTCTCCAACTTTTGCGATAAACTTTTCCATTTGTTTATCTCCTTTCCTATACTAATATCATATCATATCGTAAGCATTTAGTCAAGTGTTTTTTTTATTTTGGTGAATTATTTTTAATTCCGTTAATAACACTTTTATTCCTTTTGCTTACTATATAATAATATCATAAGTGAGAGTTAAAGTCAAGCAAGTTTGATTGTAAAACTTTACAATCTCGTTTGTACCACTTTCTCTCACTTATAATATAAGTATAGCATAGTAAAAAATAAAAGCAACAAAAACATTTGCGTGAAAACATTTGATCAAGATCAAATCTTGTAAGCGCTTTCAGTGCCGGGGTGGATCAAGACGGGGCCCCAAACTTGGTACAAAAAAACTCCGATGCTATCGGAGTTATTTGGCAACCTTTTGTAATTTTTTATTTAAGTTGATTGATTGCTTTTCAAACTTTTTATAAACTATGTATGCGTATTTATCGGCAAGTTTTTCAATATGTAATTTTCGGTATTTATAAAATCTAACTTTATCACTTGCTAATTTTGGTAAATTGTTTTTGCCTTTAAGATAAGTATTTAATTCTTTATAAAGATTTTTAATTTCCATTTTAGAAAGTATGTGTCCTAATTCGTGTAGTATTCCATAAGTCGCCATTTCTACTTTAATTTTGTGTCCTATTGATTTATAATAACCTTTTATAATTTTATTAAACTTTTTATCTTCAAAATCTTTTGGGTTAAAATAAATTATATTTTGTTCCATATCTGCTTGGGTTTCATATTTACCACAACGCACTTTTATTTTACTCGCACCGATTTTTTTTAAGTATTGCTTGATAATTCTTGTTTCTTTTTTCATAATTTTTCCTACCTTTACAAAATAATTATACCATAACAAAATATAAAAGTCAATAGCAAAAAAAGTCCCTTGTTATCGGGACTTTTTCGTATCTCGCTTAATCTAAAATGAGTTCAAACGCATTTAGAATTGTATGATAATGTTTTCCAATAAATAAGAATAAGGAAACATAAATCTTACTTGCGAGTTGTGTTAATGTAAAGTGCCTAACATACCAATACCTACCTTTCATAAATAAGTATAACATAAAGACAATAAGAAAACAAGAGAAAGTTTTTGTAAGCGCTTACATTCGCCGGCGTGCGGACCTAAGACGGGGCCCCAAAAATTCCACGCAACAAAAAAAGTCCGAATTCATCGGACTTTTCTACGCTACGATTTAATCGTTTGGCGATTTGGTTGAGATAGTTAATTCTAAACGAGCATAAATTGAAACGCCATTTGAATTACCAATTTCAATGTAGTAAGCATTATCTTTTCCAATAACTACATTTGGATAACTAATACCTAAACTACTTTTGATTTCGGCAAGTTGTTTAGTTTTTAGTTCATTGCGAACCTTAACCGAAACATTGCCTTTGTCTGTAAAGAAACCACTAATATTTTTTGCCATACCTTTTCCTAACCTTTCTATAAATACTATAACATAGATAACAATGAAAGTCAAGTAAGATTTGTAAAGTTTTTACGCTTCGGCAATATCGCTATTTAACCACTCAATTAAGATTTCGACTGCTTCGTTTTCGCCAAGTTCATCTTTTACTTTTTCAATATCGCTTTCAACTTGTAAAAGTTCATCACTAACATTAGCGTATTTTTCTAACAACGCAATTAATTTTTCTCTCATAACTTTTCCTTTCTATAAATAAGTATAACACAACACACAAAACAAGTCAAGAGAAAAGTCCCGATTTCTCGGGACTTTTTCTTATTCGCTTAAACCGATTTTAATATCGTCTTCGTTTTCGTCTTCATCGATTTCATCGATTTCATCATCGAGTTCATCGATTTCGATTTCTGCGAGTTCATCGAGTTCGATTTCTTCGAGTTCATCGATTAAGTCCAACATTTCATCTTGGATTTCCTCAACTTTCGCAAACAAGACTTTTAACTTTTCTAAGATATCCATTTGGTATACCTTCCTTTCCATTACTGATAGTATAGCATAATCAACTAACAAAGTCAAGTATTAAAATCTACTTTCTTTTAATGCGTTAGCAACGATATTAAATAACACACCAATAACTAAACCAACGAAACAACCTACAATAAATGCCATAATCTTTCCTAACCTTTCTATAATAGTATAGCATATGAAAAATAAAATACAAGAAAAACATTTGCGTGAAAACATTTGAAAGCGCTTTCATGGTCCGGGGTGCGGACCCGGTGCCGCGAAAAAAGTGCGGTTTGACCGCACTTATTCGATTTCATTAATGCTATTTGGCGTATCTAAATCCATTTCATAAATAATAAAATAATGTGGTTCAATAATTTTATCTATATTCTTATCGTAATTTTCCACTTGCTTACTAAAAAAGTTTTTTGCTTTTTCATAAACTAAACTCGCAAACATAAGATGCGTAATTTTCCTATCATACTCAAACATTCTCGCAACAATATAAATGGTTTTCATAATTTATTTTTCCTTTTCTATTCTACTTTTAGAAAGCGTTTTGGCATTTCAATTAAACTCGCACCTTTACTAATAGTATAGTTTAATAAATCAATTTCATTTTCATTATCGCTTTTGCCTAAATGTTTTTCCACAAAATAAATATCGTTAGTAATATATTTCATAACACTTTCAACCGACATTTTATAATAACCTTTTTCGGTGATTAACTTATTTTCTTTTGCGAAGTTTTTATATTCGTTAGTGTCGCAAATTGTATTTACTACAATAGGCATTAAGTCAATAACTTTTGTTTCGTTTAATGGGTTATTAAGTTTAAGATATTCACTTGTATAACCTATTGAACGCAAATCGGCATTTACATTATAACCTAATACTATACTAACATTATATTCGGCAATATCTTTTTTTAATTGTCGCAAGATAATTCCTAAATAGTTTTGCTTATAAGTTTTACCTTTCAAAGCACTTACATAAAGTTTTCGCTTTTCACTATAATAAGCAGTTTCAAACATCATTTTATTTTGATAAACTTGCTTGACTACATTTCCAACACTTTTCAAAGTGATATATTTATCATCAACCTTTCTCGCTATCAAGTAAGACAAATCATAGACAAATGGTTTATTAAGTGTAATAAACTCGGTATCAACCAACAAAATCGTTTCCATATTTTTTTCCTTTCGTTTTGTTATAATTAAAGTATAGCATTTTATCGCATTAAAGTCAAGTATATTTTTACATTTTTTATTAAGTTAGGGTATTGTTCGTAAGGGTATAAGATATAACCCAAAATAATATAGTCAATAACTTTTAATACAATTTCCATAAACATTTCCTTTCAATAAAATAAGTATAGCATATCTTATAATAAAAAGCAATAGGCAAAATAATGCGATAGAATCGGATCTTTTTGTGCGGCGCCGGGGTGCGCGACACACCCGGAACTGTGTAAGAATTTTTGAGAACAAAAAAAGTGCGATTGCTCGCACCTTTTCGGTTAGTTAGCGTTTAGACTTTAAGGCTTTTTCTTTTGCTAACTTTTCACGCTTTTCAACAATCGCTTTTTCTCTTTCAAGTTTTGCGTTTTGTTTTTCGGCGTATTCTTGTTTTGAACCTTCAAGGTCAAAGTCAAGATTTTTAATTGTCGTATCAAGATTGATAAATAAGTTTGTCGCACTATTTTCAATCATCAAGACAATTCCATCACTTGTGTTTGTCGCTTGAACACCTAACGAAGTTAAGTCGTCTAACAACGCTTGATTGAGTTGTGCCTTAAACTCATTGCGTTGCGTTTGATTAAGTTTTTCGCCACTTAATTTTAGCGTTGCGTTTTCTAATGTCGCAAGAACATTTTGTAAGTTTTTCATATTTACCTTACCTTTCTATAAATAAGTATAACACAATAGAATATAAAAGCAACAAAAACTTTTCTGTGAAAACATTTGTAAGCGCTTACATGCGCCGGGGCACCTAAGTGAAGACGGGGCCCCAAACCTTGCGGCGAAAAAGTGCGGATTCACCGCACCTATTTCATCTCAACGCTTTTGGTTGCTATAAAGTTATTCCAATCTTTGCCACACTTTTCCTTTGCTTCTTTTTGCGTTTCGCAAGTGGCGATGACTTGATACTCTTTTGTAAAAGTATTATAATGAACGACTTCGTAAATAATTTTTGCCATAATTTTTTCCTTTCAAATTATTATATCACAACTTGCTTGACTAATCAAGCAAATTGTTTTCGCATTTTTTTATCAAATTGTATCGCACTATTTTCATTTAGTAAGTAGATAGCATAACCATATTTATCGGCAAGTCTTTCAAGTTTTAATTTACGATATTGATTTATATTTTTTTGAATTGATTTAGTATTTATTTTATTTACGCCTTTTAGATATTGTCCGTATGCTTTTGAAAAGTTTTTATTTTCATAATCTTTCATAGAAATTAAATGTCCTAATTCGTGAAATAAAGTATAAGTTGCCATTGAGATTTTAATTTTATGATTTAGTTTTTTATCATAATAATTTTTAATTGCTTTGCTATAAAGTTTTAAGTCTGCGTTTTTTTTATTATACCATTTAGTATCAAAATAAATTGTATTGCTTAACATATCGGCAAAAGCATCATTTCCTTTTTTTACTCTTACATTGCCGAAACCAATTTCTTTCAAGTATTTTTTAATCATCAAGGTTTGTTTTGTTGCCATATTTTTTCCTTCTTTCTTTTCTTTTATTATATCATTGTATATGTAATAAGTCAAACATTTTTTCAATAAAAGTTTTTTGTATTTGCTTACCTTGTATTGCTACAACTTTACTTTTTTGAATTGCGTATAAAATATAATCATAATTTTTTTCGCTTTCAATAAAGTCTAACGCACCTTTCAAAGTTTTATATTCTTTCAAAAGTGTCTCAACGCCTTTTCTCATCTTGTAGATTTTAATCATAGTTATTTCCTAACCTTTCTAACATAGTATAGCATAGGCAAAAGTAAAAGTCAAACAAAATAAACACCGAAAAAGATCCGATTCCATCGCACTTTTTTACTGCTCCTGAAAAAACATCGATCTAGACGCACTTGTAACCGCTTACATTTTTAGGCGCCGGGGTGGGCAAGACGGTGCGCGAAAAAAAAGTGCGCTGTCACCGCACTTTTCCTTATAGTCCTATTACTCTAATTATATTTTCTATTGTATTTTCTTTTGTAATAGTTAAGGCAAGCCCTTTTTCATTTCGCCACTCTTCAATATTTTTTTCATAGTCATCAAATAACAATGAGAAGTTTTTTTCTAATTCATTTACAAAAGATATTTTTGTTTGGTGTGGTCTTGCGAAAATAATATTTTCGTTTTCAATTTCGGGTAAGTATTTCGCTAACCATTTTCTTTTGTCGTTGTCGGCGTTTTCGTGTGGTGATTTAGATAAGATTTTAACAAGGTAATCTTTTGAGATAAGTTGTTTAATCGCATTTACATTTTCGGCAATAGGTTCAAGTTCATAAAAAAAGTTTGGTTCGTGTTTGTATCTTGCGACAGCATTAGGCACTTTATCAAAGTCTGCTAAAACTCCATCCATATCACAATAGATAATAATTTTTTTCATTTTTTATTCTCCCTTTTTTAATTCTTGGTTTATTTCTTTCAATAATTTTTTAGCAATAACTAACGCATTAAATAATTTGGTATGGGTTTTTTCGCATTGGTTTAATTCATAATTTTTTCTATCGTTCTTATCATCATTTTCTAATGCTTGATAAAGTCCAAAGACAACTCCACTATTCCACTCTAATGCTTTTTCTAATTCGGCAACAACAATTTCTAAGTTTTTTTTCATATCTTTTTCCTTTTCCTTTTCTTTTATTATAGCATAGTCATTTAATAAAGTCAAATGCTAAACATAGTTCCATAATTAGTTAATTCATCTAACTCATTTTCAATTATGGTTTTTAATCTTAAAACTTTTGCTTTAATCTTAAAATAACCTTGCTTTCTACCTTTTGATAATGTTTTCACAACTCTATTTAATTTCATATTGTTTTCCCCTTTTATGATATTATAATATCACAACAACAAGTACAAGTCAAGCAAAAGATAAAAGAAAGTGCGGCGAAAAAGTCCGATCAAGACGCACTTTTCTTGCTCTTAATAAAAACTTTACAATTCAAATAAGATCGATCAACACGCACTTTTCTTTGGGGCCCCGTCCCAAGGCACCCCGCCGCCACCGAGAAACCTCGATGGCAACGCACTTTTATCCAACTCGCTTTGTGCTTCCGTTTTCATCGGTGCGATAGATAGCCACTTTATCGCCTTTTGCTTCAAGTTCTTTTTTCTTAGCGATTGCGTTTTCAAGATGTCTAAATGCGACACGATTAGAAATAGAATTGTTTGCTACGCTACGAATATAATAAGTTGTTTTCATTTAACTTACCTTCCTTTATAAAATAAGTATATCACGAGATAACAATTAAGTCAAGAGATAAATTAAAGTTTCCAATAAATTTTTTCAATAACTTTTTCTAATTTTTGTAAATTGTCGTAGTAGTGAGTAATATGTTTGATAACAAAACCGAAGGTTTGAGTTTCTTTTTTTAAGAGTGAGAAACCTTCGACACGCTTTACAACCCAATAGATTTCAGGTTTACCGAATTTATTTTTCTTTTCAAATTCACGAATTATATTTTTCATATTCATTTCTCCTAATTACAAAAATATTATATCATATAAAAAAATAAAAGTCAAATTAAAATGGGGCAAAAAAGATCGATGGTGACGCATTTATTTCTCTTAACACAATCTTTACAATTGGCCGCCGTGGGGTGCGGGACAAGACGGGGCCCCACAAATTGATACAAAAAAAGTGCGATGCTATCGCACTTGTTGAACTGAACTTTCTTTTCCTTGTCTCAATAAATAATCATGAACTATAAAAGCGATGGGATAATTTTGAAAAATAATTTCATCAACTACTTTTCCGTTTTCATATTCTCGCACAATATATTTTTCCATTTTATCTTGAACCTTTCAAATCTCTTTTGAGTTCTTTAATTTTTCTTTTGAGTTCATCATATTGTTCCCAAGTTGTATCTAAATAATTTATTGTCTTTTGTTTTTCAACATTATAATTATAATGGTTATAAAAGTTTAATTCATTAACTTTCCAATGGATAGCATTTTCTAAAAAAGTTTTTTCATCTTTGAATTGTCTAATCATTTCTTTAATTTTGTTTTTCATATTTCCTTTTTCCTTTTCTTTTATTATAGCACAATTAACTTTTGAATTCAACTACTTTATGCGTTTCGTTATTAATATCGTATTCGGTAATTTTCATCGCACTATAACTTGAAGTCATTTTAACAATTTGCGTTGGCGTTGTTTCTACTTGCTTACCATTTTCTTTTACGAACCAAACAATTTTTTTCATATTCTTTTTTCCTTTTCCTTTACTATCATAGTATAGCATTTTTATTTATACAAGTCAAGCACTATCGCTTTTCTTGTATCATATCATTTGCCAAGATAATATCATCTTGTAAATCAGTTTTTTCATCGCCAATTTTTTCTACATACTTAATGATTAGATAACCAACTTTGAATTGTTTCATAATCATTTGCTTTTGTAAGTCATTTAGTTTTCTCATATTTTTTTTCCTCTAATCTTTCTTACACTATTATTATACCATTTCTACAAAAGAAAACAAGAGGCAAAAAAGTGCGTGTTCATCGATCTTTTTCGTGCGTTGTTATTTATGCGGCAAAATAAGTGCGTGTTCATCGTATCTTTTTATAGGTAAAAGAATTGTAAAGATATTGTAAAGTTCTTTGGGGCCCCGTGCTATCTTTAAGTTAGGACATGGTTACGATTTTTTGTTTGTAAGCGCTTACAATTTATGGGACCCACGTGCTGCTGAGGTTAAGACAGGGTTACACTTTTTTGTTTGTAAGCGCTTACAATTTGCCCGCACCACGTCTTAAGTTAGGACAGGGTTAGACTTTCTACTAAATATCTACTAACGACGGGGCCCCAAACTCACAAAGAAAAAAGTGCGATACTATCGCACATTTTCGTCTATTGTATTTTCTTTTGTAATCTTAATCGCTTTGAACCCACCATATTTTTCCCATTGCTTTAAGTTGGTGTCGTTGTCGTCAAGTAAGATAGCATTTTGTTTTTGAGTATCATTTAAGTAAGCAATTTTCATACCCTTATTTACACACATAATATTTTCTTTTTTAATTTGGGGAATATGTTTTTCTAACCATTTAATTTTTTGAGTGTTTGCGTTTTCGTTAGGTGTCTTTGTAAGTATCTTAACTTGATAACCACCATTAATAAGTTTAATTAAAGCGTTAACATTTTTTTGAATAGGTTGTAAGTTATAAAAGAAATCTTTTTTTAACACATTTTTATGAGCATTAGGTGTAGCAAAGAAATCGGCTAAAACTCCGTCCATATCGCAATAAATTACTTTGTTTTTTTCCATTTTGTTTTTCTCTTTTCTACTCTTATATTATACCATAACCACAGGATAAGTCAAGTTATTTAATCAACTTTACAAATGCTAATCTAATTTGTTTTTTATATTCAATTTTTAATTCTTGATTAACAAACTTAATTCTTTTGTTTAGCATTACTATTCTTTTAATCACTTGTAATTTGTTCATATTCTTTTATCTCTTATCTTTACACTAATAGTATACCATATTAAAAGGCAAAAAGCAATAGGTAAAATTATGAAAGCGCTTACATTTGCGGCGCCCTCATCCCAACTATACTTAGGCATAGGGTAGAAAATTTGGTTTGTAAGCGCTTACATTTTGCGGGACCCACGTGCTAACAAGTTAGGACAGGGTTAGACTTACTACTAGAAATCTACTAATTGTGCTGGCGCCACGTCCCAAGAGTTAAGACAGGGTTACACTTTTTACTTTGTAAGCGCTTACAATGTGTTGGACCCACGTCAAGTGTTGAGACAGGGTTAGACTTACTACTAAAAATCTACTAACCACGCCCTGCTGCTAAGTTAGGACAGGCTTACATTTTTTTATTTGTAAGCGCTTACAATTTAAAAATCGTAAGCCCGTCTCAAGTTGGGACCTAGTGCCTAACAATAGTTAGGACAGGCTTACGAAAATTTGTTTGT
>Ga0208232_1000341_pt1 | contig 9881 bp, 6 predicted proteins | sample LakMenEpi24Aug12_FD_150729 | JGI IMG/M metagenome (GOLD analysis project Ga0208232, IMG submission 150729) | Freshwater microbial communities from Lake Mendota, WI - 24AUG2012 deep hole epilimnion (SPAdes) | ecosystem: Environmental > Aquatic > Freshwater > Lake > Epilimnion/Euphotic zone ... | reverse complement strand
AGCACCTTCTAGACCGGGAGGAGCAGCATCTACTGGTACTGATGTAGAAGATATAGAAGAAATTCCAGAAGAAGAAATAGTAATGAGTGAAGCTCAACAAGCCGCATCGGAAGAAGCTATGTTGGAAGGTGCTGATATAAATGAAGCAACCGCAACGGCATATGAAGAAGTTCCTGATACTGCCGAGCCACCAACAGAAGAAGAACAAGCTATATTAGAAGAAAGAATTGATAACGAAGCTGAAGAAGGTGCAGCTGAAGTAGAAAAAGATTTACCACCAAAAGATAATCCAAAGAATCAAGAAAAACTAGAACCAATACCAAATTATAAATCAAAAATAAAAGTTCCAGACGAATTGGTTAGAGCTATGCGAAAGGTTGGGGTTGGTAAAACTCCATTGGATAGAGCACATTTCTTAGCACAGGTTCATGCGGAGACCGGTGGTTTTAGAGTTAAGACAGAAAGTTTGATGTATAGTGCTAGTAGATTATTACAAATATTTCCAAAGTATTTTAAATCAGAAGCTCAAGCTAATCAATATGCTAAGCAAGAACAAAAGATAGGAAACTATGTATATGGTAACAGATTGGGTAATGGGCCGGAATCAAGTGGTGAAGGCTTTAAATTTAGAGGTAGGGGGATGTTACAAGTTACCGGAAAAGTAAATTACGAAAAATTTGGTAAAATGGTTGGTGATAATTGGATTGCAAATCCTGATTTAGTAGCTCAAACAAAAGGTGGGGCTGAATCAGCTTGTTTATTTTGGAAAAGTAATAACATAGCAAAATATGCTACCGATGCTAGTATTAAACAAATAAACCTATGTGGTTGGCGAGTAAATGGTAAAAATCCACCAAATGGAGCTGAGGAAAGAATTAGAGAATTTAACAAATATTGGGGAGAATTGCAAAAAGACCCTACCCTTTGGAGTTAAATCTCAAAAATACTTAATTTAAATATTTATAAACATAACAAACAAAGAATAGAATATTATGAACACTGGTAAACTATTAGAAGCAATTCAAATTCTTATTAAAGAGGAGCTTAAAGAGCAATTACCTGCTTTAATTAAGGAAGGTGTGAAGGCTGAAATGAAAAAAATGCTATCTGAAACAAAGGTAGCAGCAAAACCACAATCAAAAGGTATTTCAATGGCTAAGGCTATTTTAGGCGATGAACCAATTCAAGAATCAGTTCAAACTAAAACAGTACCAACAAAGCAATACAGCAAAAATCCAATTATTAACCAAATATTAAATGAAACAAGAGGTGGAATACCACAAGGTGATGGTGGATTTAGAACAATGAACTTTGGACAAGCTGATATGGGTTCTATTGTAGGTAAAAGCGCAATAGCTGAAAAAATGGGTTATGGTGATTTAGCGAAAGGACCTTCTCCAACAGGATTGGGTGTAAACACTGGAGTAGCTGAATTGGATAAGGCTTTTAACAGAGACTATTCAGAATTAGTAAAACGATTTAAGAAGTAATGGCAATTGTATTAGGACAAAAATTAGTACAAGATACTAAAAAGTATGAAGATTATGCGATAGGTATATCATTACCAATCCAAATCGGTAATACTGCGTTCAATCAAACCTTTACAACTAATGAGCAAATAAAATCAAATGTAAAAAATTTATTATTAACTAAAAAAGGTGAAAGGGTAATGCAGCCTGAATTTGGTAGTGGTTTGCAGGAATTACTTTTTGATTTTAATGATGATACTTTGCCTGGTAAAATTGAAGATGCTATAACAGCAGCTTTAGAACAATGGTTACCATATGTTACAATAGAACAAATAGATGTAGAAAGTACAAATAACAATAGAGATAACAATTTAGTTAATGTTTCTGTTACATTTGGATTATTAAATCAACCGGATTTAAACACTGTATCTTTTACAATAGCCGCTTAATAAATTAAAAATGGGAATAACTGTAACAAATAAAAATTTTAAAAATAAAGGAAAAGATATAAAATATCTTGATAAGGATTTTATTGGATTTAGAAATAATCTAGTAGAGTTTGCAAAAAGCTATTTCCCAAAAACATATTCTGACTTTAATGAATCATCGCCTGGTATGATGTTTATTGAAATGGCATCATATATAGGAGATTCTTTATCTTATTATATTGATGATACATTAAAAGAATCATTGATGGTATATGCCGAAGATATAAAAAGTGTATTAGCATTATCTCAATATTTAGGATATAAACCAAAAGTAACATCACCAGCAATCACAACATTATCGGTTTATCAATTAGTTCCTTCAATTGGAACTGGAATAAATAATTTACCTGATTCAAAATATTTTTTAAGAATTAAAGAAGGATTGCAATCAATTTCAACAAAAGATGGGATTGTATTTAGAACAACAGACGCTGTTGATTTTTCTGATGAAAATGGTAGAGAGATTAGTGTTTATCAAAGAGATGCTGCAACGGGAGAGCCAAGTTTTTATTTAATTAAAAAATACGTTCAAGTAATATCTGGTGAGTTGAAAGAGAAATCAGTTACATTTAGTTCATATTCTCCATTTGAAAAAATAGTATTGGATGAAACTGATGTAATTCAAATTTATGATGTTAGAGATAGTGGTAATAATAAATGGTATGAAGTACCATATTTAGCACAAGAAATGGTTTTTATAGATGTACCAAATACAGAAATAAATGATGCTGATTTATATCAATTTAAAACAACTGTACCATACATTTTAAAAACAATAAAAACTCCAAGAAGATTTGTTGCAAAAATAGATGAGGAAAGTAGAACTGTTATCCAATTTGGTGCAGGTGATTCATCGGCATCCGATGAGCAATTAATTCCAAATCTTAAAAATGTAGGATTAGGATTACCAAATTCTATTAGTAGATTAGAAGAATCATTTGACCCAACAAACTTTTTGAAAACAAAAACATATGGAACATCACCATCCGCAACAACAATAACTGTTAAGTATTTAACCGGTGGTGGTGTTAAATCAAATGTAGCAACTGGGCAGTTGACTAGAATCAATAAAATAGAGTTTGAAGAAGATACGCAAGCACTAACGGATGCAGAGAGAGCAATATATAACGCTACTAAAAACTCTGTAGCTATTGATAATGAAGTTACAGCTGCTGGAGGTAGAGGTGGTGAGACTGTTGAAGAAATTAGACAAAATGCTTTAGCAAACTTTGGTTCTCAAAATAGAGCAGTAACAGCAAAAGATTATCAAGTAAGAGTATTATCAATGCCTGCAAAATTTGGAGCAGTTTCAAAAGCATATGCTGTAGCCGATGGTACAATTGATAATAATTCGCCTGCATCTATATTAGCATCTCCAAACAATTTACAAGAGTTTACTGATTTGGTAATGAATTTTGTTAATATGCCTGATAGTGAAGAACCATCTGAACAATCTATAAAAGAAGATATTACAAATTATTTAATTGGAAAAACTTCAAATGAAAATGAAAAAAATAATCCTTTTGCGATTAATTTATATTTGTTAGGATATGATTTATTTGGAAGATTAGTACCACTTAGTAGAGGTGTTAAAGAAAATGTAAAGACATATCTAAATGAGTATAGATTATTAACGGATGGTATTAATATTAATGATGGATTTATTATAAACATAGGTATTGAATTTGAAATATCAGTTTATCAAAATTATAATAAGAGTGAGGTATTGGCAAAATGTATTTCAGAACTAAAAGATTATTTTAAGATTGATAATTGGCAATTTAATCAAACCATAAATCTGAGTGAAGTTGAATTATTAATAGCAAATATAGAAGGAGTTTCATCTGTTCCAAATTTATTAATAGTAAATAAATGTGGAGGTAAGTACGCACCAAATTCATATAATATAGAAGCGGCAACTAAAGCTAAGATTGTATATCCATCTTTAGACCCATCTATTTTTGAAATTAAATATCCGGATTCGGACATAAAAGGAAGAGCAAAATAATGGGATACTATTTTTTAACAGCATCAAAAGATGCAACGCTTTATCTTCAACAACCCAATCAAAATACTGGGCTTGATGAAATCTTAGAAATAAGTAAAATATATTATGGGAACATAAAAGATGTATCTCATGCTTTGGTAAAATTTGATGTAGGGTATATATCAAAATCAATATCAGATAATAGTATTGGATTTAATGATGCTACTTTAATTTTAAGAGAAACTGAAACAAATGAAATTCCATTAGAATATACAATATATGCAAATGCATTATCTGGAAGCTGGCAAATGGGTACTGGTACTCGTTTTGATAATATATCAACACAGGGTGCAACTTGGAATTATAGAGAAGGTGATACTAAATTAGATTGGTTGCAAAATAATTTTAATTCATTTACAACAGCTAGTATAAACAATGGCGTGGGTGGAACTTGGTGGACACAATATGCAGCTTCTCAATCATTTAATTATGAAACTTCTGATATTAATATGGATGTAAAATCTATATTAAGAGTTTGGATGAGTGGTTCTATACCAAATGATGGGTTTATTTTAAAATATGCAAACACAGATAATTCAAATGATGTAGAATCTAATACTGAAGATTATGGTGTAATTAAATTCTTTAGTAAAGAGACTCATACAATATATCAACCAAAAATTAGAATAGGTTGGGATGACCAATCTTATGTAACGGGTTCATTAACAGCATTAACTGCAGAAGATATTAAAATTGGTATTAATAATTTGAAAAAAGAATACAAACTAAATAGTATTGCTAAAATAAGAATATTTGGTAGAGAATTATATCCATTAAAAACTTTCTCAAATCAATTTGAATATACTACTCAAAAGTATTTACCACAAACTACATATTATCAAATAAGAGATTTTGTATCAAATGATATTATAATTCCATTTGGTAACTATTCTAAAATAAGTTGCGATGCTGATGGAAATTATATAAAACTTAATTTATCAAATTGGGAAGCTGATAGAGTTTATAAAATAGAATTTATGATTGAGCAAGATGGAGGCTCTCAATATTTTGATGATAACATAACATTTAGTATAGCAAAGAATTAGAAATGATAAAGAGATTAATAAAGACAGGTTTACGAAATGAAGATAAAATATCAGAACTTTTAGTTAGTGGTTCATTGGCAATCAAAACTAAAAATGATTTTGGTGTTCATATCTTTAGTGGATCTGTTGCGACTGATGGTATTCTTTCTGGTAAATTAACAAAACCAAAATATAATGAGGTTGAAGTTATAAAATCAATAGATACTAACATAGTAGAATTGATTACTCCGGATGCACCAGTATTACCACCAACAATTTTATTAACATCTTATAATGAAGCAACTCAACTTATAAGTGATTTAACATTGCAAGTTGAAAGACTAAACACAGTTACTCTTGATTTAGCATCAAAGGTTAAAGAATTAGAAATAGTAACTCAAAGTCTTGTAGTTGAAATGGATTCTAAAGATTTACTTTTGGCTGTATCACAAAATCAAACACAACAAGCTAATTTAAAAATAGAAAGTAGTATTGGTAGTTTACAAAACTCAATACAAAAAGCAACCGCAGAATCTATTCAAAGAGTTTCATTAAGTGCAAGAAATACTTCGTTATTACAAGAGAACGCATTATTAAATGAACAATTAACATCTGCACAAAATCAGATAATAAATCTTAACCAAACTATAAATCAGATAAATACTCAATTGAATACTAACCAAACACAATTGATTGCAGCTAACCAACAACTTACAAATGCAACTACTAAAAAGAAGAAAATCATTTGTAACGAATTATACAATCAAGGTTTCTTACCTCAACACATTTGGAACGCCGATGAAATTTATGGTGAGATGATGTATGAAAAAGACCCTCGTTTGGTATTAGGATATATGATGTGGGCTAGAAATGTAGTTAAGTATATGAAAGCTAAACCACAAAATACTAAGTGGATTTATATGATGGTTAAACCTTGGACTGAGCATATGGCTTATGTAGTGGGTACATTACCAAAAGATAATTGGATAGGTAAACTTATTCATAGTGTAGGAAAACAATATTGTTACTATGTATATGATAAGCAAATGAGTAAAAGAAATAAGTTGTCATGGCAATAAAAACATTTAAGGAAATATTAAATAATCAGGGATATAGAATATCTTCAAATGATAGAAAAATATTTGAAGAAGGTAACCTTGAGTCCTTCTTTGGATTTGGCGAAAAGGATGCTATTGAGTTTATTGTATATGATTTAAATGATAATCAATTACCTCAAATAAACGATGAGTTGGTAAGATACATTCCATTAACAACTGCAAATATTAAAGATTATTTTTTAATAGCTGAAGGAACTGTACTTAAAAAATATCAATTCCCATCTGAATATTTTATAGATGTTGAAAGACTTTTAAGAGAAGCTGGATATGATAATGGTATATTTAAAACACAAATAACATTACTTAACAAAAGAGTTGGTAGTGAGCTACCATCGGACAGTTTATGGATAGCTGAAATATCACCATCACGCACAGAGGTAAGATTATTACCTTTAAAGAGAGGTTTGGAGTTAAATGCGGAACTTAAGAAAAGATTTGATTTATTTATAAATAATGGTGAATTTAGAGATGATACTATAAATTTAGCATTTAATTTTATTGAGAAAGTAAACCCAAGTGTAATTGATAATTTTTTAAAATCAAAATATTCGACTAAATGGTTGGAAAAAATGAATACGGAATTTAAGATATCTAGTTTGGATATATTTTCAACTAAAGTATTTGAAAAATTTGTTGAAGCATCATTTTACGAATTTACAAATAGAATATCAGATATTAAAAATATTAAATATGGTAAACCAAAAACGGAAAGACCAGTAATAGAATTATCGGTAAATCAAATAGAAAGTATTTGTAAGAAGATATTAATTCAATGTATTGATTTTTATCTATCAAAACCGGATGTTAAAAAGGAAGCTACTTATGATGCTGGATTAGATGAAAGTGTTGATATTGTTGGTAAAGTATTACAAAGAATTGATTCAAATAATACAATAGATACAACAAGTCCTATAATTCAAAAAGCAGAATTAATAAAACCAATATTAACAAGTAAGGAATTAAAGTTGGAGGAAGAAATTAAAAAACAAATTCCCACACCCCCACCACCTGAAAAAATAAAAGTTTTACCGGTAGAACCTGAACCAATAATAGTAACGCCTGTTGATGAACCACCATATGAACCACCAACACCACCATCAAGTGGAGGAGGCGGCGGAGGAGGAGGCAGCATCTACCGAGAATACGATACATTGGATAGACAGAATTTGGCAGATGGTGGTATGGGTAGAGAACGAATAGAATATACATAATATAAATTTAAAAAATGAGAGCAGTAGACGAAAACGCTTTTGATAATGGGTTTGGTGTAGGAGAAGCACAACAGCTAAACAATCTCGATAATGAATTGGGGATTGGTATAGGTGGTGGCTCTGGCGCTGGCATTTCATATGGCGGTGGTGGTGGAAGTAGTGCAGGGTTCATACCAATCGTAGATACTCCAAATGTAGCTAATACTGATAACAAAAATGTACTTTACATTAAATCGAATACTGATGCTAGCATTTATGTAAATGACACATCAATATACCAAACTACAAGCTACGGACTTTCCGTATCGTTAAGTGATTTGTTGATTAATGGTTCTAAAACTATTACTGTAAAAAAAGAAGGATATTCTTCAAATGAAAAATTTATAGTAGATGTTGTAGAAAATCCAAAATATTATGTACCCTATGTAGCCTTAGATATAAATCCATATGATAGTTTAGTAGCTTATAGTACTAGGGGTCTTCCAAATTATACAAGCGATACTAATAATTTATATAGATACGATCCTGAAACTTATAAAAGTGTTTATTCAACAACACCGGCATATACATTTAGAATAAGAAAGTTTGTAGGAGATGTACTTCAAAATGATTATAGTTATGATGTAGATGCTCAAGACAAATCTATTGATTTTACATTAGCTCAAAATGACGTAGTAAGAAACCCAACAGACCCACTTCCTACAAAAATTAAATTAAATATTGCAGTTGATGGGCCAAATAATTCTGTTTTAATTGTAAAAAATGGAGATGATATATCAAATGAAGAATTTAATTTAACAAGCGGTAATACCGAATTTGAAGATTTTCCTTCATCTGATTTATTTTATTCAATACAAACATCGGATATAAACTTATACAGAATTACTAAAATAGTAGTTAGTGGTGAGGGATTGGTAACAGAAACAATAGAAGCAACTTCTGGTTTAGAAAGTATATCTACAGAAATAAGAGCAGACAGAAATTTAAATATTAGTATTACTAGTGAAAACTTTTCAATAACACAAGCTACTTTACCTGTAATAACGTTTGCAAACCCAGCACAATTAGTATCAGAAGATTTTACACAATACAATATTAATTCAGATACGGCAGTACCAATTGGAGTAAATTTAGTTGGCGGTGTTAATAGAATAACAGCATATGTAAAAGATAAAACATATCAATTTGATGTTAGTGGACAAAGTGCTATTATTATAATACCATCAAAAGCATTTGATGTAATTGGAAAGTATTCTATAAAATTAGTACCACGTAATTCGGCTGGTGATGGTGACTTTATAGAAACGACATTAGTAGCTGTGGATGATATATGGGTTGGTGTTCCTGATATTAGAAATATACAATATCCTTCTATATTAAGAGGACCTGATTATGTTGGTACTGATGTTGATTTTAATATATCATATGATTCTGTAGATACAGACTATGTTAAAATTTATGCTGGTAGTAGTAATTCTAATTTTGCACAATTACCAAAAAATGGTACTCATAAATTTAATTTTAAGCAATTATTAATCAATGCTGGCACTAATGTTTCAGAAGACCAAGATATAATAAATTTACAATTAATATTAGTTCCATATAATGTAAGTGGAAGACAAACTGTAATTGGTAAAAAAGAAATAATCACAATTCAATTTGATAAGGGTGATTTAACTATTCCTAGAGAGGTTGCCATTAGTAGAATTGCAGAAGGATTTATTGCACAATTTGATAAAACTATTTTTGCAGATGAAACTTCAAAATACTTAACTCACTTATTACATATTGGTGACGGTGATAATAAAGTAATTACAACTTGGACAGGTGATGATGATTCACTTATATTAAAATTATACGAACCATTAGAAACAACGGTTCAACCAAATCAGCAAGTTTGGATTTCTAAATTACAAGCTGACCCAATAATTGAAACAATAACAATTAGTGGAGTTGATACAAGCTATTGTGCACCACTAAAAGGACCTAATTTTTTATTAGAGCCTGATAACGGAACTGCTTTTAAAATATTTGATGATTTAATAGCAAGTGGTTCTACTACATCAAATGATATCTTAAATAAGATAACGTCTCAGAATAATATTGATACTGAAAAATTAAACATTCAATATGCAAGTGGGTCTTCATATACATTTGACCAATTTGTACACTTTGGTTCTGCGGCTGAAAGATTAAAAAACTTTTATTATAAAATAAATATTTTACAAGAGTACCAATCAAAGTATTTGAGTTTAACACAAACAACATTTCCAATTGGTTATTTATTGACTGAAGATACCGGTGGTGATGGTACTCCTGAAATTCAAGGTGATGAAATATTAATTGGTGAGCAAATAGACCCAATCTTACAATTACAATTTGAAGTACCACAAGTAATTCCAGCACCATATGCATTGATTGAAGCAAATGGAATTGCTGAAAAAATAAGTAATTTAATAAAAACATTTGATGGATTTGAAAAATTCTTATTTAAATCAGAAAATATATTAGCATATCCAAAAG
>Ga0208232_1000340_pt1 | contig 9906 bp, 17 predicted proteins | sample LakMenEpi24Aug12_FD_150729 | JGI IMG/M metagenome (GOLD analysis project Ga0208232, IMG submission 150729) | Freshwater microbial communities from Lake Mendota, WI - 24AUG2012 deep hole epilimnion (SPAdes) | ecosystem: Environmental > Aquatic > Freshwater > Lake > Epilimnion/Euphotic zone ... | reverse complement strand
ATTGTTGTTTGAAAAAAGGAAGAAAATGAATATCACACTGAGAAAAGCAAATGCTGTACAGAACAGCATCAATGATACTGTAAAAAGTATTAAAATTGATTTCAATCTTGAACTCAATGAGTTTCAGGATGTAGAAGCTGCCATCACTAAGGCCAATTCAGATTTAGTCACCAACGATGGTCGCAGACAGAAACTGATCATGGCCCTGTACAATATCCGTGCCTTGGTAGGTACGGCCAATGCAGCCAGTGGTATCAACACAGCATTGGCTAAAGCAGCGTTCATCGATAAACGCATCGGCCAATTGGAACAGTTTGCATCTGCCAGCGAAATGGTCTCATTGGAAGTGATCAAAGGCAAGTTGGAAAAGATCAAGAACGACAAGGGCGAAACAAGCCGTCGTAGCATCTACGGTTACACTGACACTGTGTCAACATCTATCCTGGGCAAGGAACAAATCGCACAGGCCAAGGCAGAAATCTTGAATCTCAAGAAACAAAAACAACAGCTCAACGATGAAGTGCTGGAGTTGAATATCAAGACTGAAGTTCCGCTCAGCGATGATACAGTGGCCACTCTGCAAGCAGAAGGCTTGATCTAACAGACCCCGTCTTACTATTTCTACGTTAATGAAATAGCGTCCCTGAAACGATAGAACAGGGGGTACACTAGGACCTGACCTCACAGTCCCCATTTAAGGGATACTGGAAACTGCCTAGGGTGAGGTATAACGCCAATGCCAGAAGAACAAATGTTATGGACAGAGTAACCGCTCAGTCTAGGGCTCATGTGGTATGAGTAGCTAGACACTTTATTAAAATATACTTTCGTCTACATTGCCCAAACCCGGGGGAGCCTCGCAAAGGAAATGTGCATAGCACACGGTACAACAAGCATAAGACACTTGTTGGAAGTATATTTTAATAAAGTTATTTTATAAATGCTTTCTGTAGTAGCTACAGTGGAACACCGAAATACTTGTCAATGTCGACCATGTACAAGGACCGGCCATGAAGAGTAGGGCTACCGTGGATTCAAGCGCCGCAGAGAGCACCTATAAGGTTAGTTTAATAAAACACATTTTGCCTAAACATAGTTTAGGTTGTAAGGACTGCACACCGCCGTAGTGAAAAGTGTGAAGTGTGTTTTATTAAGTTTATCGCGGGATGGAGAAGGTGGTATCTCGGGAGTCTCATAAGCTCCAGATCGTCGGTTCGACTCCGACTCCCGCAACCAGTTTTTTACAAAGGCAAAAAATGAAACTAACTGACAGTCGTGGTCCCGGAGTAGATACACAACAATGTGTAGAACAGGTAGGAGGCAACAGATTTGATCTTGTATTGATTGCTACAGTAAGAGCCAGAGAACTCAGTCGCAGACATAAAGCAGCAGGTCATGCTACCCAGATCAATGCTCCTGTGAGTGCCTTGTTAGATATCCAAGAAGGCAAGATAGGTAGAGAGTATCTTAAAAAAGTAGAATAAGTTCGGAGTGTAGCGCAGTCTGGTAGCGCACCTGGTTTGGGACCAGGGGGTCCAAGGTTCGAATCCTTGTACTCCGACCAGTGTCAGTTGATAAGTAAAGACAGTGCGGGATTAGTTTAATGGTAAAACAGCAGATTTCCAATCTTCGGTCAAGAGTTCGATTCTCTTATCCCGCTCCAAGGACAACATGCAGGTAGTAGATCAAACAGAACTTGTTCGTAAATTCAACTTTCGCAGTGTCATCACTGAGCAAGATGATACAGCTGCCTGCGGTATCATCACTAATATTATATCCGACGGTAATTACTTTACCAACAGTCCCAAGTTTCAAACCAAAGAAAATATCTTTGCAAGGCCAGAATCTGTGTGGTTGAAATATCGCATGAGCTTTATGTTCTCAGTATTCATGTATCTGGGACGGGAAGTAAAGGTCTCTGACATGATGGCCTGGAGTTTTATGACCAATCTCCAGGGTGCCGAAAATCGTGAAAACCTGTGGCACAATCATTGGCATCCAAAAAATCCCAATAACAAAATGTTCAGCGGAGTATACTATCTGCACATCCCCGATGATGTCAAGGATCGGGACTACTGCGGCACAGAGATAGCACCCAACGGTGCAGAACAAGACGGAAAATATTTTGTTAAACCCTCTCGAGGTCACTGGATCATATATCCCAGTGAAACATGGCATCGTCCGGGCATAGTGCAGAGCGAACACTATCGCTTTGTTTTGGCAGCAGACATAGAATGCTCCTATAGTTAAATGGCATAACGCATCCTTGGTAAGGATGTATTTCAAGTTCGATTCTTGGTTGGAGCACCACTTGACAATATTCAAATAAGATTGTATAATTAAGTAATACACAAGGAGTTCTTATGGATATTCAAGTTATGGCAAGGAAAAGCGCCAGCAAGATGTTGGTCGAAACCTGTCTACAAGTATTTCGAAATGAATTGAAATTACAGAACAGTCGGTATTCGCTGATAGTGATTCCTGAAAGAGGCATGAGCGTCAAAGAAGGAGTGCGAGGCAGTGTGTTTAAAGTAGCACCTAATATCATAGGCATGAGCATAGACACAGCTCTTGACATAGAAAGATTGATCATTGCCCTGGCACACGAAATGGTACATGTCAAACAGTATGCTCGAGGACAGATCACACACGGAAAGAATCTCAACAGCAGATTTTGGATGGGTAAAAAATTCCGGGGACACTATTATGATCTCCCTTGGGAAGTAGAAGCCTTTAGCAAAGAACGAGTGTTAGCCAACAAGGTGTTTCAAATCATAGACAAGGCAGACGCTCAATCAAAATCAAAGAAAAATGTCAAAAAGTGATCTAATCGAATTAACTGGTGCAGTTGAAGAAGTGCTACCCGGCAACATGTTCAGGGTCAAGGTAGATAATCTGCCCAACATACTTGTATGCTATACCAGTGGTAAATTGAAACAGCACAAGATAAAAATTATCTTAGGCGATCGTGTTAAAATTGAAGTCAGCCCGTACGATCTCACCAAAGGTCGTGTAACTTATAGGTTGTAAAATATCATGAACATTTCAAGAGCAGAACAAAGTGTTGTAAAGCACAATCAAGAACAGTATCGTCTAGATCAGATTCGTTTGGAAAAACAGCGAGCTAATGATTATTGTAAGAAGGTTGAAGAACGCAGACTTGACCAAATTATCGCAGACCGTGTATCTCGCAATCTTCGATTAGATTTAGACAAAGGTCGAAACATTGATCTTGAATGTTAGTTATACGATGTTGTAGAAATACAACAAATCTAAAACCCTGCCATTGACAGGGTTTTCTTTTGAGTTTATAATAGTGGCATGTATAAAGTAATAAGCAATAATAATCTACCGTTAAATTCGTGTCCGACTTTGCAAGAAGCAATGTCATTTGCCAAAACTGTTGGCATGTTTGTAACTATTAAAGGCCCGGACTTTGAAGTCTGCGGAATCTTTGGAGTAGACAGTATCGAGGACGGCAAGTGCCCAGACGGCATTGCCTATGATTGGAACAAAGCGAGCCGAATAGGCCGTGTTAAAAAGGAGAGAGTATAATGCCGTGGATTCAAAACATAGGATTAGGCGATATCAAAAAAGGGTTTCACATTGATCCCGGAGTTAACTCTATGTTGATTCAAATTGTAGATCCGCCTGGCGATTTCCCTACACCTAAGTATTCTTTCAAAGAAGTTCACCAATTTCAATTCTTAGACATTGAAGAAAAAGACTTTGCCCTAGACGAAGCTATGCGTTGCAGTCAAGAGCAGGCCAACGAGCTTGTTCGATTGTTGCAACACGCATTAGAGCAGAGAATGAATGTTATAGTTCATTGTCATGCTGGTGTTTGCCGCAGCGGGGCTGTGTGCGAAATTGGTGTTATGCTGGGCTTTGGTGATACTGAAGTATTTCGTAGCCCTAATCTGCTGGTCAAGCATCGCATGATGAAGGCCCTAGGTTGGACCTACGATCCGGATGAGCCTCACAGTATCAATGGTGTCACAACTGAGTTTGGCATCATTCTCCCCAAGGAAATAGAGTGGGCCAATGACAACGAAAAAGTTTTTGTACTGGCCGCAGAACGCAGAGCACGTAGAGAAAGAGAAGGTGACATATGAAAACCGTTGTTTTACATCGTAATGATATCGAACGAATATCTGACATCTTGTCTAAGTTTCCGGATGTTCAAGCATTTGAACTAACACAAGAAAGTTCTAGTGGTATTGGTTCTGTTACCTACATTACCTTTGCACAAGATATCAACGGACATAAAGGCTCATTTGAAGTAGAAGTGTCGGGTGTAGAACACTGGTAAGCTGTGGCGTCTTTGCTACACTTGGGTTGACAGGTTCTCTTTTTGATGTTATAATTATATATTAAACAGTGAAAGGGATCACATGGCTGGCAAGGCAAAATCGATTTACCTCACAGTGACTACAATGGATCACAAGTCAGTTTTCCATCGTATGTTTTTCAATGCAAAAGAATTCAATGAGTTTGTTAAAACTGATGAATTTAAAGCAAAGTATCCAACAACCGAATTTAAAATTGTAAAAGAAACCTACTAATGAAAGGAGGGCATGGTGAAGTTTATAAAATTAGACCGCAGACACAATCTGTATCACAAAGGTTATCGCTATGCCTTTCGTGTAAATCGATGGTCTACTGATTCTAACAACATAGAAAAAGCAGTTAAAGATTTAGAAGGGTGGCGTTGGGACTCTACGTTCTGGGGTAAGAACAACGGCGATTGCCGTCCTTACTACATTGGATTTAGAAATGAATCAACTGCTACCATGGCAATGTTAAAATTATAAGGAGGACAATATGCCTAGTGTATTTTTAGTAAGCGATACGCACTTTGGTCACACTGGTGTATGTCGCTTCACACGTAACGACGGTGTTACAAAACTTCGCCCATGGGACTCTGCTGAGGAAATGGACGAAGCAATGGTCAAGTCGTGGAACGACCGAGTCAAGCCCACGGACAAGGTTTATCACCTTGGCGATGTGGTTATAAACCGCAAGGCGCTGAAAATCTTATCTCGTTTGAACGGGGATAAGGTGCTTATCCGTGGCAACCACGACATCTTCCGCGATGACGAGTATAGGACTTACTTCCGTGAGTTACGTGCTTATCACGTTATGAACGGTATGATCTTAAGTCATATTCCTGTACACAGTGATAGCTTAGGTCGGTTTGGCGTTAACATTCACGGACACACTCACGCAAATCGTGTGCGTAAGGCTCGTGGTGTTGATGCACGTACAGGAGAGATTTTGTACAGCGACGAACCTGATGTTCGCTATCATTGCGTTTGCGTAGAGCAAACTCCGGACTTTGCTCCTATCTTGTTTGAAGACGTTATCAAACGTATCGAAGCAGAAGGTGGTAGTATAGGATTTAAGTCTGGCAACGGACCTACGGCGGATTAGGACGTAGTCCTATAATAGCGCCAGCCCTGAGGCGCTTTACAAAAAGGGCAGAATAGCACCTTCGGGTGCTATTTTTTTGGCTACTCTTTCTATTGTCTTAAATATGTTAATGATACCACTTATTCATCTGAACTATAAAATAGACAAACAAAAATTACTGCACGAGTCTGAGCTGTTTAAAAATTCAGCAGTAGCGTACACTGATTCCAGATATCCCGAACTACAACTCAATGATTGGTTAATTGGACACTGTGTAACTCCTTATATAGAAACTATTATGGAAGACTTTGGTATAAAAGGTAAACCAAGATTTTATTATCTACAACCACATGCTGTTATACCAGAACATGTAGACAACGGAACCTTGTGTAGTTTAAATTTTGTTTTAACTGAAAATGCCAGTCCTATTATGTTTGGTGATAAAGAATATTTCTACGAATCTGTGCTGTTAGATACCACAGTGCCTCACAAGGTTATTAACAATCAGCACGAAAGAATAATGTTAAAAATTTCTATCTTTGATTATACATTTCAAGAAGTTCACTCTAAAATAAAGAGATGGTGTAATGATTGATCCTGAACAAATTATCAGTGATACTCGAACAGTGTTCTTTCAATCAGAGTTCCAAAGAAAGAAATATTCTCAGATAAAAAAATTTGTTAGCGATGCAGATTATCTATCACTGCACACAGAGTTTTTAACACCATTAGATATCAAGATTGATGTAGATCTGTTCCATGAGGAAATTGTAAAATTCAATTCACACTTTGAACAATGGGGATCAGAACATACTCATCTTCCTAGATCAGGAATTGCACTGGTAAATCAAGACGGGGTTTTAAAAAGTCAAGATCCAATTAATGGGTCGTTGTATGAGTGGAATAAAAAATTTCCCGACCAACCTATAATTGAATCAGACTGTACTACGCCAACTGAAGTGATGCAGATTGAATCACTTCGCTCGTTAGACGTTTTTAAAAATTATTGGTTCAGATCCAACATACTGAAATGGCAAGCAGGTGCAGAATTTAAACCTCACATAGATACCATTCTTCCATCGCCTTGGTTACGGTTATGGGGAACTACCAACGCAGAAAATTTAGAAATCAGATACTGGGACACAGACGAAAATCAAATGCGTTCAGTGCAAAATATAGAATCTGGTAGAATCTATTTGATCGATACCAGTCGTGTACATGACGCTGTTGGGCACGGAAATTCATATCAATTTTTTCTATCAGTGTCAACAGACAGCATAAGAAAAATTCAGTCCCTGCTACTACCATACTAAATATCCCAAAGGACTACACATGTCGAGCATGAATGACTTTATCGAAGATTGGCAAAAATATTCTCTGAATGTAAACACAGACCGCGGAGTGTTGAATGTAAAATGGAATAACGCGGATAATCTAGCCAAGTGGTCGAACATGCAGGCTGGGCTATATCTTCAGGATAAAAATTGCCTTCAGACTTTCTACGAACATTTTCCAAGATGGTATCAAATGTTTTGGGATGCAAGATTCAACCAAGGGTTGTTTAATCTCCCAGACGATGCTGTTATCATTGATATCGGATCAGGGATAGCAGTTATAGATCTGTTGCTGTCATCGTATTTGCCTAAGAGTAAATTTTATCTTGTAGACAGAGAAGGTTTCAATTTTCAAAAAGGTGTGTACTACGATCAAAATTATCCGGAATACAACAGTTGGGAACCTGTGAAAGATGCCATTTCAGCAACAGGAATAGATCCTTCAAGATTTATCATGCAGGGGCCAAATGCCGAGTTTCCGCAGCAGGTTGATTGCATTACTTCTTATCTATCATGGGGTTGGCATTATCCAAAAGAAACGTATTGGGAAAAAGTTATGTCTAGCTTAAAAGTAGGGGGCAAACTTATCATGGATATTCGAACATTACCTGATCGAGATGTCGTTGGTGAGATCTCTGAACAAATGAAATCTGAACCTGTGGCTAAATGGTTCGACATAAAACTGCCTGCCCATATAGATAACCTTCCAGCACCTTCAGAAGGCACACCTGTTGGTGGTAGATTTATGTGGACTAGAAATGGATAAATTTAATCAAGACTGGAACACCTACAATTTAACTGTCAACACAGATAAGGGTGAACTTTCTCTTTGGTGGGATGATGTAGAAACCCTGGCTAGATACAGCACACTACAATCTGGGCTGTTTGGAGTAATGAGACCTTTCTCCAAACAAGTGTTCTTTGAAATGTTTCCTAAATTTTATCAAAGCATGTGGGATATCACATACAAACTCGGCGGCTTTGATATACCTGCTAATTCAACAGTTTTAGATATAGGCTCGGGGGTAGGAATTATAGATCTGCTGCTGGCCCAATACCTTCCAGAATCTAAAATATATCTAATAGACAAAGAAGAACTGAATAATAAGCCCGGTGTATATTACACTGACAATTATTTTTACTACAACTCGTGGGCGCCGACTAAAGATTGTTTGAATAGAACTTCGTCGTTAGGTGATCGAATATCCATGTTAGAACCACAAGATTGGTGGCCCGGATCTGTCGATTGCGTTACTTCTTATTTTTCATGGTGTATGCATTACCCGAAAGAAGTCTATTGGGACAAAGTTAATTTAATATTGAAGCCAGGCGGCAAATTGATACTAGACGTGAGAAAACTTAAAGATAGAGATACTGTAGCTGAGATCAGTGATAGCTTTAAATGCAAACCTAAGATGCACGAATTTAAAAATACCATCGTGCCTTGGATCGATAATAATCAAGACGACGTGCTAGGCTATAGATGCGTATGGACCAAAAATGTTTAGATCTATATTCCCTACTGTAATTTATGAAGCCCATTATCTGGATTTTGATAAGGTGCAACAGTCCTTTATAAAAAAGGCATTAGAAAGTTTTGAAGGTAACACAGCACCGGGCAATGATTATTACGACAAAGACGGCGAACCCATCTTTAGAAGGACACTGCCTAATTTACACTTGAAATCTGAATTTAAAGACATTGTAGATTTTATCGATCATCATGGCAAAATTTATTGGAACCATATGAATCTAACAAGTCAAGAAGAACCTTACACCTTGCAACTATGGGCCAACGATGTTCCACCAGGCGGATTTACAGCTGCACATAATCATACTCCGATTGCTATAGGCGGTGTGTTCTATCTTGATGCAGATCCTAACAAAGGAAATTTACATCTTGAAGATCCCACACATTTTTGTAGAGAGCGAATGCCCTATGACTGGCAAAAGAAGCCGTATGTGTTTTCAGAGGAAATCACTGCCGAAGCAGGTAAAATTGTAATGTTCCCAGGCTACCTCATGCATCATGTCAGATCTAATAAGTCTATATCAAATAGGATAGCGTTTGGTTTCAACTTTGGATTATCTTGGCAATATAAAGCTCGACCATATTAAGGAAAATAATGATAGAATATAAACAAATATTTCCACACACTGTAGCCATTGTGGATTATCCTAATTTTGATGAGATCAAAGACTTGATTAAAGAAGAGGTGAAAAGAACTCTCGGAGTAGATTATCCTAAAGACACAGGCACAGATCCCTATGACAAGATACATGATCATCCGTGTCGCGGAGGCGAATACGGCATTATGTATGATGTTATAAACTTTGCTAATCCAGACAGTCCCGACAACATATCAAATCCAGCACTGAGAAAATTGCACGATTGGTTAGAAGAGCAATGCAAACAGTACTGGGCCGAACTCACATATAATCGACTTCTTCATCCCTATGTGCTACAGATGTGGGGAGTGTGGCAAACTCCGGGTGGATTTACAGCCTCACATAACCATTCAGGAATTCCTATTGCCGCATCATTCTATATTGATGCAGAAAACAAAGGTAATTTTGTTTTAGAAGATCCTGCAGAACTCGTGCTTTCCAGGGCGCCGTATGATAAGATAAAAGGCACACCAAAAAGGTTCCATCAAGAGATTGAAGTAAAAAATGGGAGACTGGTGCTGTTTCCTGGGTGGATGAAACATTTCAGCAGAGAAAACACCAGTGACAGTGAACGTGTGCTTATGGCAATAAATTACGGTTGCTATGGGCAGGTATATTATACCGACTGGGCGTAATCAACTTTTAGAATTCTGCTGTCATATCTCAAATTATTTTCGAGATCATACATCTTGAAATAATGATCTCTCGGATAATTGTTTATGAAGTAGATTGTAAATTTATCTATGATTGATCTCGGGCACACAGTATTGTAGACCGCATCGTGTGCGGCATTGTAGACTTCGATTCTAAGATAAAATTTGTTTAAATCATTAGCCATTTGTCTCTCGCCTTTTCATGAATTTCAGCTAACATGTCATCAGTTAAAAGCCCACAGTCTCTAACAAATGCACCTATGATCCATAAATCTGTTAATGCTTGATTCACAAATACCAACTGAGTGAGATTAGGGTTCCATGACAGTTGATCTATG
>Ga0208232_1000336_pt1 | contig 9951 bp, 19 predicted proteins | sample LakMenEpi24Aug12_FD_150729 | JGI IMG/M metagenome (GOLD analysis project Ga0208232, IMG submission 150729) | Freshwater microbial communities from Lake Mendota, WI - 24AUG2012 deep hole epilimnion (SPAdes) | ecosystem: Environmental > Aquatic > Freshwater > Lake > Epilimnion/Euphotic zone ... | reverse complement strand
TTTGCGTTTGCAAAAAGAGATTGATCACCTTCATGAGAAGATAGAAGAAGAAATTGAAATGACTGCGCTTATTCTTGACATTAAAGACAAGGATTCGCCAGAATATAATATTCTTTGGGACTTTTTACAAAACGATTCAAGATGGATGATCGAATTTGAATGAAAATTATCTGCATATCTGACACACATAGTCTTCACGGACACATTAAGAACAAAATTCCAGATGGAGATATGATTATCCACTCTGGAGACTTCTGTAACCGTGGAGATTATTTTGAATGCGTCGAATTTTTTAATTGGTTTGGCACTTTGCCACACAAATACAAGCTTGCTATCGCTGGCAACCATGATATTTGGATGGAGAAGGCGAGCCGTTCTGAAATTAACGCAATCATACCACCGGGCATACATTACTTGCAAGACGAAGGCGTCACAATCGAAGGTTTAAACTTTTGGGGTTCTCCTGTTCAACCAGAGTTCTTTGATTGGGCGTTTAACCGCAAGCGCGGGTCAGTTATCCAGCAACATTGGGATTTGATTCCAAAAAATACTGATGTTTTAATTACCCACGGTCCAGCTATGAGCATCCTTGACAAAACTATTCAAGGTACTCACGTTGGATGCGCCAATTTATTCACCACAATCACTGAACAACTTAAACTTAAGCTTCATGTCTTTGGTCATATTCACAATGGCTACGGCGTTGAGGTTAAAAACAACACAATGTTTGTTAATGCGGCTGTATGTGGCGAAGACTACAAACCTACCAATGTTCCAAGAATTATTCAACTCTAAGATTATGACCGCACAAGAATATATCGCACAAGGCAAAGAAAAAACAGAAAAGAAAGTATGGTTTTGGCCTACTGGCTGGTATGTTATGCCGTATGCTTTGTCTAGAGGAGAGTGGGATATTTACGATGCTTACTTATCTGTCGAATATCCTGTTCAACGTTTCTTAAGAGAGACTTGCAGTAGCTGGAGGCATAGCGTTTCGTTTAATTACCGCACTACTAAACGTACAATCAAGAATTACTTGCGCCATCCTCGTAAAGATTTCCGTGATGCTGTGTTTTCTAAACACGGCGACATGGATATGGTCGAAATGATCGTCCTTTTCCACCTTAACTGTGTCGTTGAGCTTGTCGAAAAAGAAAAATACTTTGAAACGTGTTGCAGCCTAATGGACGCTAAGAGCGAATTTGAGCTTGAGCTTAAAGAGGCTTATGATTACGCTAAGACTGGGCGCGCCAAGCTGATTGATGAAGTTGATAATACTTTGATGAACATGGATAATAACGATTTTCAAAAGTATATTGATGCGGATACATACTTAAGAAAATGTGATACAGTATTATGCGATTTCGTAGTTAAAAACCGTGAAAAGTTTTGGACCTAAAATGAAAAACATTATTTTAAGAATAATTTGGGCGTTACTAGCTATCCCAGCGTTCATTGCGCTTGGAGGCTTAACGTTTTTAGTGCAATTGTTCTTCTCCCCAAAAGAAGCCGGGCATGATTTTGTTAAAGGCTTCAAAGAACTCGTTTTTTATGTTAAAAATGGGTACTATTATCCTTACGAAGAAGACTTAAACGATAATGAATGACGGATACAATATCCAACACTTTTATATGAAAGAAGATATACCACCAATGACGATTTCTTCTCCAGAAAGCTCTATTGCTTTATTTGGTAAAGAATATGATAAGCGTTATTATTGCTGGAAGCATGGAACTATCAAGCACCTTGAGACTATAATCAATACTATTGATAATGTTGAGGAAATCTTCTGTTCAAGATGCTTTGTTGAAATGTTAAAGGCTAATGGAGTCGTTCAAGTAAGTAAAATTTCTTAATGAATCAAACTATAACACATAAAACCTGCAATGTTTGCAATGTATCAAAACTTTTATCTGATTTTTACAGAGAAAAGCGTGGAAAACTTGGCGTTAAGCCAGATTGTAAACAATGTTATGAAAAAAAGCCAAATAGAGACTTAAAAGTAAGAAGAGATTACGCGCAATTTACAAAAATCAAACTAGTAAATTATCTAGGCGGCGAATGTATTAAGTGTGGCTATAACTTGCCAGAAGGAATAGACTTTCATCATCTTGATCCATCAAAAAAAGATTTTGAAATTAGCAGACGTAAAGGTGCGCTGTCTAACGAGAAGGTTAGGAAGGAATTACAGAAGTGCGCTCCATTATGCAGGAACTGCCATGCCGAATTTCACTTTGGAAGATTTGATTTAGAACCATACTTACATAAAATACCAAAATTTAATGAAAACACTGAAAAACAGAATCCTATTGGGGATGAGCTTATACTTGGCCTTCAAATTAGCTTCGTTGATTGAGCTATTTTTAATATTTTTGATTAGAGGATAACATGAACAAATACATATTCGTTGATTTAGATGAGACATTGATACATACTGTTGGCTTACATACAGGTAGAGATATGCCTAATTATAAGAAGGTATCTTTATCTAAACATGAGAGTTACAACACTAGATTAAGAGGTTGTTCGCTAGCCTTTTTGGAAGCTGCCCGCAAAAAAGCCAAAGTTTTTATGCTAACAGTGGCAACTAAAGACTATGCCCTTGCTATGAATGAAGCCTTTTCTCTTGGATTTAAGGCAGAAGATATATACTCGCGTGAGGATGTGCGCCGAAAGCCAATTAAACCCCTTCAAATTGAACCGGGCGCTGTGTGGTTGTTCGATAACCTTCCATCAAGCTATAATGATGAAAAGTGTGCATTTTTGGCGCATTTGGGGCCGTTAAATTACGTTAAAGTTTTTGAGATGGATCATTATTCTGCGGATCAGCTTGATAAAGATGATCTCTTGTTGCTTTTGGAAGAGGAGGTTAAATAATTTTTTATATGGCACTAACTAAACGAGCAAAAGAAACAAATCAAAAAAAAGAGTTAATTGTCACGGCAGAAATGCTTGCTGAAATTAGACTCTTAGCAGAAAGAATCGGCGGAATAGAAAACTTCAACTATGCAATGGATGTTTGGGAATACAAAGGCCCAAAAAAAAGGATTGAAGATGTTATTTCGCCAGAAGAACTGGCTAAGATTTTTTATTATGATGAAGATGGAAATTTATATTCTAAAAAAACAGGTAAAAAACGTGGTTTCTTAAGAGGAAAATATTTAGGGGTAGATTTTGTTTTTCAAGCTTACAAATTTGCAACTAGGTTTAATAAAATTATTTTTTGTTTACACAATGGTCGTTGGGCTAAAAAAGGCTTTAAAGTAGATCATATAAATGGAAAAAAAACAGACAATAGACCTTGCAATTTAAGAGAAAGTAATAATTCTCAAAACAGTTGTAACAGCTTAAAGTCAACAAGGAATACATCAGGAGCAAAAGGGGTTAGCTTACGTTCTCTTGCTAGCGGCAAAGTGCGTGTGTTTGCTAAGGTTGGTTGTAATGGTGTGAGACATAGAAAGTCTATGACTGTTGAACCACAACTTGTTGAAGCTACAGTTCAAATACTTAAAGCTTGGCGAGATGAAAAAGCTCGAAAATTACACGGTGAATTTTTTAATGCAGGTTAATTTATGAATCAAGAGAATCAACAACTAGAAGAGCTATACATGACTTTCCAAGAGAAAGATGCTATTTTTCGTTATAAAAGAAGCCAGCATATGGATGTAGATGAGTTCATAAAGCTTTATTTTGAATACAAAAATAGACCAACTCCAGAAGAGTTGTCAGAATCGTATATCGCTGATTTTGAAAAAGGCACGTTAACTAACAGAATTTCAGGCAAAGAGATTACCCATATATGCCACGGATACAAAAGGGCCACGTTTAAAGGAAAACTTTACAGTGTTCATGCTTTGATATATACCATGTATCACAAACGTTGGCCTAAAATAAATATGCTTGTAGATCATAGAGATAACAATCCCTTTAATAACTCTATATCTAATTTATACGAAGTTACTATTAAGCAAAATTGTAATAACATAAAAAAGAAAGAAAATCATAAGTTCGGAATAAAAACAAAAACGCTTAAAAATGGATCTAAAAAATATGTCGTCAAAAGATGCGGAGAGTATTTAGGTACTTTTAAAACATATGAAGAAGCTATGGTTGTTTCTTTAGCTTATGATAAACAGCTAGAAGAACAAGGAATTAAGCCAAAGGGTTAGTTAAATTTCCCCCCGCCCGGAAAGAGAGTTTTACTTTTAGTTGTTTTTAAGTTTTTTCTCTTTTTCTTAGAAAAGGGTGGGGGGTTAGCCTTATTTGGCGCAAAGGCGCGGGTTTACGCCAGCTGGCGCAAGTAATTAAATTGTGATGGTTTAAATTGAATGTAGAGTGAGGAATTACCATCCCCCCCCGCCGCCGCCAGAAAACCCCCCGCACTTTTTTTCAAAATGGGGGGGAGTCTTTCAATGGATGAAGTCCATCAGCAGGTCATAACCACACAAGCCAAAGAGTTCCTCAAGCTGCGCCTCAATTAATGGGGTGCCGTCCTCAAACTCCGCTGACACAATAAACGCATCCGAATAATCGGGCGCATCACTGTGGTCAATTCCATCAAAATCGACCGATTTCAAATCAACTACTTTTCCATCTATTGTAACGTTTTGCATATGTAAAAAAAAATAATGTTTCAACCTGATGAGTCAACAACGTAGCACAGTAATTTCTCAAAATTAAAAAACAACGTGTTGTTTCCGCTGTTGTCGAGGTTTTCGCTGTGCCATTGGCCATCGCGCATCGTTGCGCGTTGCTCTGCCGTTGGATAAGAGCCGCCACCAAAAGAGCCGAGGCTTTGAAAACCTTCGATTGAACCGAGGAAGGCATTAACTTTGTGCGCTTGTTGCGTGTTTGGATTGATTAAGATCATGGGGAAATAATACGCGCCAGCATGGTGAACGCAAGCGAAATTCTATCTTTTCGTGCGCTGTTTTGTAAGTAGCGTAAATAAAACAACTAAGAAGATAAGAAAAGAAAGCATTTTCTCATGCGTTGACGGACGTTTTAACTACAAAACCGCTTTCGTCTTGTTTTCCTTTGCCCTTGGCATACAAGGCAACGACGACGTTTTTAGCATCGAGGAAACGTAGGTCACTAGAATCTCCGTTGGCTACGGTGTAGCCATTCCATGTCGCAGGATAATTAGCCGAGTCAAACACTACCGCAACGTTACCACCTGCGGCCAACACTTGCAACGCTTCGACTTCGTTTGATTCACTACGCGAAAAGGTCAAATGATAGTTGGCTGGCATCTCGCCCCGAGCGTGCGCGAGCGCACGCGCTGCGCTTTTCGTGTAGTCATAAAACTGCACGGTAGGAAATTCCTGCATGATGCCGAGACGCTCCCAAGGGATGTCACTTGTGCCATTTAAGCGCACGCAATAGGACACGCCGAGCTTCGCCGCACGCTTCATGCCGCGCACTATGTCCTTGCGTAGCTGCATAAAGAAAGCCTTCTTATCAGTAAAGAAAAGGCGTGTCTTGCGAATACGCCCCAAGCGCACGTTACTCATGCGGCCACGTCCTGCCGTGAATAAGCACACAGCTAGGCACCCCGCCGATGCGTTAACGCAAAGGTTACCGAAGCCGCCTTCGTTCGCGGGCGCGAGGTAAAGTATGTCAGTTAAATACTTAAGAGCAAAACCCTTTGAGGTTTTCGCGTCTGAATTGCTGGCAAGTAAAGGAAGGGATTTGGTCATGCGGAAAAATTGACCTTTTCCGTGGATAAAAACGATTAAAAAATAATTAAAAATCTTCACTAAAAAAACGACGTTGGCATGGCAAATTGTTCCACGCTGGGGAAAATGTTCCACGAAAAAGGCGCGCAGAATAACGGCGAAAAAAATAAAGTCAAACTTTTTTTTCAGAAAAAAATGTTCCACGACGAAAAATTGTTCCACGACTTGCAAAATACTTGCGATAACCGGGCCGGGCCTGGTCGTTGCAAATAGCTTGCGATAAGCAGACGCCCGGTTGCAAGTAAATGGCGATAAATGTTCCACGACGATTAAATTGTTCCACGAAAATGTTCCACGATAGAAAAATGTTCCACGCTCTGAATAAAAAAAGATTAAAAAAGATTAAAAAAGTGTTGCTATCTGTAAAACATGAGTCATTATCTGTCTTATGAATCAAACATCTACTGTCTTCGTTGTTCTCTCTCCCTCCGCAATTTCTCTCCGCACTTGTCTCTTGGGTCACGGTGCAACCAAAGAAGAAGCCATGACCGATGCCTTCGGCCCTAAGCCTTGGCCACGCTCTGCCAAGAGTGCCGTCTGCAAAGAAGTGAGCGAAGATGAATTTTTCGACCTGCGCGCTGGCGTCAATTCTTAATATGAATGAATACGAACTCGCTGAAATCTTTATCGCAAACAATCTCTCCCGCTGGCAAACTATCCAACACCTCGACAAAAATGAAATCTCTTTACCTTCTCCTCGCGTGTTTTTCTGGGCTGAACTTATCGCAGCTCAAACTGTCTGCCAAAGTCAACGAAACTGAAATCGTCGCAGCAACTTTGATCGCGGAGGCTGGCGGCGAAAAAGATTCTCGCGCCCTGTACGCAGTTGCCGAAGTGATTTACAATCGGTCAATCTCTCGGAAGATTTCACCCGCGCAAGTTTGCTTGCAACCAAAACAGTTTTCGTGCTGGAATGGCAAACAAATCGAAACCGAGGTCAATAAAGCGAAGAAGCATAAGAAATGGGCAAACGCTCTCAAAATCGCCCAAAATTTAGGCTGGACTAACTACACAAAAAACGCACAGTTTTATCACACAACAAAAGTTAATCCCTCTTGGAATAAAAAAATGCTTGCCACGGTCACAATCGAAAACCATAAATTTTACAAATGAAACACAACACCATCTACGAAGTTTTCCGCATCGCAGGAAAGTTCCTCAAGAATAAAACGGAAGAAAAGATGCCTACGTCTTTCCGAGCTGACTGCATCAGAGACGCTGAGAATTACGCTGAAATCAAGCAAAATGCCGCCAGCAACATTATTACTGAGATTGATGGGGTTAAAAGTTATTATTCCACTTTTGTCATTCGTGGACGCAACACTACTTGAACTGTCTTAACTATGAAAATCCAACCTACTACCCTCAACTTGTCTTACAAAACTGGCACCATCGCTGGCGTCACCATCCAACAAATCACGAACGCTCTTGGCTTTGAACCTCGCAACAGTAGCGACGGCAAATCTTGCGCCATGTGGGATTTCTCCGTCGAACTAAATGGCGAAACTCACGATTGCTCAATATGGGACTGGAAAGGATCTAGTTCCGAAAAATATTTTTCTTGCTTCATGCCGTTTCAAGTTCAGGATGAAGTCGAGAAATTGCTAAAACAACAAAACTAAACTAAAACAAAAACACTAGATAGGAAATTGCTAAAATGAATACGAACATTGCTACCGAAGTCCAAACCTTAGTCAAAAAAGCCGTGCCATTGCAGGTGCGTTTAGATTACCTCAAACAAGAACAGAAAAAAATCGAAGCTGAAATCGAAGTTAAAAAACAAAGGGCTTTGATTGCTCGCAAGCGCAATGCTGAAATGAATTTGAGAGTTATGGGCGAAGTTGCGCTCGCGCAAGTTCGCGGCGAAGTCCAAAACTACAAAGACTTTGGCAAAACATTAAAAAAGATTTTTAACTATAAAAAAATCCTCGCCAAATTAACAGACAACAAATCTGAGGAGCTGAAAAAAAACGAAAAGCTCGCCGCTGAACTTTTCAAGGCTGAACCACCTGTGGTTCTTACTCGCTCGCGTGGCTGGCTGCACGAAGAAGAACGTGCGAAAATCGCTTTCTACGCTCAAAATCTCCCGAAAGTAACTCACCGCGCTAACTGCGTTTTCCATCATACTCTCATCGCAATAAAATTCAACTGTTCTGTCATGACTGTAAGAACTTATTCTGATTACTCTGCATGATATAATTTTACGGACTATAATATAGGGAGAACCTATATAGGGTTTTTAGTATGTTGAACCCATTTTAACACCGTACTACGCCGCGCTATATAGTGATATATAGTGCGGTTTTTTTTGCTATATAATATATAGTGTCTAGTTGCAGGTTACTTGCGATAACCGGGCCGGGCCCGGTAGATGCCAGCCATTTGCAACAACAGAAAACCTGGTTGCAAGTAATTTGCCCAAAATGTTCCACGCAGAAAAAATGTTCCACGGAATTGTTCCACGCAGAAAAAAATGTTCCACAGAAATGTTCCACGCTGCGCGCATTGTTCCACACCACGCAAAAAATCTTTCGATAAAGTGAAAATAAGTGTTGATGAAAACAAAACAGCGGTCATTATCTGAAATATGGAAAATAACACTACTCAAAAAACCGTCGCGGAGATCCGCGCTGAAATCGACAGCATCCGCTCTAAAATGTGCGGCCACTTCGCTTACATCGGAATGTTCGACAAAAGCTTTTTCGACCTTTTCACGAAAGAGCAACTAGTCGAGCGTTTGGCTGACATTGCCAAAGAAGCAAAACAGCTCCAAAACGAATACGATCAGAAAATCAACGAAATGCTCAACGCGAAATCCTAATATGGAAAATCAAATCAGACACTTAACCCTCACCACGACCGAAATCGGCGTGCTTGAATCTCTCCTCTCAAATCCAGTAATCGGCTTATCGGACAAAAATCGCCTTGCGTTCCAAGCGTACCTCGTCGATGCTGCTCACTTCAATAAACGGTACGAAATTTGCCGCACTGAATCCACCACCTTCAAATTTTACTCCCATGAATAATGAACTAAAAAATACCATCGAGAAGATCGTCGCCACTAAAGGCGCAGCTATCGTCTCTTTCGACTACAACGGCAAGAAACGCAACGGCGTGATCGGCTTTAACTCAGAGAAGAAAGGACTTGGCCCGCGAGTGTGGGGCGAGCATCTTTCCTCTGCTATCGTCGAGCATAACGGCAAACTGTTCTTGTCGATGCAGACGAACAACGAAGAAACTCCAACAGGTCACGCTTTCAAATCGTTCGACCTTTCCAAGATCGAAAACTTCAGCCATAAATCCAAAAAATAAAATCCCATGAAAATGTTAAACTTAGCCGTGTCAGGCGCTGACCATGCGTCTGTTCCTCTCGATCAAATCAACCTCGTGCCAACGCCACAAGCGACGAGCACTTTCCAACCTATCGCGCATAGCGTCCTCATCGACATTTTCCGCGATCAACTTAAAACCGCTGGCTTGTCTGTTCTCTCCGAACATCACACGCTGGCCCGCTACGGTCAACGCTACTTCGGTCTTTTCCAGATCGACATGAAGCGCGAGGGAGCGAAGTCTGGCACGGTTGTCGGATTGCGTAACGCTCACGACAAGAGCTTCCCCGCTGGCATTTGCGCGGGAAATGCTCCTTTCGTGTGCTCAAACCTCTGTTTCCACAATGAGGTTGTGCTTGGTCGCAAGCATACCACGCATATCATGAAGCACTTGCCCGAAATCGTCTCGCGTGCCATCGGCAAGCTTGGCGATATGTGGGTCAAGCATGAGAAACGGGTTGAGGGTTACTCCAACACCATCCTCACCGACGAGCAAGCAGGTCACCTGATTCTAAAGGGTTACCGCGCTGGCGCGATTGGTAAAGGTATGATCGTGGACGTTCTCGATCAGTGGGAAAAACCTCTGCATGAGGAATTTGCCCCGCGTAACTTGTGGTCGCTGCATAACGCGTTCACGGAGGTCTATAAAGGCAACCTCGTCGCCTTGCCGAAACGCTCGGAGGCGCTGCATAGCATCTTCGACCCGTTCGCTGGCCTTACTGTGGACATGAGTCCCATCGAGATCGCTGTATAAGGTCTTATATAAGCGAGGGGCTGCACTATATAGTGTGGCCCCTTTTTCTTATATAGTGTTCTATATAGCGCGCTATATAATATATAGGGCCAGATGCAAATCACTTGCGATAACCGGGCCGGGCCGGGG
>Ga0208232_1000333_pt1 | contig 10005 bp, 16 predicted proteins | sample LakMenEpi24Aug12_FD_150729 | JGI IMG/M metagenome (GOLD analysis project Ga0208232, IMG submission 150729) | Freshwater microbial communities from Lake Mendota, WI - 24AUG2012 deep hole epilimnion (SPAdes) | ecosystem: Environmental > Aquatic > Freshwater > Lake > Epilimnion/Euphotic zone ... | reverse complement strand
AATGTAGAACCTGCTAAGACACCCGTACCTAAACCTGTTCCCGCAGTGATACCCGCACCAGTTCCTAAAGCACCAAGACCTGCGCCTGTAGTGCTTAAACCAAGGCCACCCGCACCTGCTGTTAAACCTGTGCCAAGACTCGTTCCTGCACCTGTAGCCGCACCACCTAACGCTCCCGCACCACCAAATAGTCCACCTGCAGCCGCACCACCTAAAGCGGCTAAAACTACAGGGTCTTTAAATGCTTCTACTAAGCCACCAAAGAATGATTGTTCTTTTTGAGTTTTACCAGTTCTTTGAAATGTTCCATCAGCAGCATATTGTTGATATTCAGAACCAGCAGGGGCTTTATAGTTAACATCGCCAGTGGTTTTAGATGTGTAAAAAGTCTCAAGACCACCAATTTGCTGATCTTCTCCAGAACCAATTACCCGATATTCGGGAACAATAATAGTGTCACCAAGAATTAAAGATGAACCATACGGAATAGTTCTAGCAATCCTAGAAAGAATAGCACCCTCAGACAAACCAACAGCACTTGCCATTTGTGCAGGTGTAATTTTGAACTGCTTCATAGCGTCCACAATTTGAGGATCAGTTAACTCTGGATTAGCTAACAAATAATCAATAATCTGTTGATTTGTAAAAGCCATGATGTTTACTCCGCTTCTTTAGGAACTTGCGCTTCAGCCTGTTCTTTGATTTTAAGAATCAGAGGCCAAACGCCTGACTTGCTTGGCAATTCACCAAGAGTCTGCAATACAAAGTTAATCTCGTTAACGTCTAGTTCTAGCTTCATGCTGATGCCGCCTGAAGTGGTGTTAAATCTTCTGTTGTCCAATAGTCTTTAGCCAACATAATGACCAAATGCTCTTTATTGCGGGATAGGCAATCAGTCCATTCGTCAGCAGTCATGCCTTCGGGCTTGCCGCCGTTGATAAGGTTTACTGAGTCCATTGCGGCACTGTAGTGCTTGGCAATTTGCTCTGCGGTTGGGGTTTGAGATTCAATAGTCATGATTTTCCTTTTAAGGGTGGGTTAATTTGTAAGCGTCAAATTCTGCTTTGAGTTCTTGAATGGCTTTCACCAGATATGGGACAAGATTTAGCTGAATACCCATAACCTCATCATTGACCCATTCTTTTTCAGCCTCATTAGGTGCGTGATAAATAATTTGGTCTGGCAAAATTTGTTGAAATTCTTGAGCAATAAATCCAATATCGTGTGAATTGTCTTCTTTGTAATCAAATTCAACAGGTCGTAATGCCGAAATAATTGACAAACCACTTGTAATATTAACAATGTTTTTCTTGATACGTTGGTCAGAAGTAGTTGACCATGAAGAAGAATTGTTACCTTGGTAAATGCCGCCATAAGACGAGCCGTTGTACGCAACAATAAACCCAGTATTAGAACCTTTACCAGTTGTGTTTGGCGTTCCAACAACTAATTCGTTTGTGTCTGTTGCCGCATTAGGTTGTGCGTTAGAACCAATAAATACGCCATTAGTTCCACTTGTTTGACTGCTACCAGCGCTATAACCTAAAGCGGTGCTTCCTTGCCCTGAGCCTGTATTGTTATATAAGGCTAGATAACCAACGGCAGTATGATTTGAGCCTGTGGTGTTTATAAAAAGAGCTGTATGGCCAATCGCAACATTGTTTGAACCAGTAGTGTTTGCAACTAAAGAAGACTGGCCCATTGCAATGTTGTAGTTTCCAGTACTATTGGTGTATAAAGCAGCACGGCCAACAGCTACAAGACCTGCGCCAGTTGTATTAAATTTACCAGCTAAGTTTCCTACAAAGACGTTGTAGTCGCCATTATTTGTGTAACCAGCTTGATAACCAATTGCTACTAAATCAGTTCCAGTTGTGTTGCTGTAAGCCGCCTGATAACCTACAGCAGTGTTGCTAATGCCTGTGGTGTTGGCAAGCAATGCACCAGAACCAAGTGCTGTGTTATTTGCGCCAGTAGTGTTGTTATACAAAGCACCAAAGCCAACACCAGAGTTATTTGATGCAGTTGTGTTAGAAAACAATGCCGCATAGCCAGAAGCAGTATTAGAACCGCCTGTAGAGTTTGCGGTTAATGCTTGATTACCAAAAGCCGCATTAAATGTACCAGTTGTATTTGAAAATAAAGATTTATAACCAAAAGCATCTACTGAAGTACCTGTTGTATTTGTGTAACCTGCTTGATAACCTACAGCAGTGTTGTTTGATGCTGTGGTGTTAAGTCTAAGCGCATACAAACCCTGCGCTACATTGTTTGAACCAGTTGTTGTAAATTCCAAAGCGCCAAGACCAACAGCCGTGTTTTCTTGTCCCGTTGTGTTTGATTTAAGAGCCTGTGCCCCAACCGCAGTTCCGTATGCACCAGTCGTGTTGACATACATCGATTGATAGCCAATCGTGGTGTTATAAGTGCCACTATTAGAGCCAGCCAAAGCACTAGCACCCACCGCAGTATTGGTAGCCACAGCACCTGCACCACGGCCTACTGTTAGGCCATAAACATTCAGGTCAGTACCAGAGTACAAAAGGTTCGCAGAGTCAGTGAGTAAACCACCAGTTGACGCATAAGGCACACGACCAGAAGTCAATCCAGACAATGTGACAGAGCCAGATGAAGTTAATCCAGTTAATCCTGTAAGAACACCTGCATCACTCAAGATGCCAACAGAGTTCTGAAGCAACTTGCCTGTAGTTGTGTCAAAACGGGCTAAAGCATTGTCTGTAGAAGATGCAGGGCCAACAACATCACCTGATCCACCACCACCTGCCGCAGCAATCGTGATCGCACCCGCAGCATTGGTAATTGTGATGTTTGTTCCCGCAGTTAATGTGGCTTTGGTTAGAGTGTTACCAGTGCTATTACCAATCAGCAGTTGACCATCTGTGTAGCTTGTCTGTCCTGTACCGCCATTAGCGACAGGCAGAGTTCCCGTCACACCTGTAGACAAAGGCAAACCAGTTAAGTTTGTAGCAGTACCGCCCGATGGAGTACCCAAAGCACCACCATTGACCACAACCGCACCAGAAGAGCCTGTATTGACTGCTAGAGCCGTTGCTACACCTGTACCTAGACCTGACACACCAGTAGAGATTGGAAGCCCTGTAGCGTTCGTTAAAGTTGCGCTAGTAGGTGTTCCAAGGATAGGAGTCACCAATGTAGGTGAAGTAGCAAATACTGCTGATCCTGAACCTGTTTCATCTGTCAAAGCACCTGCAAGATTGGAGGAGCTAAATGAACCTAAAGATGTTGCATTGCCAACAGAAGTGACTGCACCTGTTAAGTTAGCGTTAGTTGTGACATTACCTGCAGTCAAGCCAGAGGCAGTACCTGTGATGTTTGTGCCAACCAAAGCGGATGGAGTGCCTAGAGCAGGAGTTACTAAGGTAGGACTATTGGCAAACACCAAAGCACCTGAACCTGTTTCGTCTGTTACGGCAGAAGCCAAGTTTGCAGATGATGGAGTACCCAAAAAAGTAGCTACGCCAGTACCCAAACCACTTACGCCAGTTGAGATTGGCAATCCTGTCAGGTTAGTTGCCGTACCAGAAGCAGGAGTTCCCAATGCGGGAGTCACCAAAGTAGGACTGTTTGACAGAACAACAGAGCCTGTACCAGTAGAACTAGTTACACCAGTACCACCATTTGCAACGGGCAAAGTACCAGTAATGTCGGCAGTAGAAAGGCTTACTGCATCCCATGAAGCGTTAGTGCCATCAGTTTGGAGATACTTGTTTGCGTTACCTGTTTGGGTAGGCAAGAGGTTGTTCAGAGCAGCAGTAGCCGTAGAAGCACCTGTACCGCCATCAGCAACCGCTAAATCAGTAATACCAGTAATAGAACCGCCAGTAATTGCGGCAGAAGCATTGTCTGTTTTAGTGCCAACAGCAGTTTGAATGTTGTTGAACTCTGTATCAATCTCAGTACCCTTGACAATCTTTAAAGGATTGCCTGGTGATAGGTTGTCTTTTGATGCAAAGTTAGTAGTTTTGGTGTAATTTGACATAGTTTACCTCTTACCCTATTTTGCCATCTTTGGCTTGAATTTCAATCTTTTGTAGAGAAAACGATGTTCCATTTATCGTAGTCTCATATCCAGTTTGGACAATCTTTCCTGAACCTGAACCATTTGCAGTTAAAGTCTTAATTGGAACACCGCTTGTGTATTCAGCAATGTTGTACTCAGCAGTCCCATACTCATAACTTGTTTGAGCAGGGATGTAGACGTTCTCAGCACGATAAGAACCTGAGTAGTCAAAGCCCCAATTGATAGACAAAAACTGATTTGAGCCACCAATCACAATGGCAGTCACAGACTTCAGAATGGAAATCTGATTAGGGTTTCCTAAGTCAGCATTGTTTGTGTAGTACGCAAATCGGTACGTTGTTGCGTCATCAAGATAAGTTCCATACTTACCGATATACCCATTCTTACCAATGTACAAGTCGCCATTACGCAAAGAACGCAAGGAAGTTGGAGCAATAGAGTCCCATTTCGTTACACGGGAAGCTCCATCTTGCAAAGATTGCTTGGTATCGAAGCAGTAAACTTGGAAAGTAGCGGGTAAAACAAGCAGATAAAAGGCTTCTTTTTCTGAGTAAACAGATTTCAGATTAGCCAATGTTTCGCTTGCCAATGATGAATTTAGGTCAAAACGCACATTTTTTGACAAGTCTCTCAGGGGTGCAGACTTCTCTTGGATAGTCCTCATCAATGAACGAACACCTGAATCTGACAAGAAAATAACATCAGAACCAACGCTTTGAATCGTATCTCTAGCAATACATCCAATAGAGCCAATTGTGTCGCTCAGAACCAAGGATGCGGGTGTAGAAGCACCAGAATAGACAAGAATCTGTCGTTTACCAAAGATAAACAAGAAATCATTGTGAGCTGCCAAGCCCATTACTTCATCCGCACCATTAGGCCATACACGAGAAACATCTAAATTCCCTGAAGTGCCACCACCCCATACATGACCTGCAATCAGATCAGAGAAGGTAACAGTTACTTTATCTGTAGCAGTATTAGCCACCCACAAGCGACCAAATGCTGAAATAGCAATGTTTGCTTGAGGAACAGTAGCCACATAGCCAGACTTCTCAGAGACTCTGCGATAAGTAGTTGTACTTACTGCGGGGTCATAAATCAGAGGATCGTGACCAGTTTGGAAGAAATATGCAATGCCATTTAAGGATGCAGTTTGCCAGTTAGATGCAGTAATAGTAGGAGCAGTACCACCACCACCATAGGTCAACTCAGTCACCGCATTAGAAGTGCCAAGTTTGAATATCTTGTTGTTGCCAGCAAATAGAACTGTAAGAGTCCCGTCAGTCTGGACTAATTCATGGATCACGCCAACATCATTAGCACCTAGATTGCCAGAGGAGGAGTTAACTCTTGACCAACCTTTTCTAGCACCAATACGACCATACTGATCCAAGATGCAGTTAGTTGCAACCAAAGCAAATCCCGCCCCTAAATCAAGGGGAGAATCTTCAGTATTCAGGCCATAAAAGCCTGGTGCTGAAAGACTGTAACTTTGGAGTTGTGCTGCCATTAGACCGCCACAAAGTTGTCTTCAGGATAACGAGTGGACTCCAATGCAATAGCATCAGAGAGCATTCCTCTAAACAAGGCATAAGCCTCAGAAGAGTTTGTTCCACCATCTTCACCACGCTCAATCAAAGCACGAGCATAAGCACTTTGAGTCACCAAGTAATCAAGAACTTTTACAGATGTTGAATCGGAACTTAGATTTGCTTGTGGGATAGTTACATCAAACTTCAATGTATAAACACCATCAGGAACGGGAAACAGATCAACCTTTGTGTCGCCACTACCATCTACCCCACTAAAGCAGAACTCGCTAGGAATAGACTGTGAAGGCGTACCAAAGTTGAGCTTGCGGTTCATGTCCGCAACAGTGGTGTTGTCTAAAGTAATAACACTGGTAGTGTTAATAGCGTCATTGATACGAAACTTCTGACCCGCACCCGTCAACGCATAGGAACTTGTACCAGAAGTAGTAGTAACTGTAATTGTTTGTCCTAAGACATTCCAATTATAGGAATCCTCAATCTGACGTTTTGCATCATTGACAAACTTGCCAATCAAAGAAGAATAGGTTGTTTCGCCAACAGTAGATACTGTGCTTTCACGCAAGCGAACTAACACATCGTTAACAAGTTCTAAGTAGGTCATGTTCGTTGCGCTCCCTGAACCTCAAATGTTGCAATAAAACTAAAGGAACTAGCCGCTTCAGTAGTAAGTTGAATCCTATCGCCCTCTTCTAAAACGATATAAGCCGCACCATCAAATTGCAGGTATTCTTTAGAAGTTAAGTTATACGAAGTAAGAATATCCAAGGTTGTGGCAGCACTTGCGTCATACCATTGAACAGTAATGTGCTTAGTCGAACCGCCAGTGTTGTGAATGTACATCACAGTAAACTTGGCGTAGTAACCCGTAGGAACTGTATAAACAGTTGTCAGCGTATTGGCTGTGGGGTTAAGTCCGACTGATACTGGCCTCATTTACTATTCCTCTTAGAGATCGCTTTAGCTTTAGCTTTAGCGTCTTCCTTGGACGTTGCGCCCCAAGCTCTAAGAGAAAGTAAAAGTCGGGTAGGCTTTCCATCTTTCATCTCAGCGCCAGGCATATTGCCCATTCGTGCTAAAAAGGATGCCCTACGAGGGTTATCTCCCGACTTGACTGGTGGTTTTAAATTGCCACCTGTTTCTGCATTATACGATGCTCTGCCTTTGGCATTCAAGCCCCCCTTGGGGTTTTTTCCTTCTTTTGTTTGCCAAGCAGGACTCTTCATATCTACCTCATCTAAATTTTGCTGTTTTCTTTGCAATTGCTTTAGGTTGGGCAACAAACTGTTTGCCAGCCTTTGTGCCTTCACGCTTGGCTTTAGTGGTTGCTGCATATTCCTTGGAAGACAAAGATTTGATAGCCGCCTCGGGCAAATACCTCTCACCCGTAACAGAGGAAGGCTTACCAGACTTGGTGCGCCATTTCTGGTCGCCCCAATCTTTTAAACTCTTTTGAGGGGCTTTCATTTCATCTTTTTAGCGCATTTACCCATAGATTTGCACTTGCTAGGTGTTGGGCAACCAGCGCAAGGCTTAAAGGTTTTAGCAGCTTTGATTTCAATAACACGCATAATTTTCTCCAGTTAAGATTTGTAACCGCCACCCTTGGCTTTGTATTCTTTAGCTAACAGTTGTGCTTTACGGGCAGACCATTCACCAGGATCACCACCCGAGCCACCCGCCTTAATCTTCTCAAACAAGGCTTTACGCATGGTAGGTTTGGTGTAAACCTTTGCTTGATTGACCTTAGACTTCATTTCTTCTTAGCCTTTCCCACTTCAGATAAAGCAATAGCCAAAGCCTGTTTTGGATTAGTTACCACCTTTTTATTGGTAGTCAACTTGCCCTTACCAAACTCAGTCATCACTTTGCTGATCTTCTTTTGGGCTTTAGTTTTCATATCAGTACAATATCTTTGCGATGATTGTTCCAGATGTATACGCTGTGCAATTGGCTCTCAAATATTTAGGAGCATTAGCCAAAGTAACAAAGCCATCAGCCGTTAAAGCAGTGCCAACAGTGCTAAATGTTGTGCCATCAAGACTACCTTGAAGGGCAACAGTAGCAGTTGTAATGCCTGTAACGTGCAGAATTGCTGGCATACCAGCATCTACCTGAACAGCTTTAGAAGCACCTGTAGCAGTAACAGAGCTAAGAAGCGTAACGGGAGCAGTTAAAGAAGACATTATTTACCTCGTCCAGACTTTTTCATCATATTAGTAGCTGTGCGACCACCACGGGTAGGCATAGCTCTAGGCTTACCAACAGCAATCATTATGGACAAAGGCATTCCTTTTTTAGAATCCTTTTTAGCCTCTTTGGGACTAGACATTTTGGGTGTTTTGCCGTACATGGTTTTTCCTATCGAACTAGCTTGGTTGCAACAAAAGAAATGACACCGCCAATAACAGAGGCGATAGCCATTCCAACGAAAAAACCACCTTTAGATTTGTTGGCCATCTCTAAAAGCGTTTTAATATCTTGGCGAAGTGCGTGGACTTCTGCTTGTAAAGCCTCAACTTGGGCTTCTAACTTACCAAATTCTCTTGGATCAATCTCAGACATTTGATTTCCTTGGACGACCCATCTTCTTAACAGGTACTGGAGGTTGCAAGACTATTTGCTTTTCAGAAGTTTCTTCTTTAACTTCATCAATTCTGACGTATCCTTCGTGACCTTTCATGCTATCAATATCATGCTGATAGGTAAAAGTTACTGTGTTTCCCGACTGCAAACAACGGAAAGTAGCCATAAAAACTCCAAAAAAAGGGGGGTATTAGCCCCCTTTAATTAAACTGCACGACCAATAATCAAGGTCAATGTAGTTGATGCCAAGTCTACAGAACTGCCTGTAGGGTTATAAGACACGATAGTAACTGTATTAGCGGCTGAAACATAGGCTCTACGAACCAAACCTGCCTCAGAAACGCCAATAGACATACCGATAACCATATCGCCCAAAGCAACGCCTGGAACTGTAACTGTATCTGTATCAGTTGCAGTAGTAGCTATTGATGCGGTATTTAGAGTACAAGTAACTTCCCAAGTGTCTGCAAACAAACCTCGGAACTGGTCATTGCCCCTGCGGGAAACGACTGCTGTTGCTGCTGCCATAATAAATTCCTCCTAAATTAAGAAAAAACTCCCCCACCCGAAGATGAGGGAGAAGTGGCAACTATTAGGCTGGAACTGCTAACGCAAATGCGCTAGAAGACAAAGCTGCACCAGTTGTGGCGGCTGTACGCATTGCTTTCACACCATAAAGTGTGTCAGATGTGAACAAGGTAGCCAAGTAGTCTTGTTTGTACTGAGTCTGTGAGCGGATGCCCATTTGCTCAACCAAAACCATAGAGTCCTTGTGACCCATCAAGCAGATACGATCTGTTGTGGAGTTACCAGCAGCAGTATCAGCATTGCTTGTTGTGAACACGGGGATGCCATACAGTTGACCGATTTCACCATTACGGATTGCATTACCATTACCAATAAAAGCCTGTTCTGTGTAACGGGAAAGACCCATCAACGTATTGCGGCTTGAAGGAGGAATGATAAAGAAGCGACCATCCATAGGAGTGTCGTTGTCATCCAAACGCTGAATAGTGCGACGAATAGCAGCGTCAGTCAATGCGGAAGCATTGGAAGATGTGCTGTTATAAACAGTAGTACCATCACCGCCAACAAAGGCTTTGGTGGATGTATTGCTTGTCGCATAGTCGTTAGTACCGACAGTAGCACCATTGAATGCACGACCTAATTGGATCAAGCTAGTGTCTACTTGCTTGGCAAGCGCATAGCCAGCGTCAGCAGTGTAGAACTGGCGCAAGCTGTTCAGGGCTTGTGCTTCAACGATGTCCTCAATGAAACGTGAATACTCAAAGTGTTGGTTAATGCTAACCAGAACTTCTGTCTCAGTGTCGGCAATCAATGTAACGGCAGTAGATGCCGCTTTTGCTGTAGCTGAACCACGGGTAGGAGCTGGAATGTGAACAGTGTCTCCTTTCTTGCCCTTGAAGTTCATCTTCATTACGATGTTAGCCAAAACAAGGTTTTTCTTGTAAGCGGCTACGATTTCGTCAGACCAGATTTCTGGAATGAACTTTTCTGCGGTGGTTACTGTTACCGCTGGTGTTGGATATGCCATGATTAAATCTCCTAAAGTTTAACGAACCCGACCCTCTTGATAGGCTTGCATGATTTCATCACTTAAAGCGTCATATCTGTTTGGGTCTTGCATTTTGAGCCGAATAAGGTCAGCCCTTCTGTATACCTTCTTTGATGATTCACCAGAGCCACCTATATCAACACCTACTGCCTTTAAGTTCTGCTTGCGAGTTACCTCGCCATCATCACTCGTTTGCTTCTGTTTAACAGAACGTAGCTGTTTATAGG
>Ga0208232_1000332_pt1 | contig 10044 bp, 18 predicted proteins | sample LakMenEpi24Aug12_FD_150729 | JGI IMG/M metagenome (GOLD analysis project Ga0208232, IMG submission 150729) | Freshwater microbial communities from Lake Mendota, WI - 24AUG2012 deep hole epilimnion (SPAdes) | ecosystem: Environmental > Aquatic > Freshwater > Lake > Epilimnion/Euphotic zone ... | reverse complement strand
AGGCATTCTTCAATTGGATTACAAAAGTTGTGAAATGATTAGTGATGACCTCTATGAAGTCATTGCAACTCGGTATCCAGATCGTAGTGTCGCTATTCAAGTATCAGAAGATAATGAGAATGGTGCACATATTGTCTATAACACAACAACATCTTTACATAAACTCGCTATTTAAAAGGAAATAAAAATGGCAAAACAACAATCTAACCCACGTGTTCAACAAATCTTTGAGGATCTAGAAAACTATCTAGCATTCTGTCAGGATTTCGGATACAAGTTTGATGAATCAACAATGTACGATATGCGTAGCTTTGCATATCGTCAATTTACTAAGGCTGTCACTGGTAAGTGGGCTAAAGATCAATGGCAGGAAGACGCACGTCCATGAGAAAACTGTTTTACATGGGTCTTGAACCCTATAAAGCAAGGTATACTCTACAGTTGCAAGACTGGAATGAGAGTGTATTTAAACGCAGAGGCATTAAATATGTTATCGTGCCTGGTGAAACATTAACTAATGATCAGGCTATTGTTACTGGACAAGTATTAGATGCACATGGACGTACATACTTTGGTATGAGTCAATTAATGAATCTAGTAAGGATGATGAAACAAGGTGAGTGTAGTTATGAAGATATTGTATACTTTGAAGATATGTTTCAGCCGGGCATTGAAAGTCTTCCTTATATACTTAAGCAAGTTCCTATTAATCTCCGTCCTCGTATATTTGTCCGTTGTCTTGCTCAGTCAATCGATCCGGATGATTTCGTACATGTATGGGGCATGAGTGAGTTCATGGGTCACTATGAAAAGATGGTTGACTCATTCGTTGATGGTGTACTTGCTTCTAATGAAGAAATGGTAATGCATATGAAGATTGCAGGTTGGAAGGCTCCTATCTACAATATTTCAGGATTAGCATTTGGTAAAAAAGAAGTTCGTAGTCGTATTAACAATAACATCAAACCATTCAATGAGCGACCAATGCGTATTGGATTTAGTGCAAGATGGGATCAGGAAAAGCAACCTGACTTCTATATGGATGTGATTGAAGAATTCTACAACCGTTATGGACAGAAGGATCGTCATGGTGTATATCGTGGTGTAGAGTTCTGTGTGTTTAGTGGCAGTAAACTAAAAAGCAATAACGACAGTTATATGAAGCGTACACAAGATATGCAAAATCGTGGTCTATTACGTATATGTGAAGACCTAGATAAGAATCAATATTATGAATTATTGAATGATACTAGAGTATTGTTTAACTGTGCGTTACAAGACTGGGTAAGTAATACAGTAAGTGAGGCAGATAGTTTGGGTTGTAATGTATTGTATCCGGCATATCGCAGTTTCCCAGAAACGTTTGCGAATGACTATACAAGACTGTATACACCCTGGAGTGTTGAAGATGCGGCAATTAAGTTGTATAATATGTTACATCAACCGCATGAAAATCAAGGCAAGATTAGTGATTGGACTGATGGTACAATCGATAGAATTTGTGATATACTAGAAGGTAACGGACAACAATGGTTGCGTATGGATAGTGATTATCGCAAACACACCCGTGAAGCAAAATATTAAGGAGAAAATTATGAGCGCACAAAATGATATTGAAACAAGTTTAGAAGCATACAATAGTGAGAATGATAAATTTAACAAAGGCAATGCAGCCGCTGGTACACGTGCTCGTAAAGCATTAGCAGAATTAGCTAAAGCGGTTAAGGCTCGCCGTAACGAAATTACAGCAGAAAAAGCCGCACGTGCAGAAGCAAAAGCTAAGGCTTAATTATGGCTCGCAAGAAAATTCAACTTGCAGAACCAACCGTAACAAAAGGTAGTCACTTAACCGTGACTACTTTTCCTGATGGTCGCACTGAATTACTATGGGATTGGGATGAATTAGTTAAAGATGTTCATGAAGCCTGTGCTAGTGTAGAATTAGCTAATATGAAGCCTGTAGTTAAGGCTAAAACAAATAAAAAATAAAAACTAATTTATGAATTCATTTGACGTTTTTGACACATTGATTGCTAGAAGATATGTAAATAACAATATTATTTTAAGCCATATTGAATCAGAATTTAACCTGTCTGGATTTGTTACGGCTAGGAACGCTGCCGATACAGGTTCAAGAAGCTTACAAGAAATTTATAATGCATTGGAAAGTAATAATGTTATTGATTCATCTATCGTGCAAGAAGTGATGAATAGAGAAATATCGTTAGAAATAGAAACTTCTATTCCAGTCAAAGAAAACATAGATAGAGTTAATGACGGAGATTTATTAATATCCGATATGTATTTACCTGCATACGCAATTAGAGAGATGGTTAGATATGCTGGTCTAACAAAACAAGTAACTATACATCAATCTAACGGGGATAAAAATTCTGGTAAAATTTGGAAAGCATTACAAAATAATAAACCTGAATTACACTTAGGTGATAATTTACATTCGGATGTAGAATCAGCAAAACAATATGGTATCAATGCTGAACATTATCCTGGTACACATTTGAACTCTATAGAGCAACATATATATAATAACGGATTATCGCAAATAGCATTACTGTCTAGGGAAATTAGGATTCGCAATGGTAAGGTTAGTTCATTTTTTAATGTTGCCAATTCATTAAATTTACCCTGGTTATTTATAACAGCAGAAATGATACATAGAAAACATAATGATTCTAATATTGTTTTTTTAGGACGTGATTGTCAGTTATTACAGCGTATATATTCATCATACTACAACACAAGTACGTATTTACCATTTAGTCGCAAAGTGGCATTTAATCAACCAGCAGAAGCACTAAAATATCTATCAATACATTCACCTAAAAATAGTGTGTTAGTGGACATTATAAGCACTGGTGCTACCTGGGAACATTTGGCAAAATTTGGTAATACTAATATTACTGCAATTATATATTCAAATATAGATGGTAATCGTTATACAGTAGATAAACCTATATTACCAGCTGGATTTGATTATCTTACTAAAAATGATGAGGTACTAAGTAGTGGATTATTACTTGAAGTAATGAATTGTGCTGAACACGGTCATTTATCTAGTATAAATGAAATTGCTCCTAATGTATTTGTTAGTCAATTTGGAGAACCGGAGTTATCAACTTATATAATTAATGAAATTCATTCACCTGTACAAAAAGCAATTGATATAAAAATGTATTATCAATCAGCTATTAGGGAAGAGTTAAAAAACATACCTGACGAAACTTTGAAAAACTTATTTATATTGTTAGTTCAAAATATATGTAATCAATCAATGTTAAATCAACATCTTGGTGATTTTTACGCTAAAGAAAATAACTATCTAAATTCAATAAAATTACAAGGAAACAAATGAACAAAAATGTTAATCCGTTCGTGTATCAACAAATACTAGAAAATGATATGCCAAACTCAACTATTCCAGCGTGGATAGGAGAAACTTATACTCAATGTTATGAAGATGTTATCATTGATAGTTTAATTCGAGGACATATTAGGCGATTGGGTCGACCATTAAATGGAATGACCTTTATTGAAATTGGTGCTAATCATCCAGTTTGTACTAATTCTACATATCTTTGGAAACGCAAATACGGTGTATGTGGTATATTAGTAGAAGCTAATCCCAAACTAATTCCAAATTTACAAAAGTTTAGAAATAATGATACTATTATTAATGCGGCTGTATACGATCAGGATCAAGATAATATTGATTTTTTTATCAGTCCGGAAAATGAAATATCAAGTCTGAATGAGTTTTTTGTAAATTCATGGAAAAACTTAGGTGTACAAGAAAAAATATCTGTTTCAACTATACGAGTTAATACATTATTTGAAATGGTAAAAAATATAGAAACAGTTATATTAATTATTGATGTAGAGGGAATGGACCTTCGTATACTTAAGGATATTAATTTTGAAAAATATAGACCCTTAATTATTGAAATTGAACCCAGTGACTGGCTCGCGCCTGGCACTAGTACAGCTATGATTGATTTTATGAAAACCAAAAATTATGATATTATTTGTGAAACAGATGTGAATCTAATATTTTTAGATAAGTTATCTATTAAATAACCAAAATCATTTACTAATATATTTTAATAATGTACAATGATAGCATAAATAAGTATGCTACACAACGGTAGCACAATATCAAAACAAAACCATCACAAAGGAAGGTTATCTATGAGTTATAATAAAACAAAAACAGATCCAGAGTTGGGTCAAAGAGTACACGAACATCTAGTTAAGATGGGTGTTGAAACCCCAATCAAACAACGTAATCTAGACCGCAAAGAAAAGATTGATATTATCGCAGGTAACTTTACTGAGATTATGAGAGTACTCGGTCTAGATTTAACTGATGATAGTCTTATTGACACACCAAATCGTGTTGCTAAGATGTATGTCAATGAAATCTTTTGGGGACTTGATTATGAAGCATTCCCTAAATGTACAACAGTTAACAACAAGATGCACTATAACGAAATGGTTGTAGAGCGTAATGTTAATGTTCAATCTAACTGCGAACATCATTTTGTAGTCATTGATGGATTGGCTACTGTAGCTTATGTCCCTAAACAAAAAGTTTTAGGGCTTAGTAAGATAAACCGTATAGTAGAATATTTTAGTAAACGTCCTCAAATTCAGGAACGTTTAACAGAGCAAATATTTCACACCTTACAGTTCATCCTTGATACAGAAGATGTTGCAGTTATGATTGATGCACAACACTATTGTGTTAAGTCACGTGGTGTAGAAGATACAGGATCTAGTACTGTTACTTGTCGTTTAGGTGGTGGATTTAAAACAGATCCAGCCGCCCGACAAGAGTTCTTACAGATTGCTAATAAAGGTTGCAAATGACTACCATTCTAATTCTAATTGTATTAGTTGGTATTGTAATCTCTATTAATCGTAGACTGCCACCTAGCAGTTGTACTGGTAATTGTAATCAAGGACGTAACTGTGACTGTAAGAACAGTTGAAGAAGCTAAGGCTTTCATACGTAAAGTAATGGGACCTCCCCGTAGAGTCCTAGAAGGAGCTGAACGTGAGCACATGTTAACTGTGTTGCGTTTGGTTGAACCTATTAGGTCAACAAACAATCAACGTTCGTTCACTGATGAATACGTACATGCAGGAAAGATGTATGATGTTCATTATTTTGATGATGAAACTGTAGTAGAGGAGATACTAGAAGATGAGGAATCTTAAATTAGTTGATGCAGTAATTGCACTACACGAAATTCGTAGACTAGTTGAAGAAGAATGCGGCACATGTAAGACTAGTATTGAGATTGGCAGATGCGCCGATCAACTACATCATATGTCTTTGCAAGATGCTAAGAATAGTGTAGTAGCTGAACAAGTTATACAGAAAGCAAAAGAATGATATTCAATAGAATCAAAGAACTAAAAGTGCAAGGGTTGCGTATCGGTATAACCTTCAGCCAATTTGACTTGTTACACGCAGGTCATATTGCTATGCTCAGTGAAGCTAAGAATCATTGCGACTATCTTATTTGTGGGTTACAGAACAACGCTAGTTGGGATCGCCCCGAAAAGAATGCACCCATTCAAAGTATTGTTGAACGACAGATTACATTAAGTGCTTGCCGCTTTGTAGATGAAATTATCGTCTATAACACAGAAAAAGACCTAGAAGATATCTTGCTTACCTTACCTGTAGACGTTCGTATACTAGGTGTAGAGTATATGGAGAAAGACTTTACAGGTCGTGCAATTTGTGAGAAGCGTGGTGTTGAACTAATATTCAACGGCCGCGACCACAGTTTCAGTAGCTCAAGTTTAAGAAAACGAGTTGCAGAAGCTGAACAAAATAAAAAGGTACAGTGATGAATGTGAATGGCTATAATGACTTTGTAAATAGGTTCAATGTCAAACATGTGCAAGTAGTTCGTGACCGTAATTATGAAACTATTAATTATAGTTATAATCAAACTGCTAGTTTCTATAGTAACCGTGAAGAACTAATTGAAATAGAATTAACACGTAGTGGGTTTGAACAATTGGTCACGATAGATCGTGAGTATACTCATTTGTGGCAGGATCAACGTGATGAAGCATATATGCGTAGAAAATACCCAGCAATCAAAGAAGCGTATGATAAGTACAAGATGCTTTTAGAATTATACCGATAAAAAGGTAAATAAAGATAACCGGCCTTATGGGCTCATCCCGGTATACAAATTCTGCGTCCTATGCTATAATTAACATAGGAGAAAATAATGGCAAACAAAAAATTCTTTTCAACAAAGACATACAGACAAATAGGTCCTGTCGCATATCGTCAATGGCGTGCTGACAGTCATTGTAATCTAATTCATGGCTATGCTATGAGTTTTCACTTTGAGTTTGAAGCCGATACACTTGATGCCCGTAACTGGGTAACTGACTTCGGTGGATTACGACCTCTCAAAGATAAACTAGAAGAATGGTTTGACCATACTCTATTAGTCGCACAAGATGACCCAATGCGTGAACATCTATTAGAACTAGGTCGTTTGAAACTAGCAAAGATTACAGAAGTAGAACGTACTGGCTGTGAGGGTATTGCTGACTTCTTATATGAATACATTAACACAATCTTCTTACCTAACTGTGGTAGTGAAGAAGCTAAACGAGTATGGTGTTGCAGAGTAGAGGTCCGCGAGACTGATAATAACATGGCAGGACGTGGTGGTCATAGAGAGGATAACGAATTCAATGACTAATGAATCTAAAAAGATTGTCATCGGTCCCGTAGACCTAATAATTTCGTGGTCTGAAGATGATAGGAATTTACTTTTCCTACAGACGGGTTACAAGTACAGTGAATCCGATCACGATGCCGAAAAGGTATTAGAGTTCTTGATAACAAGAGCAATTGGTATCTTTTCTACGTTGCGTAAAGTTTTAGAAAACTTACCGACCGGTGCAACCATTATTGATATTGGTGCAGGCAACAGCTTGATAGACTTACTGATTCACGCAACATATCCTGAAAAAAAATTCAAGTTTGTTTTAGTAGACGGTGAGGACACCTACAATTCTAGTGAGCCTGGGACCACTGGTAATACAGAATATCATTCACCATCGTATACTACATACAATAATTGGTCTTTTTTAAAAAACACTATATTATTAAACAACATGGATGAGAGCCAATTCATCACTAAATCACCTGATGATGATTGGTCAGATACTCCTGTAGATTTAGCAATGTCTTTATCATCTTGGTGTTGGCATTACCCTGCATCAACTTACATAGATAAAGTTAACTCGTTACTAAAACTCGGCGGGTATGTATATATCAACGAGATGATAAACATCAATGATGGGTATCAGTTGTTATCTTCTACTTTTAATAAAGATGTAGAATGTAGCTTTCGGCAATGGAAACCTAGCTTTGATGTAGAATCTTCTAAAGTTTTTATTGAATCTGACAGAAAGTTAAATCTAATAAAGAAGTATGGTATTAATCCTGCGAAATTTTCAGGTATCTTTATAGGTAGAAAATGAGAAACATTTGGCGAGTTTGGGCAAAAGCACTAGGAGAGAAATCAGGTAATACGGACACAGAGTCAGACCGTATTGCTTTCATTCGCACTCTAATGGTGCTATCATATATAACAACAAACTGCTTCATTGTAGCAGGCGTAATAAGGCATTGGTAATGGCACAATTAAAAATTTCAGAATTATTTTATAGTATCCAAGGTGAAGGTAAATTTATGGGTGTACCTAGCGTGTTTTTACGCACGTTTGGTTGCAACTTTACTTGCGGTGGATTTGGTATGCAAAAGGGTGAATCTAGTTTAGAGAGGATAACAATTGCAGTTAACGCAGAAAATTATAAAGATTATAAATCCTTACCGCTTGTCAGTACGGGATGTGATAGCTATGCATCTTGGGACCCTGCTTTTAAACACCTTAGTCCTGTTATCGATACCGATGCTATTGCTGATAGCATTGTTAATACACTGCCTGGAGGTCGTTGGATGGATGAGCATTTGGTTATCACAGGTGGCGAACCTCTTCTTGGATGGCAAAGAGCGTATCCTGACTTACTTTCGCATGAGAAGATGAGGGGTCTTAAAGAGATGACCTTTGAGACAAATGGTACACAGCATATTAGTGAAGAATTTGGTAAATACATGTATACATGGCAAAAGAACAGAGCTATAGATTCTATCACTTTCTCAGTAAGCCCTAAGCTATCTATTAGCGGTGAAAAGTGGGAGGAAGCAATCTGTCCTGATGTAGTTGCACGTTATAAGCAATATGGCTTTGTTTATTTGAAGTTTGTAGTTGCTTCTAAAGAGGATGTAGAGGAAGCTGAACAAGCAGTAGATGCTTATCGTAAGAGAGGGTTTACCGGTCCTGTATACTTGATGCCTTGCGGTGGTGTTGAAAGTTTATATAGTTTGAATGCACGTAATGTAGCAGTTGAAGCTATGAACAGAGGTTGGCGCTATAGTGATAGATTACAAGTGCCATTGTTTAAGAACGAATGGGGAACGTAATGAATGAACGATTTTATGAACTAGCAGTAAGGGCAAAAATACAAATGGTTAGTGAGCCTCGTCTTCAAGAGTTTGCTGAGTTGATTGTAAAAGAATGTTGTGCTATTACTGACGAAGCAGAACGTGCTGATGTTCCTGTTCTTGCAAGTAAGTTTGTCAAGGCACATTTTGGAGTTGAATAATGAGACAAGTAGTGATAACAAGAAATCAGTTTGAGAAACTAAAGGAAGTATTTGAAATGTACGACCTTGATAGAGTAATACTAACAGAAGAATCTACTAGTGGTATAGGTCCTACTACCACTATAGAGTTTGACCCCAAACAGTCTATTAAAATAGACATTACTGACGTAACTAGTTGGTAAACAGTCTATTAAAATAGACATCACTGACGTACCTAGTTGGTAATAAATTAAGAAAGTAAAAATAATGGAAACACACAAAAGAACAGTAGTTAGAATGTTAACTTATAGATTGACAGCATGGCTGTTTACAATTTTATGGACGTACATGTTTACAGGAAATTTAGGTAATTCAGCAGGCTTTGCCACAGCATTGCATATTCTATTAAGCGTTGACTACTACATTCATGAACGTATTTGGCTCAAAATTAAATGGGGCAAGACAGAATGAATCTATACAGCAAACGTATAGCATTTTTAATCAGTGGCCAACACTTTATTCCACATGGCGGCATAGGTAGTTTCTGTAAGAGTTTTACAGAAATGTGCAGTCGCTTAAATTGGAAGGTTGACATAATTCTAGATAAAGCTCCTAACAATGATTCGTTTAAAGAACTCATTGAAAGTGCGGGTGCTAATACTATTTGGCCATTAGAACCGTTGCGCTACAGTGACCACACTGCTACGTTTGCATTTAGTGATACTATTAACTTTGAGAAGATTATTAATTTTCGCACAGCAATACTAGAAGCATTTGAGGAAAACATATATGATATGATTGTTTGCAATACGCAGGAAGCAATGACTGCGGCTTATGCAATGACAGTCAATAAGTATATCCCTGTTGTATTCTATACACATTTGCATTCAATGATTTTCCGTGATAGTCAAGGATCTGATGTGTTTTTAGATAGCTATCACAATTTCTACAACAAGCATATGGAGTTTGCTGATATCATTATAGGCACACAAAGTCAAAAGAATATTGACGAACTCACTAAGTATGGTGCCACTAACTGTCAGTTACTACCTATGCCAATGAGTGAACGTGGGTTGTTAGAAGAATACACCGGTACCAAGAAAGGTGTTTTGTTCATTGGACGTTGGGAAGAAGGTAAGAATCCGGAAGCATATATTAAAGTCATGAAAGAAGCACAGCTTCCTTGTAAAGTAATGACTAATATCAATGGTCAAAAAAAGTTTGAAAAAGCTTTTAGTGAAGCGGGGATTACTGATTATGAAATTCGTGCAGGTATTACTGGGCAAGAAAAAGTAGATTTTGTTCGTAGCAGTAGTGTGTTCTTTATGCCAAGTT
>Ga0208232_1000331_pt1 | contig 10057 bp, 8 predicted proteins | sample LakMenEpi24Aug12_FD_150729 | JGI IMG/M metagenome (GOLD analysis project Ga0208232, IMG submission 150729) | Freshwater microbial communities from Lake Mendota, WI - 24AUG2012 deep hole epilimnion (SPAdes) | ecosystem: Environmental > Aquatic > Freshwater > Lake > Epilimnion/Euphotic zone ... | reverse complement strand
TGTCGGCAGCGTCTAGAAGAAGTACTAAGCCTTCATTAGGAATTCGTGGATTGCTAGAAAACGCCATTCTTTTTCTTTATAAATAGGACGGCGAAAGGAGGTATTATAAGCTTCCTAGCATATAATCTTCAGCTTTTTTTGTTCTCTCGCAGGTATTGCTCATTTTTTCGATAGTCTCCCTCGAGACTAGGGCCGGGTGTGCCCACCAGTCCTCGTAGCTGGAATTTTTATCACTTGAGATGTTGGTTACAATCAGCTCGTAACCCTGTTCTAATAGGTACTTCCTTGATTTGTCTCTAAAAGTTTTAGTCTCATCATCGTAGTAGTCGTGCTCGTAGGTAATAGTTGCGAATTTGTACTCATCTAAAGGCAGAGCTAGCAGAATCTCGTAGGTATTGCTAGGGGGGTCGCAGTCTAGCTGCAGATAGTCGATCTCTTTTCCTAAATTTGCTTTTCTTAAGAAGTCTCGGTAGTCTATCGCTACTGCATCCTGGCAGTGTACGTCATTCTTACGAGCTTTTTTAAACTTATCTACCTCATCCTGTGAGATCTCTATAGATACTCCTTTCCAGTCAAACTCTGACTCTAGTAAGGCGGTGTTGCTGTTATGGAACGGATCACCGGAGCCTATTTCAAGGTACCTTCCCTGGGTTTTACCGTCTAGCATAGCTAACACAAACATATCTTGATAGGTCTGAGAGAAGTTTTTCCTGATGGTCTCTGACCCTTTAAACTTAAAGGCCAGGTCTTTATGCTTGTCGGAAGTATAAGGAGTTATTGGAAAAATATTTCCTCCGATCCTCCTTAAATTATTCCTACATATCTCAGCATACTCGTCAGTCATAGAGTAACTATCCATTAACTCCCGGAATATCTCCCTACTTTCACTGCATCTTCCAATCCACCACCCGGCTACGGCCTTTTCTACTAAAAGACTGTACCACCCTGGGTACCTGACATCTGTTAATAACGGTGGATGATCAACAGAGCACACCTCCAATCCCATAGCCGAATAAGTGTATGCTTCCTGCTGCTTACCCTTGCTCTGGTAATATCTTGCTAGACATACGTATGCTTCTGGTCTTTTTGGGTGCAGGGCTAGGGCGTGAAGTAACTGACCTATTGCTGAATTCTCTCTCCGGGTCTGACAGTCTAGCATTAAGAAATTTCTTATAAGACTTTCATACTGTAAATCTTTTTCTGTAGATAATTCTGCCGTCCGGAGATATAGCGACATCGCGGCAGCGAATTGCCCATTTTTTTCGTATTCAACAGCTAAAGAAAAATTACTAATTGGTTCATTAGGATTTTCAATATAAAGTTCAAGTATTTCTTGCAGCTGGTTACCCATAAATAAATTCATCTATAAAAGTTTTAGGTACCTCTAAAATATAGGCTGCATTGTCGTGATAACCGAACGTAATCAGGACTTTGTCCCGGTAACAGGTCAGGCCGCAGCTAAACTCTACTGCACCGTCTAAAAAATTAAAATCAGTAGAAGTTTTAACGATATTCCAGTCTTTATCCCAGATCACGAACCGGTGTAAGTAGCGGCCATCTTTATTCCCTGGCTCGTTATTCCACAGGTCAACCTCATGGGTGATGGCGATATAATTCCCATTCCAGGGTATGACTTGAGATCCTCCTCTTAAGTCCCTAATCCCTTCTATCATGCTGCTAGATCGGGCGATGGTCTTGCTTGAATTTGTAGCTAAGTCGACTTTTACAACCTCGGTTGGATTAGACCATTTCACCATATGAAAAGGCATATCAATAATAGGCATCCAATTTTTTTCACAGTAGGAGTCAAAATCGTTGGGAGCTTGGATCCTAGTCCGTGAGATCTCTTTGACCTTCTGATCGTATTCTTTTACCTCAGTAAACTCCATCCTTCCTTGACCTTCAGTGGTAGTGTCTCTTCGCACACCTATTAGATAGAGCTTGTTATCCCACCTCACTACCCGGGCGTCTTCCAGGCCTACGAAATCCCAGATCGGAGGCTGATCAAGTCTTGAGGTATCAACTTTGTTGAGCTGGGTGATGTTGAGGTCGGAGTCTAGCTTGCATAGAAAGTTATCCGTCCGAAGATAGGGGTCGTCTTCTGGATACATGTAAGTCAGGGGTCCCCACCTGCTTTCAAACTTTTTTCCGAATTCAGAGTTGTAGAAGTTATAACCTACATGACGGATATTAACAAGGATTTGATCTTCGTCGATGTAGACCGAGGGATTGCATAACCCCGTACCTCCCGTTAGTTCGGAAGGTATTAGCAGAGGACGGATCTTCCCACCTGCTTTTAATGCCTTTTTTACAAAGTTTACTTGCATTATAACTTATTAATCGGATCTATAATTTTTAGCAAAAACTAAACACGTTTTCCATGCTGTTTAAATATACGAACATCAATCTAAACTAGCAAGTAATTCTTACGTTCTATCTACAGTATTAGTTAATTTTTTAAAGTCAAACATTTCAAATACATCATCGTAGGGACATTGAATAGCATCACCCGTAAAATCATAATCAAATAAGTATGATGTTAAAAGTTTTGGTTTATGCTTAGGTGGATTTGCCTTAATATTTGAATGCAATTCATACCCAAACACTTTAGGTGATGTTCCTATCCATAAAACTGTTGAAGGGAGCTTCATTGCAGCGGCGGCATGTTGTAAGCTTGAATCAATTAAAATACGTTTCTGAGATACTGCTAAAATTGAAACTAATTCAAAATTAGTTAAAGGTTGAGTAATAGCTTCTACTCCAGGATAGGCCTGATTAGAATTTTTACAAATTTGTATAATATGATAATCTTGAGAGTACTTATCAATTAACTGCATAGCTAAAGCAGGTGGCATATCTCTAGTCCAAGAGTATGAGTTTGTATCCTGTAGTGCACCCCCGTTGGTATGTAGCAGCATTACAGGTTTTTCTCGATTCCAATTAAACATAAATTGTTTTTGAATCATATTAGGTAGAAGTACAGGTTGCTGATTTGTGTATTCTAATCCAAAAATTTCACACCAGCTTTGAATTAGGTGCTGCTGTTTATTGATATGACCTGATTGAAAATATCCTTCATGTCTAAAGACTATTGTGTCTTTATCTTCAATATAATCTTGGTAGAAATAAGGAGAATTACCTGCGGGGTATACTCTATCGATTTCTGGGAAGTTCAGGAATACTTCAGGGTAAGATGCTACCATGATAAATTTTCTATCAGGGTATGTTTTTTTAATAGTTGATAAAAGAGAAGTAGCAGCAATATTTTTGCCTAATCCTCCTTCAATATGCCAAACTATATATTTTTCTTTAACTTCTTCTTTAACTTCTTCTTGAAAACCTACTTTCATATTTTGTATTCAAATAATTCATAAAACCATGGATAACCATCTGTAACTAACTTACAACCTTTTTCACCTAAAATCTCTTCAAAATCTTCTTTAGGTAGTTCAACTTTTTTTCTGATAACGTGATCTCCAAATACACCGTGGACTCGATCATCTTCAACTGTAAGCTGTTCAACGTTATCAAAATCGTGTTGAAATTCCTTTAGCCCTAAATAAGAGTAAATTCGTTTTAGTTCTTTTTTAGGGTTTGTACAAAGATCTTCAAACTTAATAAACAATACTTTTTCGTGTTGTTTAGTTAAAATTGAATCATATAAACGATCTAGAGTTTGACCAATTGGAAGATTATTAGACCAGTAAACAATTCGTTTATCTAAATTTGTTCCGGTTAAACCGTTCCAGTCTGCTATTGCTAGATTTTTTTCGGGATTTGCTCTGTATTTTTTCTCCATAGAAGCAAATACTGCTCTTAAATCTCGAATCATACAAATCACTTTAGGTTCAGAATCATAAAAATTTATAAAATTTAATTCAGAATTCCAAGCTCTAGTTTTATCTATTACATAGGGCTTATCTGTTATAGAATTGTAGTAGCCGTATATAGCACCTTTTAGGGCACCACGAAAGCTATTTTCCATTATTTGCTCATCTTGAGCTCGAATAGCATGATCCGTGCTATAGATAGTTCTCATAGCATCTATATATGAAAATAATCCTGAAGTAGGTGAACAGTAAATTTCGGGGTTCTGAGCTAAAATGTTTTGGACTAATGTAGAACCTGCTCTAGGTAGAGAACTATTATAAAAAACCTTTTTTACCATAAATTGTTAATTATTAATGTAAACGTTTGCTGAATTTACAGCCTCAGCAATACTTGCTGAGTGCTCGGGAGTGATATTGTCTCTAAACCAGTAATGATCCATCATAATATCCAAGTAATCTCTTTGCCGGGTCACTGCGTCAGTTTTTTCTTGTTGACTAGCATACACCCATAAACTACCATTTATAATAGACTGTATAGCTAATACTTGACTATTAGAATTATCTATAATAGCTAGATAATCGGGCGGTGGCAAGGGTAGTTCGTTTTCCATATTCTATAATATAGTGAAGTTATTTAATAAATCCAAATTTTAAGTTAAAGCTGTTACTCTTTCTTTTAAAGAAACTACTCTTTGATATAATTCTTGAATAGCTTTTATGTGGGAGGCATGTAAATTAGAAGACTGTAAGCGAACTACTTTGCCGTTATCTCCAATAGCATCCCACTTTATATCAAGTTCATTTAAGATATCACGAATTTCTTGAGATATATATCCATATTCCTCTTGTTCTTGAGCTAGTGTGCCATCTTTTTGACCAAACTCAAAACCACATTTTTCAACATAATTATCTCTAACATCCCAGTTAAAGCTTACAGGACGGAGTTTTTTAATAAATTGTAAACCTAGTTTAGGGTTTAAGTCTTTTATGTTTGCTTTATCTCTACAATCCGATACGTTTTGCCAAGCACTACCTACTTCATTATTTACAGTGTTAAAACTAGCACCCCACATTGTATGCCCTGTTGTTCCATCAGGACGGGAATTATGCCCTACTGCTATATTATAGCAAAAAGCAGCAGCACCAAAAGTAGGGTAGGCGCATGAACCTACGAAAGTATTACCGTTATTAGAATAGGTAAGAGAGGCAGCTGAATATCCAGCTTTGTATCCTACAGCTACATTATCAACTCCAGAGAGTCCGAATCCCGCTTTAGCTCCTATAAAAGTATTATTCCCGGAAGAAGTATTGCCTTTTCCAGCGCAAAATCCAATCATTAAATCTGGGGTTGTTTGGCCTGTAATATCCCCGGCATAAGATCCTAAAGCTATATTAAAACCACAAGTCATTCCAACACCAGCATTGTGTCCAACCATTGTACTCCCATTAGTTGTAGTTATACTACATCCAGCAAAAGCTCCGTGCATTGTATTAAAAGCACCGGTTGTTATAGCACATCCTGCTTTAAAACCTATTCCTGTATTACCTTTTCCAGTTGATATTCCTGCTAAAGCAAAAGCACCAAAAGCTGTGTTATTATATCCTGTAGAGGAGGCAGCACCATATAAAGCTTTAAATCCAAAAGCTGTGTTATTTTTTCCGTTAATTCTTTGAGCTGCTCGAGAACCAAAAGCTGTATTTCCTCCTGTAGAATTATTTAATTCTTTTGCAGCAGCATATCCAAAAGCTGTATTACTATCACCAACACAGTTATTACATAAAGCGTTAGCTCCAAAAGCTGTGTTTCGACATCCTGTGGTATTACGGTAAGAAGCACAAATACCTATAGCTGTATTTTCTCCGCCTGATGTATTGTTTCTTAAAGCACTAGCACCAACGGCTGTATTATTATTACCAGTAACAACACCCCCTCCCATAGCTTGGAAACCTACTGCTGTATTTCTTAAACCAGTAGAATTACTTTGTAAAGCAGAACTACCAAAAGCAGTATTATAACATCCTGTATTTTGATCCCTTAAGGCATTATTACCTACTGCGGTATTACAGAATCCTGTTGTATTATATCTAAGAGCACAAGCTCCTATGGCAACATTACACCCACCTCCACTGTTTAAAAATCCCGCAAAAAAACCTACTGCTGTATTTCTTAAACCAAAATCCGCTGTACCTGTACATTTTAGAGCTCCATCTCCTACGGCTGTATTAAAACAACCTCGGTTTGCTACGTTTGCTATGTACTGCAGGGCTCCTATACCAATGGCTGTAGTACCTGTACAGCTATTAGCACCTTGACCAACGCATATTCCGTTTACTGAGCTTTTTAGTAGAGTTGCCATTTATTTAGATTCTAATATTAATGTTTTGTTTTCTAAATATTCAACTTTTTCTAAAAGTTGTTGAATTGTTTTAGTAATACTAGCGTTTAAAGAACTATGCTGTAAGCTATAGTGGGTTTCTTCAGTTCCTTTTACAGCATCCCATCTTATATCAAGTTCATTAAAAATTTGTTTAATTTCTTGAGCAATAAAACCGTACTCTTTATGATTAACCATTAAGGTACCATCTCTTTGTCCAAATTCAAAGCCGCATTTACTAACATACTCATCTCTTTTATCCCAGTTAAAGCTTACAGGTTTTAACTTTTTAATAAATTCTAAACCTAATTTAGGATTTAAATCTTTAATATTTGCTTTATCTCTTTGGTCTGATACTTCATACCAATCATCATAAACACAATTACAAGTACCACGACTCCATCTTGTTTCACAAATTGCAGGAGCTCCGGTATAGGTTCCAATAGTAACCACACAACAGCGAGTAGGGTAGATATTGTTTCTACAGCCGATACTAGTAGTTTTTGAATGACCTCCAGCATTGTAAAACATTGATCTAAAGCCAATTGATACAAGGTCGGTAGTAGCTCCGGGTGCATAATGGGCTGCTGAAGTTCCTAAACCAACGTTTTTACCTCCAGTTGTAGGACCTCTTAGAGCACTATTACCAACAGCAGTATTATAACAGGCTGTTGAAGTGCCTAATAAGGCTAAATCTCCTAATCCTGTATGGCCTTTACTTGTTGTTATGTCTTGACCAGCTCTGTATCCTAAACCTGTATTATCAGTTCCAGTTGTTATACCTTTTACAGAATATTCTCCACCTCCTGTATTTCTAGCTCCGGTAGCAGAAGTTAAAGATTGTCTGCCAAAAGCTGTAAGACTGTTTGTAGTAGCATTAACCATTAGAATATCACTTCCAAATCCAGTATTGTAACAAGCTGTTGTTATACAACACATTGCTCTTTGTCCTATTCCTGTATTATATTTAGCGGTTGTAGCTTTGTTAAAAGAAGCCCAACCTGCAAAAGTATTACCACATCCTGTAGTTAAAGCACTACTGCCATAATCTCCTATAGAAGTATTATCTAGTCCTGTAGATAAAGTATCAAAATTAAATCCTCCTGCTCCTGTATTTCTACAACCTGTAGTAATTTGAGGCAGACTAGCTGCACTCGTGTTATAGCCTCCTGAGGTTATGCAAACTAGGCTATTATGGCCTATACTTGTATTACCACATCCAGTAGTTGAACCATTAACTCCGTATTGGGAACGGTGACCTATTGCAGTGTTAGCATTACCTGTTGTTCTGTTTTTTTGTGATGCGTATCCAATTGATGTATTGCGATTACCTAGATTTCGTTGAAGAGCAGCTGATCCAGCAGCTGTGTTATCTTCTGTGGTTGTATTACTATTTAAAGCAAATTCACCAATAGCAGTATTTCTTACACCTGTAGTGTTTGCTCTTAAAACTTGTAAGCCAATAGCTGTATTATAGCATCCTGAAGTGTTAGCACAAAGTGCTAAGTATCCAACCGCAGTATTTCTTAGTCCAGTTGTGTTACTGGCTAAAGAGCACTGTCCAAAAACAGTATTACCAAAGCAACTATTATTGCCTTTTCCTAGTCTAACACAATTAGTAAATGATTCTTGTAAACTAGCCATATTATTTTTGTAATTGTAGTAGCTGTTCTTCTACAGTATCTATTTCTTGAGATAATTCTTGTAAAGCTTTAACTAAAGAAGCAAAGAAATGATCATATCCTATTCTGTAAGATTTTTCAGTTCCTTTTACACCATCCCATTTTACATCTAAATTATCTAAAATTTGAAGGATTTCTTGAGCTATTACTCCATATCTTTCTTTATCTCCAGTTAATGTACCATCTTTTTGTCCAAACTCAAAACCACATTTTTTAACGTATAATTCTCGGTTGTCCCAATTAAAACTTACAGGACGAATTTGGTTTATAAATTGTAAACCTAATTTTTCGTTTAAAGGTTCTATGTTAGTTTTATCTCTACGATCTGAAGGGGAAGACCATTGTAGCTGAATACAATTACATACGTTATTGTTAGCATTACCCCATACCCCATGATCATCATTATTGCTTGTAACTGCAAATGCTCCTATAGCAATTGTGCCTGCAATATTATATGTATTTTGAGCTGCCCTACCTATAATATTATTATTGCTTCTACCTATTAGACAAACACCTGCTCTATAACCAATTACATTATTTCCATTAGCAGTTGTAAGGGCACATCCCGCATAATTTCCTATTAAAACATTATGATTTCCTGTAGTTAAAGCATTTCCTGCACATACTCCAACAGCCATGTTTTCATTACATTGCCCTCCTTTAGACTTATAACCAATAGATACGGAAGCTCCAGTACTACTTTGACTACAGGCACCTATATGTAAAGTCCTAGCTGTGCTAGTATTACCTATAGCTGCTTTATATCCTAGGGCTGTGGATTGGCATAAGCTAGTATTAGCACAAGCAGCATATGCTCCTATAGCGTTAGCGGCATATCCTGTGGAAGCGGCCCCGGCATTAAACCCTAAAAATCCTGCACGGTTTGTATTTGAAGAGCAGCCAGCATTTACACCTACGTGACTTTGAGCTACTTGACCTACTACGCTTTTACCGGCATTAGATCCTATAAACATGTTAGAGTTACCAGCAGTATTAGAACCACCTGCACAAAAACCTACAGCAACTAGATATCCTGAGGTTAGTTGACGTAGGGCGCATGTACCAATTGCTACAGCAAAATTATTGCCTGGGTTACTTACACTTATAGCGCAATAACCTATAGCTGTCATAGCTCCTCTACCGGTAAGGTTGTACCCAGCTTTTACCCCTACTAGTCTTACTCCGGAGGTTGATGAAAAGCCTGATCTCCATCCTATAAAAACAGCATTATCACCACCTGTAGTTTGGCATCTACCTGCTTGTGCCCCTAGAGCTGTAATATAACCGCTAGTAGTTTGAGCTACCAAAGTAGCTTGCCCTATAGCAGTATTACTTCTACCGGTAGTTAATGCTGTATGTGCATTAAATCCAATTGATGTATTTTGGAATCCACTATTTACAGCATCAGCAGCATATGCTCCTACAGTTGTATTTCCTCCTCCGGTAGTATTAGAAGTTAAAGCATTGATTCCAATTGCAGTATTATTACCTCCTGAGGTGTTTAGTTTTAAAGCATTTAAACCAAAAGCTGTATTAGTAGCTACTGAACTATTACCTTTCCCAGCTGTCAGAGTATCTATAGTGGATTCTAATAAAGTAGCCATAGTTACTTGTTTTCAAGTTTAAGGATTCTACTAATTAATTCTTTTATAGTTTTTTCGTGACTATCTACTTTATCGCTTAATTCTTTGACAGCCTCCACCAATACGGCGGTAATGCGCTGATAGCGTAGACTCTCTACCTCTCCGTCTTTAGTTTCTACTAGTTCTGGATATATCTTGTAGACGTCGTCGGCAATAAATCCTATTTGTCTTGTTTGGTCCTCTATGCGGGTGAAGTAGACACCTTTCATTTGACGGACGTTCTGCAGGGATTCAGAGATGGCTTCGATATCCTTTTTATACTTAAGTGCAGAGGTTTCAGTCAGGGCAGCTACGCTTAAAGTAGTGCCGTTGAAGGTCATGTTGGCACTACCGGCTGGGTTGTTAGATCCGTCTTTAAATACTACCTGGTTAGCAGCTCCTGCTACTGGTCCGGTTATACCTTGAGTACCTTGGGTACCAGTAGTACCTTGAGTACCTTGAGTACCTTGAGTTGCAGTACCAGTAGTACCTTGAGTACCTTGAGTACCTTGAGTTGCAGTACCAGTAGTACCTTGAGTACCTTGAGT
>Ga0208232_1000327_pt1 | contig 10119 bp, 5 predicted proteins | sample LakMenEpi24Aug12_FD_150729 | JGI IMG/M metagenome (GOLD analysis project Ga0208232, IMG submission 150729) | Freshwater microbial communities from Lake Mendota, WI - 24AUG2012 deep hole epilimnion (SPAdes) | ecosystem: Environmental > Aquatic > Freshwater > Lake > Epilimnion/Euphotic zone ... | reverse complement strand
GTGTATAGTCTAACGTTGCAGGTATAGACCCAGATATATTTTGATCTCTATCGTAAAAGAAAGACATTAGATGAATCCTTGATATGTAAGAGTTATCACCAAATCATCAGTAGCAGATGTATTTAACGTTTCTGATATAAGCTCCATATTGTTCATTGTAAATGTAGCTAATGAGCCTATCTCTATAGTAATTTTTCTGCTATTAGAATTCAACAAGTAGTCAAAAGCCCTTTTAGCTTCATAGTCATCAACGCCGATAGTAAAATCGGCATTTACTTTAAACGGTTTAACAGTAACAACTTCCATTGCGCCGCTACCTGTTGGATGATAGTAAGCTTCTCTTTTGCATTCTAACGAATAAGTGAATGATTCAATTCTATTAGTGCCGCTTCCATCGCACTCGATTCTAATATCGCCGGGTCTTACGACTCTCAAAGCTCCAGTTTCAGACGCTCCATTTCCTCCAAATTCATCTCCTACGTCTCCAAATATAGAGAAGCTTGCATTTAGATTTGGGAAATTGCCAACAGAAGCGGCAACTGAATACGATGTAAGGTAAGCTGAATTAAAACCAAACTTTTTTCCTTTATAATCTACTCCTCCAACTAGAGGATTTAATCCTGTAAAATTTAAAAAGAAATCGGCAGGAGATAAGTATTTCTGAACGCTTAAAGAAGATTGCGGCGCGCTAGAAGTGAAGGTCTTGAACTTTGAATAACCAATGACACTAACATGGTCAACTGGAAGAGAGTAGCCAAAATTAACACTATTGACGCCAAATATTTTGTGGCCGCTAATGTATAAACTATTATCGTAATTAGAGACTGATGAATTTTTGCTCATTATCTACTTCTGAGTGCTCCACCTAAACGTTTTTCTTCGTTAATGGTTTCAAGCACTACAGCCTTAATCCGTTCTCCCATCTTCTTATAATCTACGCCACCTTGTGATGTTTGACCTTGTGACTCACTAGAAGAACTACTGCCAGAAACATTAATGCTAATGTTTACTGCGGTTCCTGTTTTAGAGTCAATTTTTGCCTTAGAGTCTGACGATTCTACGGTAGCGTCCATGCCAACTTCGCCGCCATCTGCAAATCTAGCGCGGCCAGTATTCATTGAGTCAAGATACTGTTTGCCGTATTTACGGGTGGTGGCGCGATTCATAACGTATTCACCGCCCATTAAAAGAGCTGGAATATCGTCTGTTGGTCCGCCGCCGTTATTGAAGCCGCGAACCATTCCGCCATAAGCGTTGTTCTTAACGCCTTTGGGGTATCTTCTATCAAAATCTTCTATTTGAGCACGCGCTGCGTTACTATCTCCTGCAACAACGTTTCCAATACTACCCAGTTTAAGACTATCAAATTCAGGTTTTGTTTTTGTTGTTTTTAACTTGCTTGCTCCATAAGCCAAAGCCACAGAAGCTATGGTCGAGATTATTTGCTGCTGCATCGCTTTTCTCTGCTGAGTTCTATAAGCTTCTCTCTTAGATATGAGATCTAAACCTTGTTGTTGAGCACTAGTAACTTCACCCTTGATTGTATCTTCGTTCATCAATCCAAATCTAGAAAGTCTTGCGCTTTGATCTTCAAGGTTAGCGAATGCTGCTGACCCGCTTCCTTTTAAAACGTCAGTAGCGCCGCTTGTTGTCGTTTGGTTTGCGAATTTAGATAATTGATCGTATCCAGAAATTGCTGATCCTCCACGAACGCCGGGCAAGAAGATTCCGCCGTTATTCATTTTGGCGATATTTTCCGCGCCATATTTTTGAACGGCAGATTTACGCATAACGTATTCGCCTGAACTCAACATTGCAGGAACGTCGTCACGGATTCCTGATCCGCCAGTTACCATTCCTCCGTTAGCGAATTTTCTAACATATCCGCCCTTAGAGCCACCAATCGCAGCTAACGTCGAACCTACTATTTTATTAGAAGCTGATTGCAAAAACGCGGTTTGTAAAGTTTGCAGAAATGATTTCGCAATACCTTCTAAAGCTTCTCCAATATTATCTGCGCCAGAAAGACCAACTTGCATTGCTTGAGCTAACCCATCAGCTAAAGCTTTTGGCGTATCTTGGCCAAGTATTTGTTGGAATGTTTTAGCTTCGTCTATTAATTTTCCTCCAGATATCGCTGCATTTTGTTTTGTAGATAAATCCAAAACTTCGTCGTATCTTCTTTGTCTAAAATCTAAAACCGCTTTGTCTCTATCTTTTTCTGGACCAGAATACGATTTTTCAAATTCCTCAACATCTTTGGTCGCTGATGTTAATCGTGGATCAATTATAGACCCTCTGATAGCCGCTTCCGCTTTTCCACGTTTAACGCTTCCGTCTGCGTAAGTTGACACAGAACCTTCTTGAACTATTGCTCTTAAATTTGTTAAATTAGAACTTACGTCTTGTTGCTTACCTAAATAGACTGATCCTTGTCTATTAGGTTCGTTTAAAATCTGCTTTTCTAAATCTTGATAAGCGACAGTTAAATTAGCTTGTTGAGTAGCTAAATCTAAATTAGCTTTTTCTAAACGTTTCGCTGCGTCTATTGATTTAACCGCCTGAGCTATTATTAATTTATTATTAGATTCTTGAATTTCTAAATCAAAAAGTTTTGCAGCGTTTCTGGCTTCTGTTTTTGCGTCTATATTTTTTCTATCTTGAGCATTCGTTTTAGACGTTAAAAATTGGTCATCTTGTACTTTTTCTGTTAAAGAAGCTAAAGCAGCTATGTATTCTTTTTCGGCATTAAGTAAATTTATATCTTCTTCTGCTTTTGCTTGCGCGTTTATAGCGTCTTTCTTAAATTGTTGTATTTTTTTTCCTATTTCGTCTTTATAATTATTTAATTCTGTAGTCGCTATTTTTACAACGTCCCCTAATATTCTTGATGAATTTCCATATTCTAAATTGCTTCTAGAAGTCTCTAACTCCGAATCTATTCTTTCGTCTATAGAGCTAAGCGCCAGTTTATTTTTTAACTTTAATTCTGCTAAAGATTTAGAGTATCCGCCTATTTGGTTATTTAATAACTCTGTATATTTCTCAGTTCCTTCAAACGTTCCAGCTACGCCTTTAATAGTTACAGAAGTTCCATTTATTATTGCGTTTAAATACTCTGTTTCTTGAATATTTTTTTGTAAAGTAGTTTGAGATAATTCGTATTTTTGGGCAATAGCTTTTTTTTGATTGTTTAAATCATTATCTATTGACGATTGATTTTGAGCTGAAGCAAATACCGCTTCTTGTATGTTTTTGGATTGGGATGAAGAATCCAAAGCAACTCTGTCTTTTTCGGGATCTTGAGCGTCTAAAAAGGCTTGTCTAAATTTGTCGCTATTTGTTCCTGTTTTTCCGGCTTCTAGCAGAGCTTGTAATTGAGCATCGGTACTTTTGGCGAAAGCTCCTCCAGTATTGCCTGGCAAAGAAGTTAATTTTTCTCTTAATTTATTTAAATTTTCAGCGCTAGATTTACTTGCTTCTTCGTCAGCTTTTTTTCTTTCTTCTATTCCTTGAAGTTCAAGTATTTGTTTTTCTGATATAATAGTTTTTCCTCTTTCTAATAGAGCGTTTTGTTTTTCTATCGCTAATATATTTTTTGTGTAAGTATTGTTGGACAGTAAGTTGCTATTAAATATACTGCTTGCGATGTTTTGTTGAACTTGTAAAAGCTCATTTTCAAGTGATATTTGAGCTGCTTTTTCTTGTGTTCCCCCTGTTCTTTCTTCAATTTTGCCTATATTTGCCTTAGCTTTTACCAGAGCATCGGCTCTTACTGCGTCTGCAAATTTATCGTTGTTGAATGTTTTTTCTGGAAGACCAGCATTACTTATGTTGCCAAGACGCGAGAAGTAATCGGGCTTTCTTTTTCTTTCTGCGGGGTCTCGACTTTTTTCTACTGATCCCTGTTCAATTAAAGATTTAACCACCGCAGCATTAATTTTAAAGTTACCCGTTTCGTCTTTTGTAACTCCGCCTAGCCCTTGTACAGCCGCAGAAATACTTTCTATTTGCTCGTCGCTAAGTCCACGCGAAACGCCTTCTCCTACAATGGGATTTTCTTTTACATAGGCTTTTACTTGTTCTGTAATATTTTTTTGTTTTACCGTTTCTTCTTTTTCTCGTGATACTTTGTTTAAGTTTGCCAAAAGCATTTCTGGAGTTATCGTCTCTCCGGTTTTTCTTGCTTGATTTGCTAAAGATGCCAAGCTTTTGACCGCTCTGTCTCCATCCGTTTCTAATGCGCTAGACCATTTGCTGATTATCGGAATTAAAACAGAAACACCAGTCGCCAGTAAAGTTACAGCAGCAATGACAGGGTTAGCTTTAAAAGGCAAACTAAATGCCGTGACAGCTAAGCTCGCTGCTCCTGACGCAGTTTCTATAGCTGCTGAAGCTTTGGAGTTTTCTTCTGTAAATGCTTGCACGGCAGAGGTCGCTCCTACGACGGCGGATTGAAGAACTAAAAATTTTCCAAAATCAAAATCTTTTGCTGCTGCGCCTCCCTTTTTATTTCCAGTTTGCTTTACCACAGGAACTCCCTCTAAACTTGGGAATGGTTGTTTTTCTATATTCGCAATAGCTTTGGTTTTAGATATGTAATCTTCACTACCAGTAATTACCTTTTTTTGAGCGTCTGCGCCTAACTTATAAGTTTCTGCGAGAGATTTGGTGCTGTCGATCAACTCCTTTTCAATAATAGATCCATTTTTATAAGCTACCTGCTTTAAAAGAATTTCTTTAATTAATACATTTTGTGCGTTAGCAAAAATATCAGACGACTCCGCTGCTTTTTTTTGAGCCTTCATTAAATCTAACTCTTTTTGTGCAGCTCTTCCTTCTTGTCTATTGCTCCCAAACATACCAGAACCTGAAATTGGTTTTGATTTTTTTGAAAAATTTGGGATCTTTCCGTCTGGTTCGTCTCTTGTGTTAATGACGGCAAATCCTTCTGGATTTTTTCCATTTTTTAATCTTGCGTCTTTTGTGATGCGAATTTGAGAAGGATCTAATCCAGCCGCCATTTCTCTTTCAACGGCAGCTTTTAATGGGTCTGCAAAGTTAGGAATATAACCCAAAGAAGCGGCTCCTGTTTGAAAAGACTCAGGATCAATAATAGCATTTTCTTCTAAATTCGCCCTTACCATTATGCTGGACATTTTTTTGCCCGCATTATTTTTTAGCAGACCTACTTTTTTTTCAGCGCCAGGATCAGTTCTAATTTCATCAAATAAACTTAAAAGTTTTGGAGATTGTTTTCCTTCTTTTAAAATTGTCCCCAATGTTTGTTTAACCTCCGATTGCCCTTGTTTTGGATTATTGTCAAAAGCTTTATAAAAAAGAGTTGCTCCATCAATTTGTGAAGCTTCGTTAAGCGAAATAGATTGTCTATTGGCTTTTGTTGCCTTTATTATTTTATCTGGAGCGGTATCTTGGTTGCCGTTTATTAATTTGGCTAATATACTTTTTCTAGCGTACTCATTAAAATTAAGTTTAAGATCTCCCCAAGATCCTTTAACACCTAAAGCATTTTTTTTGTCTTGAGGGGCTTTATCTAAATCACCAGGATAAAAATCAAAAATTGCGTTCGACCCTCTTGTTGAAAACACATTCAAATAATCACGGACTCTTTGTTCAAAAGATCTTCCAGATGCTGCTGGTTTTGGAGCTACTCCTATTTCATTAGCAAAATTTGGAACGTATCCACCAGCTGCTCCGAGTTTTTTAGCTCCAGCAGGAACGCCAAACGATTTAATCATATCTTGATTAAAGATCGCTGATCCACCGTTAGCGTAATTAGGTACAATATACTCGCTAGTATTAGCGATCATTGTTCCCTTTTTGCCGCCACCAAAAGCAAAATTTGGAATAGAAACTACTTTAGATGAAGGGCTAGCTCCTCCAACTCCACGGCTAACATCGGCGGCTTCTTGAGCTGGTAGATAACCGCCAGCAGCTTTACCTTTCCTTTCTACACCACTAGACGTAGCTATAAAGCCAATTCCTTGTAATGCAGGCGCAACACTTGCGGCTGTATCTTTTACCTTTTGTATCTTTCGCAACTGTCTATCATAAATATCTATTAAAAATTCTTCTTGTTGAATTCTACTACCTGATAGACGCTTCATCTCCGCCATTATATTTTTGTTTTGAACTAGAGTGTTAAACACCGCTTGTTCCAAAGCCTGCCTTTCTTTTACTTTAGAATTTACGCCCAAAATTGTCTGCAAAGATTCCGCGCCGAACTGGATAATATTTTTAGTTAAAACTACAAACAACGAAGTTAATACCGGAATACCTATTTTAAAAAAAACTCCTCCTAAACCAGTAATTAACCCTCTAGCGATATTGCCGCCAATTCCTTCTGAATCTACAACATCGTTAACCGAATCAATAAGATTACCAAAGAAATCTAATAATCCTTTTAAATTATCTGTAACGCCAATTCTTCCAATTGAGTTAGCTAGTTTCTCAGAAGAAACAAAAACATTATTTACAGCAACATTTAATGCTTTATTTAACTCTAACTGTCTCTGATAAGCTTCAATAGTTGCTTCAGCTGAAGTTCCTGTAGATTGTTGAAAAGCTCCTTGAGCCTTATTGATGTCTCCCAATAGCGCCGCTAAAACGTTGACGTTGTATTGACTTGCTATAGATTCAAGAACTTGTAATCTTTTTACTTCTGACAGATCTTTTAATTTACTCGATAACTCTTGAAAAATCGCAATAACTGGTTTTAAATTTCCTTCTGCGGTCTTAGAATAAACCCCAATCTCTTCTAACGCTTTAATAGTGGGTTCTGATCTAATTCTTGTGAAAATTGTTTTAAAAGCGTTACCAATAACAGCGCCTCCTCTTGCTGTGCTTTCTTGAACAGACGTAATAATACCGTTCAATTCGTCCAACGATACGCCAGCTTCTTGAGCAATAGCGCCAGCACGAGATAAGCCGTTAGCTAAATCAGCAGCAGAGACAGCGAATTTACTATCTACAGCAACTAATTTATTTAAAATTTGTGTAGTAGTGACTCCTGACGAAGAAAAAGAGTTTACAGCAGCCGTTAAAACATCTACAGATTCAGCTGCGCTTAAAGAAGTAAAGCGAGTTAAAGTTAAAGCGTCGTTTGTTCTTTTGAGTGTCTCTTCGACACTTAAACCTTGTCTAGAAAATTCTAGAGCAGCTTCACTAGCAACTTTAAAAGATTGCCCAGTATTTTTAGCCACTTCAAAAAGACTATCCCCAAACTTTTCTAATTCTTTTCCTGATGTGTTTGATATTACGCTAATTGCAGTTAAACTTTTTTGTACTTCAATCGTCGTTGTAACAAGGGCTGCAAAGGCGTTTTGAATGCCGTTAATAATACCAACGGAAGCTCCGAACGCAATAACGCGAGCATTAGATGCCGCAATAGACTTTTCAAACTCTGTGGCAAGTCCAGTTACCCTTCCAAGTGGCTGAGCTAAGTTGTTGAGTGACGAAGGGTTAAATTTTGCCTTGACTGGGATATTGATTTCCCCAGCCGCTTTTCCGCCCGATCTAATAGATTGCTCAAAGCCTTGCTGTACTACTGAAACTGGAATTGGTTTTGTTGCCATCCTTTAGCCTTTTGAGTAATTTACACTCAAAGATTAGCCTTCGCCATGTAATTTCATAAGCTCTTCCATGTTTAAAACCTTCTTCTCTTTCATTAGCTTATTAAGGGAGGTTCCTTTTGCATTGTTTTCTTCCATATCCTCTTTAGTTGCGCCAAACACCATAGACGCACTAACATCGCCTTTTGGCGAGTGTTTAGATTCAAATTCTTTTTTAGCGGTAGATTTGTCTTGGTAAGCTAGCAAAGCTTCTGGATCTTTTCTTATTTTGTCTGGAATATTTTCAGTGTGATCAAATATGCTCTTAAATATTTTGCCATACATAATAATTCTTACTTGAAAATCAGTAAGCTTTACCATTGGCAAACCAAAAAACTCCGTTGGATAATCAATCACCAAGAAGTATTGATTAAAAAAATCCATCAAAACGGTTTTTTGTATGTTCAGTTCTTTAAAATCTTGCATAAAGGAATTATAAAGAAGAATAAACTCTACTAATTCCTCGTAAGACATATCTTCAAACTCTCGAAAAGAAAAGAATTTTTCTTTTAATTTTTCGTCTTTATAGAACGATTCATAAATAATATAATCGCTTGATCTATTTGAAGCGTACTCTTCTACAGTTTTTCCTAAAACGCTTCTTCTTTCCGTCAATTTGGCTATCAGCTTTTCTTTTTGCTCGTCTATTACTTTCTGAATTTCTTTGATCTCTAAAGATTTAAAAAGATTTTTTTTAGTAGCCCCAAGCCTTTCTATGTACGACTGAATTTTTTCAATTTCAACCTCGTCGTTTTCACTCCAGAAGCTATCTTTTTTCGCCGCCTCTAAGGACTGTTCTTCTGTTGGTATTCCTTTCTCTACGGCTATCTTATGAAACTCCTTGTATCGTAAGTCAAAAATAGCTTTTTCATTGCAACCTAAATGCTTAATGAAAATAGGGCTACCACGGTATTCTGCCGTCGAGTAGCCCTTAATGATTTCTGTAAACCTAATAAATAGGTCTATTTCACTCAAATTTTCCCGCTGCAATGTCTTCGTCTAGTTTTTTGAATTCTTCTTTAGAAACCGTTTTGCTGAAATACCAAAAAGAAACGAACGTAATCAATTTAGTATAAACTTTTGTGAAAAGAGGATCAACGTTTTCGTCTAGCTCGGAAAGAGAATCTAGTTTTTGTTCGTAAGTTGAGCCTTTAAACATTGGCTCAATTGCGCCGCCGTTAATTTGTTTGTGAGTCATGTTCAAACAAAACCAACGAATAACATTGTTTTGAGCAATAGTGTCAGCGGTATTGTTGAAGAAAGAAAGATAAGATGTTTCAAGATCAACAGCTTGTTTTCTAAAAGTAGCAATTTTTTCTAAAATAATATCTTTTTCTGGAGAAGCTGCTCCGTTTTCAGCCTTCATTAAAATATAAGTTTGCTGCAATTTGGCGATTTCGCCATAAATCTCGTTTAGCTTTTTTGTATCGTTGTCAGAAGAAAGACCTCCAGTATCAGAATACTTTTTAAGCAACATACCTTTTGTGAGAATGCCTTTCTTTACGCAGTTAGAAAGCTCAATGCTGAATTGAAGATCAGAGTCCTCAATATCTCTGCGTGACGGCTGCTTAAAAACTACGCGATGCGGAACTTCTTCTGTTACTTTTTTAGTAATAGTAATGGTTTGACCATTTTCTTCTTTTGTTTCTGTGACATCAACTTCTTTTGGAAGCATGACTGTGAAATCGAATAATTCTTTCATTGTTTAAATGTGTGTTGAAATTCTACTCTGATAACTTCCAAATCGGAAGACATCTTTCTGATTGATTCGTTACCCATGTCCAGTACGCGCTTGCGTAGCCAACTCATTTGATCTTCGTCTAAATAGTTTGCTTGGCGCACAACTGGCTTAAAAGAATCTGGGGCAGAGGTGTATAGCAGAGCAAATTGCCTATCATGTTCATGCTTAATATCTTCTAAAATACCAAGCATCCTCTTGAACAGATCAGAGGTGTTCACCTTAACTTTATCATTTAAATATTCTTTGCCTGTCATATCCTTTTGCCTTATTATATATTACATTTAAAATCCAAAGTGTAAAGTAAAATATGGCGACTTCATACATTTCTGCTACACAGAAATCTTTTATTAATTCTGCAATGGATGATATCCATGAAACATTTTCGCGTGAAATTACTGTTATCATGAATCCAACAGTTGTTATAATCTCCACTTCTCCTACCTACAACAGCTTCTATAAGAGAGATTTAGATAACACATCATATAGTAGCTTAACTCCTCAGTCGTTTACATTTAAAGCCAGAATCAAGTATGTTTCAAATGAACAAAGCGTGTTTCCGGGTACCTTAGATCAGCAAAAAGTTATTTATCCAACAGGCTCTGTTAAAATCAAAGTTCAGTATGATGCTTATGTTAAACTAAAAGAAGCTAGAAAAGTTGATCTTGATGGGCGCAGATATTCTATAGCTTCTGATTATAAACCTGTTGGTATGTTTGGCCCACAATACTATTCTTTCTTGCTATCTCC
>Ga0208232_1000323_pt1 | contig 10180 bp, 6 predicted proteins | sample LakMenEpi24Aug12_FD_150729 | JGI IMG/M metagenome (GOLD analysis project Ga0208232, IMG submission 150729) | Freshwater microbial communities from Lake Mendota, WI - 24AUG2012 deep hole epilimnion (SPAdes) | ecosystem: Environmental > Aquatic > Freshwater > Lake > Epilimnion/Euphotic zone ... | reverse complement strand
GGGCGCGGCGGCAGGCTCACCGGGGGAGGCGTGCCGGGCTTGGCGACCGGTGCGGCCGGAGCGGGCTTGGTCGGCTCCGGAGCCTTGGGGGCTTCGGCGGCGGGCTGGACAGGTTCCGGAGCGGGCTCGGCCTTCTTCGGGACCTTGTCGGCGGCGAACGCCATGAACTCCTCGCGGTAGATCTTGCCGAAGTTGCTCGAGGCCGCGGGCTTCTTGCCGTCGGTGAAGACGTAGTCCTTGAAGTCGGGACGGGCGACCACGAACTGATCGACCAGGGCGAGCAGCGCCTTGACCTCGATGCCGAGCTCCTTGGCCACGTCGCTGAAGCGCTGCGTGGTCGCGGGCTTCTTGGCTTCGGATTTCTTCTTCTCGGTCATGTGCGCGGGCGGAGGGTGTCGGGAGGGTGGACGGCGGCAGGATTACGCCCGGCGGCCCTTGGCGTAGGCGGCGAGGACGGCTTCGACCTCTTCGGTCGGGATGCCGCTTTCCTTGAAGTCTTCCACGGTCGCGCCTTCGAGGGCTTCGACGCTGGAGATGCCGAGCCCGACGAACTTCGCGATGAGTTCGGCCGGGAGGCCGAGCTGGTCCGCGATGCGCACGGCGGCGTCGCCGGCCTTGGCTTCGAAGCTTTCGGCGGCGTGCGTGGCCTTCTGGATGTTGAGGCCCCAGCCCATGAGCTTGGAGGTCAGGCGGGCGTTGCGGCCCTTGCTGCCGATGGCGATGCGCATGTCATCCTCGTCCACTTCGAAGAAGATGGAGCGGGTGCGTTCGTCGATGCGTACGTTGCGCGGCTTGGCCGGACGGATGGCTTCTTCGAGCAGCTTGAGCGGCTCGGCGTGGTAGCGGATGATGTCGATCTTCTCGCCGCCGAGTTCCTTGACGATGTTACGGACGCGGGCGCCGCGGGCGCCGACGCAGGCGCCGACGGGGTCGACCTTAGGGTCGCGGGAGTCCACGGCGATCTTGGTGCGGTAGCCCGGGTCGCGGGCCATGGCGGCGATGGTGACGGTCTTGTCGGCGATCTCGGCGACCTCGAGCTCGAGGAGGCGGCGGACGAACGCCGGGTTGGCGCGCGAGAGCACGAATTCACGGCCGCGCTGGGGGTCTTCGCGGATCTCGAGGAGGAGGCAGCGGATGCGGTCGCCGGTGCGGAATTCGTCGCCATGGCAGCGCTCCTTGTGGGTGAGGACGGCTTCGGCGGTGCCGAGTTCGATCACGACGTTGCCGCGCTCGGTGCGACGGACGGTGCCGGTGACGATGTCGCCGACCTTGTCCTTATATTCCTGGAAGACCTGGTCCTTCTCGATCTTACGGAAGCGCTGGTTGAGCAGCTGCTGGGTGGTCTTGGCGGCGATGCGGCCGAGGTCGGCCACGTTGATGGGCTTGCGGACTTCCTGGCCGACCTTGACGTCGGCTTCGATGAGGGAGGCGGCGACCGGGTTGATCTCCTGGAGCGGGTCCGACACGGAGTCGGTCACGCGGAGGACGACGAAAGCGTCGAGCTTGCCGGAATTGGGGTCGGCATTGATCTCCACGTTCTGGCCGGCCATGACGGACTTCTCGACGGAGGACTTGATCGCCTCGACGATGAGGGCGCAGGCCTCTTCTTTTTTGATGTTCTTCTCCTTTTCGAGATATTGGAGGAAGGGTTTGATATCGACGCTCATGGTGATGGGTGCGGGTTTTCGGTGAAATGATTTGGGGACAAAAAAAGCGGGTCCGGCAGGACCCACCTCGGTGAAGGTGAACTGAGGCCTACCTTGGCCACCCCCGGGGGGATGTCAAGTGCGCTCGGCCCCCTGGCCCGGAGGGTTCCGCTTGCCCCCGGGGGGGCTTCTCCGAACCTATCCGCATGGCCGACGAAAAAGTAATCTTCACGATGACGGGGGTCACGAAGTACTTCGAAAAGAAACCCGTTTTCCGCGATATTTCCCTGTCCTACTACTATGGGGCCAAGATCGGCGTCCTCGGCCTCAACGGTTCGGGCAAGTCGACGCTACTTAAGATCATGGCCGGTGAGGACAAGGAATTCGACGGCGCCATCAGCCAGGTGCCGGGCTACACGTTGGGCTACCTCGCCCAGGAGCCACGCCTCGACGAGCATCTCACGGTGCAGGAGTGCGTGATGCAGGCCGCTGGTCCGATGAAGGCCTTGCTCGAGGAATATGACGAGACGTTCGTGAAGGTCTCGGAGACCGACGACGCGAAGGAGCAGGAGAAGATCCTGGCCCGCCAAGGCGAGATCCAGACGATCCTCGACACGCGCGGCGGCTGGGACCTCGACGCCCGCATCGAGATGGCGATGGAAGCCTTGCGCTGTCCGCCCGGCGACGCGGTGGTCTCCGCGCTCTCGGGCGGCGAGAAGCGCCGCGTGGCGCTCTGCCGCCTGTTGCTCATGGAGCCGGACATCCTCCTGCTCGACGAGCCGACCAACCACCTCGACGCCGACACGGTCGCCTGGCTTGAACGCCACCTCCAGACTTACAAAGGGACTGTCATCGCGATCACGCACGACCGCTACTTCCTCGACAACGTCGCGGGCTGGATCCTCGAGCTCGATCGCGGCCGCGGCATCCCGTGGAAAGGCAACTACTCTTCCTGGCTCCAGCAGAAGCAGCAGCGCCTCGAGATGGAGGAGAAGCAGTCCGCCGCGCGCTCCCGCTCGATGGAGCGAGAGCGCGAGTGGGCCGCGGCTTCGCCCAAGGCCCGCGTGGCCAAGAACAAGGCCCGTCTCCGCGCCTACGAGCAGATGCTCACGCAGGACCAGAACCAGCAGGAGAAGGCGGCCGAGATCTGGATTCCGCCCGGCCCGCGCCTCGGCGGCGCGGTCATCGAGGCCCGCGGGCTCTCGAAGGGCTACGGCGACCGTATCCTGATGGATGACGTCAATTTCACCCTGCCCGCCGGCGGTATCGTCGGCGTGGTCGGCCCCAACGGCGCCGGCAAGACGACGCTCTTCCGTATGATCACGGGTCAGGAGAAGCCGGACAAGGGCACGCTCACGGTCGGCGAGTCGGTGAAGATCGCCTACGTCGACCAGTCCCGCGATTCGCTCCCGGCGGACGCGCCGCTCTGGTCCGCGATCTCCGACGGCCAGGACATGGTCCACCTCGGTAAGATCATGGTCCCGGCCCGCGCCTATGCGGCTCGCTTCGGTTTCACGGGCGACGTCCAGCAGCGTAAGGTCGGCGTGATGTCCGGCGGTGAACGCAATCGCATTCATCTCGCCCGCCTCATCAAGGCCGGCGCTAACGTGCTCCTGCTCGACGAGCCGACCAACGACCTCGACGTGAACACGATCCGCGCGCTCGAGGACGCCTTGGAAGGCTTCGCGGGCTGCGCGGTCATCGTGACCCACGACCGCTGGTTCCTCGACCGCGTGGCGACGCACATCCTCGCGTTCGAGGACGACAGCACGGTGGTCTGGCATGAAGGCAACTACGGCGACTATCTCGAAGACCGACGCAAGCGCCTCGGACTCGAGTCAGACACGCCGCGCCGCCCGAAGTATCGTCGCCTTACGCGCTGAGCCGGCCGGCGGCCTTCAGTCGCTGACGCCACGCCCCGGCCATCGCCGCGAGCGTGGTCAGCTGCAGGTCGCTCATGCGCCAACCCCAGTTGCCTTGCGGGTTGCCCGGGGTGTTGAAGCGGGCTTCGGCGCCCAGCCCGAGCAGGTCCTGGACGGGGATGAAGGCGGCCACGCCGGGCGAGGCCAAGGCCGCTTCGGCCAGGGTGACGTGCGGAGCGGTCATTACGCCGAACACGGCCTCGACGCGCGCGCGCTCGTCGGCGGAAGCCTGCGCGTGCCAACCGACGACGGTGTCGTTGTCGTGCGTGCCGGTATAGACGACGCGGTCCGTGGTGATGTTCGCGGGGAAGTGCGGATTGCCGTCGGGCGGACCGCCGAAACCGAACTGCAGCACCGACATGCCGGGCAGGCCGGAAGCCCGACGGAGCACGTCGACGCCGGGGGAAAGCAGGCCGAGGTCTTCGGCGACGAGCGGGAGCCCGGCCAGCGCGCCGGTGAAGGCGAGTCCGGGGCCGTCGCACCACTTGCCTTCGCGCGCATTGGGAGCGCCGGCGGGCACGCTCCAGTAATCATGGATGCCGCGGAAGTGGTCGATGCGGATCGCGTCGAAGAGTTCAAGGTCGTGTCGGACGCGCGCCTGCCACCAGGCGAAGCCGTCGGCGGCGTGGCGGTCCCACGCATACAGCGGGTTGCCCCAGAGCTGTCCGTCCGCGGCGAAGTAATCCGGCGGCACGCCGGCCACGGCCGTCGGCCGGCCCTGCGTGTCGAGCTGGAAGAGCTCCGGGCGGGTCTTCGCGTCGCAGCCGTCGGCGGAGACGTAGATGGGTTCGTCGCCGAAGAAGCGGACGCCTTTGCCGTGCGCGTATTCACGGAGCGCCTTCCATTGCTCGGCGAAGAGGAACTGCAGGACTTCGGCTTCGGCCACGGCTCCGGCCGGAGCTTCGTCGATCGTCCACTTGTCCGGCGCGGTGAAGCGGTTGGCTTCACGAAGGGCGGAGAAACGGCACCAGTCGCCGAGCCAGCTAGCCTGCCGTTCGCGGAATCGAAGGAAGGCGGCGTTCTGCTTCAGCGTCTTGGCGCCTCGGCGGGCGGCTACCTGCAGCGCGGGGCGGAGCTGGTTCCAGAGGCGACCGTAGTCCGTGCGTCCGTCGCTGCCGCGTCGGAGCGAGGCGATCTCCTCGGGCGTGAGGAGTTTGCGCGCACCGAGGTCGGCGAGGTCGAGTAGATAAGGATTACCGGCGAAGACGGAGAGCGCTTGGTAGGGTGAGTCACCATAGCCCGTCGGTCCGAGCGGGCAGACTTGCCACCAAGAAAAGCCGGCGGCGGCGATGATGTCGACGAAGCGACGCGCTTCGGCGCCGAGCGAGCCGACGGGTCCCTCGCCCGGCAGGGCGGTCGGGTGGAGCAGCACGCCCGCGCTGCGGCGCGGAAAGGCGTGGCAAGCGAAGGGGGCGGCGGGAGCCCGGCCGGTCTCGGCGGCGGGTTCGCGGCGGGCGGCGTCCATCTCAGCGCACCTGGACGTAGTGCTTGGCGCGCAGATCATCCAGCCAGCGCTGGATCGCGAGCTTCATCCCGATCGACCGGACCTTGGTTTCGATCTCGGACATGACCTCGGGGTCGTTCACCGCGGCGTAGCCCTGCGGGCGCGTGGCCTCGGGGCTGACGATGACGTAGATGGGGGCGGAGCCGACTTCGAATTTCAGCGGGGCCGAGACCTCGCCGGGCTTCAGCTTACGGACCGCTTCGACGACGGTCTTGTTGAGGTCCTCGACATTGCGCCAGCCGGCGTCGCCGCCCTTGCTTGCGAAGTCGTCGGTGCTGATGCGTTCGGCCACGTCGGCGAAGGAAGCCTTACCGGTGAGGGGCTTGCCGCCCACCTTATAGCGCGCAAGTAGTTCGGCGATCTTGGCCGGCTGGCGGAGCGCTTCGGTCCAGGCCGCCGCGCGGGCGGCGGTCTCCTCGGGCTTCTCGGCGGCGCCCTGCGTGATCGTGATCTGGCGGAGCTTGACCTGTTCCTTGCGCACGAAGTCGGCTTTGTTCTTGTCGTAATATTCCTGGATCTTGCCGGGATTCACATCCCACGCGACGCGACGGATCTGACCGACCATGTATTCGAAGATGATGCGGTCCTCGATGGTCTTGCGGTAGGCGAGCGGCGTGGTGCCGGCGGCCCGCAGCGAGGCCACGAAGCGGTTGCGGTCGCCGCCGAAGTCACGGCGGATGGTCTCCTCGATGTCCGTGTCCACGTAGGTTTTCGGGAGATCGGTGGCGCTGGCCCGGAATTCGGCGATGACGATCTGGCGTTCGGCCATCGTCTTGAGCGTCTCCTGGGCGGCCTGCTGCAAGGCCTGCTCGAACTCGGCGTCGGAGCGGGCGGCGGCGCGCAGCTGTCCGACGATGGGGTCGATCTGACGTCGGATGTCCGAGAGGGTGATGCCGTGGCCGTCCGCGTCGGCGGCGATGCGGTCGGAGTTAAGCTGCGTCCAGCGCTTGGCGGCCGCTTCCTCAAGGGTCATCTGTTTGAGCTGGGCGGAGGCGACGGTCGCGGTCAGGGCGAGCAGGCAGGAGAGAAGGAAGGATTTCATCGGACGTCGGGTGCGGGCAGTCTGGAGAGGAAGCCGCGGATTTCCTTCAGTTTCCGCAGGGGGTCTCGCACGGTCAAGCGGGGAAACCGATTGCCCACGAGAATAGGCTCCGGCACGCGGCCGGCGGCCGCCTGCTGACAACGCAGCACGGCGCCGTCGGTCGTCACCGAAATGACGCATTTGTCCTCCGCCAGGCAACGGATCTCCGCCAGGCTGAGCAAGGCGTCCGCTTCCGGGGGCAGTTTGCCGTAACGGTCCTTGAGCGAGGTCCTCAGTTCGGCCACCTCGGCGGCGTCCAGGGCAAGCGCGATCCGGCGGAAGGCTTCGATCCGCAGCCGCGTCTCGGGAATCCAGTCCGAGGGCAGGGTGGCGGTGAGCAGGGGCACCTCGCCATCGCTGCTATTCGTCTGTTCGGTGCCCAGCGCGGCTTGGGTGTGGTCGATGAAGTCCAGTTGGACTTCGCATCGTTCGATGACCGCGCCCTTGTCGCCGCGGAGTTTCGCGACGCTCCGTCGGAGGAGCTGGCAATAGAGGTCGAAGCCGACGCTCGCGACGTGGCCGCTCTGGGCCGCGCCGAGGATGTTGCCGGCGCCGCGCAGTTCGAGGTCGCGCATGGCGATGCGGAAGCCCGCGCCGAGCTGGTTATACTGACGGATGGCCGACAGGCGTCGGTGCGCCGTGCCGACCAGCGCGGCATGGCGGTGGAGGAAGAGGTAGGCGTAGGCCTGGCGGTTGAAGCGGCCCACGCGTCCGCGCAGCTGGTAGAGCTGCGCCAGGCCGAAGCGATCGGCGCCTTCGATGATAAGCGTGTTGCAGTTCGGGATGTCCAGGCCGGTCTCGATGATGGTCGTGCAGACGAGCACGTCGTATTCGCCGGCGACGAAGGCCGACATGACTTCCTCGAGCTGGCCGGCCGGCATCTGGCCGTGACCCACGATGATGCGCGCCTTGGGCACGAGCGCGGCGAGGCGTTCGGCGACGGCTTGGATGGTCTCGACGCGATTGTGCAGGTAGAAGACCTGGCCGCCGCGGGCGAGCTCGGCCTTCACGGCGTCGCGGACGAGTTTCTCGTCGTAACTGCGCACGATGGTGCGGATGGGCAGGCGTTCCCGCGGCGGGGTCTCGATCACGCTGAGGTCGCGCGCGCCGACGAGCGCGAGGTAGAGCGTACGCGGGATGGGCGTCGCGCTCATGGCGAGCACGTCCACCTCGGTGCGTAGCTCCTTGAGCCGCTCCTTGTGGCGGACGCCGAACCGGTGCTCTTCGTCGATGATGACGAGGCCGAGCCGGCCGAAGCTGGTGCCGTCGGAGAGCAGGGCGTGCGTGCCGACGACGACGTCGACGGTCCCGGCCGCGGCGCGCGCCCGGACGTCAGCCTTCTGCTTGGCGGTGCGGTAACCGCTCAGGAGTTCGACGGAGACCGGCCAGCGGGCGAGGCGTTCCTTGAAACTTTCGAAGTGTTGTTGCGCAAGGACGGTAGTGGGCGCGAGGATCGCGACCTGGCGTCCGCCAAGGACGCATTTGAACGCGGCGCGGAGGGCGACCTCGGTCTTGCCGAAGCCGACGTCGCCGCTGACGAGCCGGTCCATGGGCGCGGGGCGCTCCATGTCGGCCTTCACGTCGATGATCGCGCGGGTCTGGTCCGGGGTCTCGCGATGCGGGAAGGACCGTTCGAATTCGCCCATCCAGGCGTTGTCCGCGTCCTTCGGGTGCGTGATGCCGGGCTTGGTCGAGCGGGCGGCCTGCATGGCCAGCAGCTGCGCGGCGAGGTCGGCGGTGGCTTTCTCAGCGGCCTTGCGCGACTTCTCCCAGCCGCCTCCGCCGAGCTTGGAGAGCTTCGGGATGGCCCGGCCGATGCCGATGTAGCGCGTAAGGAGATGCGACTCCCGCACGGGGAGGTGCAGCATCGATTTCAGGGCGAACTCCAGGCCGATGAAATCCTCGGTACGTCCGTTGTGCTCGTGCGCCTTGATGCCCCGGAAGAGGCAGACGCCCTGCGTGGCGTGCACGAGCGCGTCGCCGTCGGCGAGTTCGCCGAAGTCGAGCGCGCGGCCGACGGCGGCGCGGATGGCGGTGCGGCGGCGCGGCAGGACGGCGAGCGGGCGCTTGCGGCGGCCGAAGAGCTCGCGTTCGGTCAGCAGGAGCAGGCCGTCCTTGAGCAGTCCGGGCAGCTTGTCCGGGGCGATGATGATGCCACCGCCGAAGCGTCCGTGCGTGATGCGCGGCGCGAAACCGCGGATCTTGGCGCTGGCGACTTCGGCGTTGAGCCGATCGACGGAGCCGTCGGTGTCGCCGGTGAGGAGGCAAGGCCGTCCGTCCTTGGCCAGCGAGGCCGCGGCCCGGAGGAGGGCGGGGCGGGTCTCGGCGCTATCGGTGGCCGATCCGATCAGCAAGGATTCGGCAGGCGTTGAATCGAGCGCGTGTGCGACGTAGCCGACCGGAGCATCATCGGTCTCCTCGAGTACGAGTTCGTCGACCTTGGCCGGGTGCAATTCCGCGCAGAGGACGTCCTCGTGGCAGCGGTCGACGGAGATGATGAGCGCGTCGTCCGGTAGGTGGCGGAAGAACGGGGCCTCGGGGGACGAGCCGGAATCGTCGCGGGGGGCGCAGATGACGAGGCCGTCGACCTCGCCTTCGCTGCGCTGCGTCGCGGGATCGAACGGTCGGAGGGATTCGACGGTGTCGCCGAAGAGGTCGATGCGCACGGGCATCTGCGCATTCAGGGGATAGACGTCGAGGATGCCCCCGCGAAGCGCGTATTCGCCGGGCTGCTCGCAGAGGGCCTCATGGGCGTAGCCGAAATCTTCGGCGAGGCGTTTCGCGAAATCACGCAGGGCGAGCTTCTCGCCCTTGCGGACGACGATCTCCGCCTTGGCCGTGGCTTCGGGGGCGGGCGAGCGCCGGGTGAGCGAGCCGGGCGTGCAGGCGATCAGCAGCGGCCGTTTCGCGTCATGGCCGCCATGGCGCAGGAGTGAGAGGACTCCGAGCAAGTCGCAGTCAGCTTCGAAGGCCGGGACGGCCGCGTCGGCCTCGGTCAGCGTGCGGGCGACCGGCTGGGCGGCGTTGAGCAGGGTGAGCAGCTGGGCGGTCTCTTCGGCGAAGGTCTCCGCCGCGCCCAGGTTGGAGGCCAGGAACACGATCACGCCACGCTCGGCGCCTTCCGAGCAGGCGCAGGCGGCCCAGGCGTGCGAAGGCACGCCGGTCAGGGCACGGCGTGACTGAGCGGACATGCGGCTATCGAGGCGGGAAGGCCTGATGCGTCAAACCCAACCCCTCACTTAAGGACCTCTTCCGCGATTTCTTCCCAGAGTTCGTCGATCTGCGACGGTTTCTTCGCCGGGCGGCCGGCCTCGGCGAACCAGTAGCGGGCGTTGCCGAGGTCGCCTTCGATGAGATGGAGCAGTGCATGGAGCCAGGAGCCGGTCGGAGTATGGATGTCCTGGGCGATGTCGTGCGCTTTGTCCCATTCGCCCTTCTTGATGAACCAGAGCGACTCCGCCTCGCGCGAAAGGCCGCGTGGCGGTTGCGCATCGGTCGCGGCCGAGGCTTTCAGCTGGGCGGGCGTCACGGTCAGCGCGTGTTATGCAGGCGGGAAAGGGCGTCGGCGGCTTCCGACGGAAGTTCCGCGAGGATCTTCGCCGCGGCTTTCTGGCCGCTTTGGATCTCCGGAAGCCGCATGGCGCTTTCCAGCCGAGTGAGTTCAGCGGCGTCCTTGGCTGCTCCCGTGAGTTGCTTCAGGACGAGCCGCCAGGCGTAAGCCTCTGAAAGGTCCTTCGGGGCCTTCTCTCCCTTCTCAAGCCTCAGGGCCAGCGCATTGATGGCGGTGAGGTCGCGTCGCATCGCCGCGCGGCGGAGGAAGTCCGTGCCAAGGTCGTAGTTGCGCGGCATGCCTGGCACGCCTTGGTCATGACCTTCGGACAGCATCCGCAGGGCCACTCGGTCGCCGCCGTCGGCACCGCGTTGATAGTATTCATAGGCCTGCTTCATGGTGGCTTCGTATTGGGCGCGCAGTTTCCGCGACTCCGCTCCGTCGGTGGCCGGCTTCATCGTCGCGGCTTCCTCCAGG
>Ga0208232_1000321_pt1 | contig 10246 bp, 8 predicted proteins | sample LakMenEpi24Aug12_FD_150729 | JGI IMG/M metagenome (GOLD analysis project Ga0208232, IMG submission 150729) | Freshwater microbial communities from Lake Mendota, WI - 24AUG2012 deep hole epilimnion (SPAdes) | ecosystem: Environmental > Aquatic > Freshwater > Lake > Epilimnion/Euphotic zone ... | reverse complement strand
CCAGCAGCACCGGTTTGACCAGAAGAACCAGAAGAACCAGCAGCACCGGTTTGACCAGAAGAACCGGAAGAACCAGAAGAACCAGCAGCACCGGTTTGACCAGAAGAACCAGAAGAACCTGCTGCTCCAGTTTGGCCGGAGGATCCAGAAGAACCAGAAGAACCGGAGGTTCCTGAGGTACCTGATGATCCTCTAGTCCCTGATGTTCCGCTTGATCCTGATGTACCGGCGCTTCCCGATGTTCCAGAAGAACCAGCTGCTCCACTTTGTCCAGAAGAGCCAGAAGAACCGTTTGCTCCAGAAGTTCCAGAGGTACTTAAACTAGCAACACCCGACACATAAGTTCTTACCCAGGCTGTACTAGGTACCTTAGTACTGTTGTCACTTCCTGCGGGAGCAACTAGGCTCACATTTGCTGGAAATGTAACATTGTCACTACCATCATACGTGACAAGGTCTCTTAAATATCCGGTATCTCTAGTATTTCCCATTAACTATTTGGTTTTGGATACTTGACTTTTACAGCTAAGCATTTGTTTATATATTCGTCAATCTGAGACTGGTCTCCTTTTACAACTCCATCGATGTATTCTTCGATAGGAGGATATTCATTTTTACGATCTCTTTGATATTGTGTATCAAAAACCTGTTGTAAACCTGTATAAAAACCAAATCTTTGAATTTCACTATAAGGAGTTCCGTCCATTGGATTTATTAGTTCAGAGCCGTCGTCTAAAGGATGTGTCATAATTATAATTATTTAATTCTCGTTAGATTGTTTGATGTTTCCGTGACATGATTTTGCACCAAAAAATTAAAATAAAAAGTTCCGCTATCACCAGAGCTGTTGGTAAATCTGACAGAGTTTATATCCACATTTCCAGGATTCTGATAGTTTGCTATGGAATATCCGCCCCAATCAGATTGTAATATATTCGTATATGATGTTTCGTATCTGGAGCACTGAAAAGTAAAATGCCCAAATGTCCAAGATGTTGAGGTCATTATTCCGGTAAAATATCCAAGACCTACCATTCTAGCATATCCACTATTATTTGTTAAAATATCTACCGTTGCGTTATTATTCAGAAAAACTGAACCTGTATATTCAATCATTCCATTTCCAGTATCCATATACGTCAAAGGAGAAGTTATTTGTGTTGCTGATATTGTTGTAGACGTTGTCCCTATTAGTGTTGCCATACTATCTTACTCTTTCTGTTAAATATGAAGAAACAAATGTGTGCCCACCTAATCCTGTTATTCTAACAACAAACTGAAAATTTCCGTCGCCCCATACAGTACCAACCGTGTTTGTAAATCTTAAATAATTTGTACCGTAAGAAGGGTTATGTCTGGACACTGACCAATACCCGCTATTCTGTAAAGTATAAGTACTTAATCCATATTCAGATAATTGAAAAATAAAAGAACCTGTGTGTATCTGAGATTGGTATACAGTCCAAGAAACATACCCAAGCATTCTTTCATGAACCCCTGTATTAGCAAATAGATCAACATAATTTGTTGCATTATTATAAGAACTAGGAATTGATGCACTTCCAATATATTCTTTAAACGATTGCGTTGAATATGTTTGTAATAACTTTGGTGAAGTTATACTCGTTGATGCTGTTAATGTCCCATTTACTGTTGATGCTAATAGTGTTGCCATTTTAATTTATTCTTGTTAAATAAGATGATATAACAGAACTATTAGAACTGCCAGTAAAGATAGTTGCACATACGTGATAATTACCATATGCCCAACTTGCATTATATGTGTTTGTTACTCTTAAATAATTTATATTCACATTCCCCGGATCCTGAAAATGGGATAGAGTCATTAGACCATCAAACGTTGCACCAGTAGTTGTTTTAATCCCGTATCTAGATAGGGCAAACCAAAAATCATGGGTGCTGTTATAAGACTGATTTGCAGGAATTGAAACGTATCCAGTAATCCATGCATACCCATTATTATTACCTATAAGATTTACGAAATTATTTGATGGTTCATAATAAGGTGTGGGTACACCAACATATCCTGCCCACTGTTGAACTGAACCAGCTGTAGTATTTAAAATAGTACTTGCTGTTGCAGATGTTGTTGCGCTGTATGTTGTTACCGTTGTTGCCTGTAAACTTGCCATTATCTTCTTTTCAATTCTTCTATTTCCATTTTCAGTTCTTTAATAGCTTCGATTAGAACTGCTGTGATTCTACCGTAAGAAACTGAATCGGGTTCTCCTTCTTGGTTTCTTAGAATAACGTCAGGAAGTATTGATTCAACTTCTTCTGCTATCAATCCTATTTCTTTTGCTCCGGTATCTTTCTTGTTGTAAGTTACTCCTCTCAATTGAACTATTTTATCTAAACCATATTTTAGGGTCTCGACGTTTTCTTTGTATCTGATTGATGAACTTTCGGTGATTGTACCCGCAACAGTAACATTACCATCATTGTTCATTCGTATACCAGAAGTTGTACTACCTGAACCTGTTGTTATATAAAACGTATTTGCAGCTGCTCCCGATCCTAAATTAGCATATCCAACGTATCCTCCATTACCAGAATGACCTATATTGATTCTAGAATCCGTACTTGTAGATATAACGCTTATAACAGAAGATGCAGAACTCGTAAGTGTAGCTGCACCCGTTGCAGCCAAGGTTAATGGTTGTATCCAAGCTGATCCAGTATAGTGATAGAAATTTAATGACAGTGATGCACTCATTTGCTGAACCCACTGTCTTGAATTTGTTGTTTGAGATAGTACTAAATAAGGGCCTGAACCAATCGTATCTGAGCCATCCCTAGATACGCCCAGATATGTTGATGCAGTAATACTTGTACCTGCAGTAATATATGTAGTTGCTGCAATACTTGAACCACCACTTATTGATGAACTAAATGTAGCTGCTTGATTAACAGTAAGTTGCCCTGAGCTATTCCAAGATAATAATGTGTTGTATCCATTATTTCCTGAATTTGGTGTGATAAAAGATCCGGCGTTTCTCCAAGCATATTCAGATCCATACCCGGTAAAAGCTCCTGAGGCATTACCTGTTAAATCCACACCAAATGCAATAGAATGTGAGCTAGCTCCACTTGTACTTCCTATAACTACAGTTCTGTAACTTGATGAATATCCAAAGTATCCTTCAGATACCCAATCCATATTTCTATAGATTTTTCCTCCAGAATAAATATTTCCTCCAATAGTAACAGTACTTCCATTATCTTGAATGATACTATTTCCTAATGTTGTAGCTCCAGTAAACTTTGCAACGTATCCAGAGGTTCCGTTTGATATTGTTCCAGCACCTGATGTTCCTGATGATCCGGTTGATCCAGAGCTTCCCGTGCTTCCTGAACTTCCACTCGATCCAGAACTTCCACTAGATCCTGAACTGCCTGATGTTCCACTAGATCCAGAGGATCCTGATGTTCCACTTGATCCTGAACCTCCACTAGTACCTGAACTACCTGATGTTCCGGAAGATCCAGAGGTTCCTGTCGATCCTGAACTTCCACTCGATCCAGAACTTCCTCCCGATCCCGAACTCCCTGATGTACCTGTTGATCCTGAAGAACCGCTGCTTCCACTAGATCCTGATGATCCTGAACTTCCGCTTGATCCTGTTGATCCACTAGATCCGGAAGAACCATCGGCTCCAGATGTACCAGCACTACCTGATGATCCTGAACTTCCTGAGGATCCACTACTTCCCGATGTTCCAGAACTACCTGATGTACCAGCAACTGCATTCTGGCTGAATGCTATCCAATCAGTAGAACTTAAAAAACCAGAGGTTCCGTTCCCAGCTTGTGGCATAGCAATAACTCCAGTCTGAGCACTATATGTAACGGGTGCGGTTGCACTGATTGATCCAAGTCCTATTCCACCACCAGTGCTCCATGCAATAATATTAACTATTGATCCTGCAGGAAGTCCGGTATTTAGAACCACACTCGTTCCGTTGGATGCAGTAAATTCTGCATCATCTAACTTAGATCCGTTATAATAAACATCGACCTGACCAACCGTATAATTAACACTGAATGTTGTCTGACTTGCAGTGGCGGTAAACCTACTAACCCCTCTTGCATTGATAGTTGAAATTCCGGATGTACCTGATGTACCATTTCCTGAGGTACCCGCAGATCCTGATTGTCCAGAAGATCCAGAAGAACCAGATTGTCCTGCCGAACCTGAAGATCCAGAAGAACCAGCTACTCCTGATGTTCCATTGGCACCAACTATTTCTAAACCAAGACATGGTTTACTAAATGTTGAATTTCCAGTTCCACCTATGTAAGTAAGGCCAACAAAATTAGCATCTGTGTTAGTCGGGGATAGTCTTTGGTTGAAAGAGGTGTAGGTATAAAAGTTAACCTTGGTTGAATCATCCCTTTCAAAAATTCTTAGTATATGTCCAGTACTTCCTGTTCCTGCTCTAGCAATTAATTTATCTAGAACAGTAGCACTTGTACCATTTTGAATAACATTATTATTTCCATCATTTCCTGATATGAAAAGTGTTCCTCCTGATGTAATTAAACTTTCACTGGTGTAAACAATTTTCATTGTTTCGTATCCAGATCCGCTTAAGGTTGTTCCTGAATATTGAATTGAAAATCCTCCAGGAACTGTTGCTCCCGAAGATCCAGAAGATCCTCCAGTCCCCGAACTTCCTGATGTACCGGTTGAACCTGCAGATCCTGAACTACCCGAAGATCCTGCACTACCGGCAGTTCCTGATGTTCCAGAAACACCCGAAGATCCAGCAGTTCCTGTCGTTCCTGAAGAACCTGATGATCCAGAGGATCCGGTAGAACCTGATGATCCTGCAGAACCGGATGATCCGGTTGCTCCTGCAGAACCTGATGTTCCACTTGTCCCTGTGCTTCCTGAAGAACCAGCAGTACCTGATGTTCCCGATTGTCCAGAGGATCCAGCAGATCCGGAAGTGCCTGCGGAAACCAACCATGATGTTCCATTGTATCGATAGATGTTACCATCTGCTAGACTATAAATGATTGTTCCTGTAGGAACCGAAGTGGAGGCATTCTGAATAGCGTCAATTGTGGGTATGCTAACACCTTTACCGGTGGTAACTAGAACGACGCCATCTGAATTGGTAATTTTATATCCCGACATTAAAACACTTAACTATTCTCTTATATACCTTTGTTTTGTAGGATAGATTCTAATGTCTCGATACGTTTGATTAATTCTTCGTTTTGTGATTTTTGGTACTCGATTTGGGTCTGTTGTTCCTTAATGGCTTCGATAAGTAGAGGTGCTAATTTCTCATATTTAACCGTTAAGAAGTTTTCACCTGATTTAGAAACTCCTTTATCATTATCAAATGGAGCTAACTTAACAGCCTCGGGTAATACTGCTTGAACGTCTTGAGCAAATACACCAGCCTCTCTTATTTCCATATCTGGTTCCCACCCGTGTTGTCTACCTAATTCATTCCATTGGTAAGTCATACCAGTTAATAATTTAACTTTTGATACTGCGTTCTCAATAGATTGAATATTATGTTTCAAACGTTTATCGGAGGCATATGCAATAATATCATAGTATCCACGCATGTTAGTATCACCATCATTGATTGAAGCAACCGTAGTAGACATATCATAGTCAGAGTAAAACCTCATACCTCCATAAGATGCATTAGCACCCATCTGAATACCTGTATGCATAGCTATACGTAAATCAGGATATGGATGCGTCCACGCTCCACTTGTTCTATAAATAGCGTATGCTGCACTTCTGTCACTACTAAAATAAATTCCAAATGTATTATCTACACTCACACCTTGATTAAATCTTATGCTATTTGCACCATATAATGTGCTAAACGTAGGTGAGTCAGATGTTCTAACATCCTGGTTCATATTATAAGCATATGGATCCGATGAGCTATTAAGAAGATATTTCCAACCTGTCCATGCTCCTGTATTGTAATCTGATGAACGGTATACTAATCTAGAACCCCCATAAACTGTAGAATAAGGTGTATATAATTGTAATGTTCCACCACCTCCTGAATATGTCATCACCGTCATTAAAGAACCATAGTCTATCCAACCTTCCGCACTCGATACAAAAGAAGATGTTATTCCTAAAAAATGAGAAGTTGCGGGGGTAGATGCACTTTGAACATAACTACCCAACGTACTTAAATACTTTGTACTACCTGCAGTACCTGTAACGTTAATACCCCAGTTCCCACTTGCTCCTGTTCCTGTTAGAGTAGGCGAGTATGAATTATAATTACTAGCGGTTAATATTAAGCTATTATTTACATAAAGTCCTGTCGTGTTACTTTTTGTGGTTAAATATTGATATGCAGTATCACTATAAAATGCTATACCCGCTCTACCATAAGCCACTCCAGCAGCTGTCCAGGACCATAAGTGTAGGCATCCTAAACCAGCATCATATCCGCTTTCATTCCATCTTGGGTCAAAATTTATTCTTCCAGCACCATTATTAAAATAGTAAACCTTACCCCCAATAGTTTGTTCGGAATCAATATCCGTTGATAAAGCTGCAGCCGGAGATGTTCCTGATGTACCAGAAGATCCAGCACCTCCTGTTTGTCCAGAAGACCCGCTAGACCCAGAAGAACCTGCTCCCCCGGTTTGTCCAGAAGAACCTGAAGAACCAGCAGCACCGGTTTGCCCAGAAGAACCTGAACTACCAGAAGAACCCGTTCCTCCTGTTTGACCCGATGATCCACTTGATCCAGCTGCACCCGATTGCCCAGAACTACCAGAGGATCCTGATGAACCTGCTGCACCGCTTTGACCACTAGATCCACTTGATCCAGCAGCACCGCTTTGCCCAGAACTACCAGATGTTCCAGTAGAACCTGAAGAACCTGAAGATCCAGATGAACCAGAACTTCCAGCAGCACCTGATATTTCAAGTGCAATAGTAGGATTAGTGAATGTGCTTTCACCAGATCCTCCCAGATAAGTTAGGGAGCTAAAAATAGCATCAGTGTTGGTTGGGGTTGTTCTCTTAGCAAAAGTTGTGTATGAATAGAAATTTACCTTAGCAGAATTACCTCTTTCGAAAATTCTTAGAGTGTGTCCAGCCGAACCTGTACCAGCAACGGTGATAAGTCTATCTAAAACAGTAGCGGTAGATCCGTTTTGTATAACTACACTGTTTCCGTCAGTACCTGATATTCTTAAATCCCCACTGTTGGTTGTTAAGCTTGCAGATGAATACGATATTTGTCCAGAGACGTAAGTTGTTGAACTTAGATTTGTCCCAGAATATAAGATTGAAAATCCGCCAGGTATTGCTGCTCCTGATGATCCAGACGAACCAGCAGATCCTGATGATCCTGTTGATCCAGAAGATCCTGCAGATCCTGAAGTTCCGCTTGATCCTGAAGTTCCTGAACTTCCTGAAGATCCAGTTGACCCAGAAGATCCTGATGATCCGGAAGTACCTGTTGACCCAGAAGATCCTGATGATCCACTAACACCACTAGATCCTGAAGTACCAGTAGATCCGGAAGATCCTGAAGAGCCAGACGTTCCAGAAGAACCCCCAGTTCCCGAGGATCCAGAAGAACCTGATGTTCCAGAAGATCCACTGTTTCCGTTTGCTCCTGCTGTTCCCGAAGTTCCCGCTGCTATTAGCCAATTGGTACCATTAAATCTGTAGATCTGTTTGGTGTCAATTGCATAAATGATACTTCCTTCGGGGACGTTTGTAGAGGCATTACTAATAGAGGTTGTACTAGGTATAACTGCACCTTTGTTATCAGCGCTTAGTATAATCCCATCGGTGTTCGTTATTTTATAACCTGACATTCCCTCTTAATATTGTTATTTGAAAATTAGCAATCAACCACGTTTGAATCCCCGAATAAAGTTTTTAATTTTTTCTTTAATTCAGAGTAACCAAATGCAAAAATATTGGTTGCTTCCGCTGCTGAGAAATCTACTTCAGATGTGATAACAGTTTCTTGGTATTCTTCCATCGTTGGTTCAGAACCAGAAGAACCTGATGTTCCCATTGCCATTACTGGTCGGGTCTTAGTAACTTCGGTCTCGATAGTTTTCCAAAAAGAAACATAAAGGGTTTCACCTATTTGTTGATTTCTAGCTACCCTTCCTGTGGTCATTGGTCCTGCTGATGAAGATGCATCTTCTTGGGATTGAAAAATTTCAAGTCTGAAATTTGCTCCACCTCCGTTTTTAGAAAGATTGTAATCTGCTATTCTTACGTAGGCCTCGTTTGTGATACCAAGATCTGTTCCTACTGGAACCATAATTTTTACTGCCATTTTATTTTATTATATTATATTTACAAATAACCTAAGTTATATTTGTTTTTTCTTTCTCCCTTTATTCTTTTCGATATATGAGAGTCTTTAAAGAAAGATTCAGCATCTTTAACACTTTGAAAAATCATACCTGTTGTATAACATATGACCATTTTATTATTTTTTGTTTTACCCTTCTGTGAATCACTCATTTTTTTCTTTGTTTCGTTGCTATGTTTTTTTCCCATTTTTGATAGTCTTATTTTTTCTATATGTTCTTTATCTAGTTTTCTTCCCCTCTGGGAATTTGACATTTTTTCAAGGGTCTCTTTAGAAATTATTTTTCCTCTCTGGGATCTTGACATTTTCTCTCTTGTCTCATTTGAAGCTGTTTTTCCAATATTAGCAGATCTTAATTTTATTCTAGTTTCCTCCATCATTGGCTTTCCTAGATTTATTTGTTTGATTTTTTCTAGATGATATTCAGTTCTTTTATATGGGATTATTCCTAAAGCACCCTCGCCCCCATTTGTCATATTAACAAGAATTCCCGTCCCAATATCTCTTCTTCCATATAATGAAATAAATTCAATTTCTTTTAAGCACGCTTCTTCCCAGGATAGGTCATCAAGAATTATTTCAACAATAAATTCAGTTTTTTTGGCTACATTACACCAAAATTGATTTCTTCTTTTTTTTGTGTAGGATCTTGAATAATTTCTATCGGATCCTATTCCTATATAAAAGGGTTGATTTGTATCTAATCTAATGTGTCTATAAACGTATGCCATATCTTGTTTATATATCACTAAATAATAGAAGGGGTTTATCTTCTGAGTAGATCGTTGATGATCTTTTGTTGGTCTTCTACTTTTTGGTTTAGTTCTTTGATTGCTTCTATAAATAGAGGTGCTAATTTGTCATACTTAACTGTCAAATAGTTTTCACCGGATTTTGATTTCCCTAATTCATAGTCAAATGGTGCTAATGTTACTACCTCAGGTAATATAGCTTGAATTTCTTGAGCTATAACTCCCACATCATTCTTTTGCGATGGGTTAAATCCTAGTTCTTTAGTTTTATCTTTCCAATCAAAGTAAACACCATTTATTTGTTTAATTTTATCTAAAGCATTTGGAATATTAATAACGTTTTCCTTTAAACGTTTATCGGAAGCATAAGCTATTATATCAGCTGTGCTTCTCATATTACTATCTCCATCGCCAATAGATGCTATTAGAGAACCAATATTGGTTGAGTTATTCCAAAATCTAATTCCACCATATGTGGTAGCTGCACCTATCACTATTCCTGTATGCCAGGATAAATCTAGTCTATTGTAAGTATATCCTCCATAGGTCATACTATTAGAACGTACCATATAATACGGCTGACTATCTCCTCTTAAACCCCAAGTCAATCCTATTATACCGCTATTACCTAAACCGGAAGGATCACTACTTGAACCTCCTAAGTTAATTACTCCTGCTGCTGTACCACTTGTCGTATTGCTTCTTGCTGTTAGATTTGCACTAGCAGTTATATCGCTAGCTATAAAGCTTTCATAAGCACTCCCAGGATTGTTTCTGATAGCAATTCTACCGCTAGCCTCCATCATAATACTTGACGCAACAACACCAGACCAGTGAAATCCTAACTGTGGAGCATATATCTCACTTGTGTTTGACCCACCTCCTGAATTTTCTCTAACTTGATAGTTAAATTGGTAGGATGTTCCTGTAGAAGTACATTGGATATATGAACCCCCTGCTCCGGATAGATTAGTAGAGCTAGTCGCAGTGGCTGCGTTACCTGAAATACTTATACTCCAAGTACCACTATTGTAAACTACTTGAGTACCGGTGCTTGCTCCATTTCCACCGACATAAACTTGCCCTCTGATATAAACATCACCACCACTTAGAAATGCAGCATTAGAA
>Ga0208232_1000316_pt1 | contig 10371 bp, 17 predicted proteins | sample LakMenEpi24Aug12_FD_150729 | JGI IMG/M metagenome (GOLD analysis project Ga0208232, IMG submission 150729) | Freshwater microbial communities from Lake Mendota, WI - 24AUG2012 deep hole epilimnion (SPAdes) | ecosystem: Environmental > Aquatic > Freshwater > Lake > Epilimnion/Euphotic zone ... | reverse complement strand
TCATGCCATGCAAACAAACAAACTTCTTCATCTGGACGGTGTTGCACCATATTACCAAATGTGAAAGAATGTGTATCGTGTTCAGGAAAAACAAAACCACGTTTTGCAGAATCTTTATGAATATAGATTGCATATGATTCCATGTTGGTGTTACCATGTTCAACATATTCATACTCACCATTGGCATCTTCAGTTTCTAAATCACCATAACCATCAAATGCAACTTTGATTTCGGAAATAGGAGAAATGTTATCACCAATTTCTGGTTCCAGAACCTCAGTCCTATTTTCTAATAGTTTAATTAAATATTCTTCGAATTTATTGTAATTGTATTCCATTTATACCTCTTTGTAAATATTAGACCAGATTTTCAGTTTCTCTTTTTTGGCAATTCTGGCTGCGTTAATGTTACTGTCAGAAACAATACACTTCTCTACCATAATATCTATCATAGCCAAAAGGTCACCAATTTCTTCTTCCAAACTCTGCATGTTACTTTTGTTTGTAACAGGATGTACAGAGTCGAATCCAAAACGGAAAATCTTTGAGATTGCCTGCGTCACCTCAGCACATTCTTCCTGTGTGATACAGAAAATCTCTTTGGTTTTTTTATCCATTAATAACCTCATTCAACAAAACTTGGTTACCATCACCACCTTGACACCAATTTTCAGCAATATCTTCCGCTTCACTTTCTGAGCGGATTGTAGTTCTTTGTATTACCTTGTTTTCAATATATAAGGCAACTTCATAAACATCAAACTGCCTATCTAGGCCACCACGGTTTAGTCTGGTCACGGTAGCCTTTCTACCTGCGCCATAATATTCTGAATAAATCTCCATAATAACTCCTTATGCAATTAGTCCAATAAAACGATTCAGTACAACACGACTGTTATGTTTGCCATTATTGTACTTCGTAAATGCAGAGGCAATACCTCTGAAGGTTGAGTTTTCTTTAACTTCGAAAGTAGAATCCTCATCGGTATCTAGGCCGTTTGACCGCAAGATATAGTACTCATCATATCCAGTATTCTCCAGAATGGCAAACTTAGATTTTCTAAAGTTGTCCTTCATTTCTTCGTGGTTCATTTGTTTCGGAAACCACTGATGCACTTTACGGTTAAAATCTCTACCATTGATAACATAGAAACCAATAACATTCGAACCAGTTCTTGCTTTCAACAAACGAATGAAAGCATTTGTCTGTGCTTCATAACCATTTTTACCATCAATCTTTTCTTCGTGTTTGGTAACAGGATCACGAATAACTAATCTTTCACACTTCATGTGTACATCTGTTAGTCCGTAATAAGAATCTTTTTGTAAATAACGGTTAGCATTATTACTTTCACCATCTGTTAGAAAAATTGTATTGACAATCTGTAATTTGTTTTTCTTTTGAAATTCAGGAACGATAGTCATTGCATGAACGATTGCTTGGTTCAGGGGTGTGCCTTGCATATGCATCCAATGGGGGAAATAACCACGGACTTTGCCTAGACCAGCCATACAAACTAATGATGAACCTGCATAAGTGAACTCGGAACTAGACATCCTAGATGATAATAGGTTCATCAAACCATAAGGTTTGAAATATATGTCATTTTCTTTTGGTGTTTGTTTGGTTAGTTTTTCTCTATCAGTATCTTCAACAAAAGCGTATACCTCATAAGGTATGTTCATCTTCTTACAGAACAATACCAAATTGATTAATTGTTTCATTGTGTTACCAATGTGGTCGACCATTGAACCAGACCAATCAAGGAACATAACAAGACCATGTGACTTACCACCAGGAACAACAGAGATTTTTTTGAAGATATCTTCACTGAAACCATAAGAGTAAATTTTACTCATATTCAACTCACCAGTTTTGGCTGTTGTTGTACGTTTCAGTTGGTCAGCATTCTTACGCATTTCGAATTCTTTGACAAGGTAGGAAACTACTTTGTTACTTTCATTTCGAATTTTAAGGAATGTTTCTGTTGAAGAACTGAAGTTTTCTTCTTTGTATCTTTTCCAAATATATTTGTGGTCAACAACATCTTTTGGATTAAAATATGGAATATTTGCGTATATAATATTACTCAAACTATTGTCAAAAAGTTGCTTTTCGTTTTCTTTATAGGCAGCATCAGTAAAGGAACGAATCTGGTCTTCTAGACTTACTTTCTTATCTTCTTCTACAGAATCAAATTCATCACCATCAGATTGTTTGTTAGATTCAACCTCTTGTTCTTCTACATCTTCACCATCTTCAAAAGTTTGTTCTTTTGAATTGCCTTGGTCATCAAAATCAACTTCTTCATATTCTGATTCGTCTTCATCTTCACCATCATCATTGTTTTCAGCTTTAGCTTTAGCACGCTTTTGTTCTTCTTCTTCTAATCTGCGTTTCATGTATTTGATAATTTTCTTCGATACATCAATAACATCATCATAGGTTTCGGTGGTTTCAACTTCATTAAGCAAACCACGTTCTTCATCATTGAATTCAATACGTAATGCTGCGCCGCCTTTGCAGTGCAGGTTAATGCGGTCAAGAAAATTCATCTTGTTGATATCTGTTCCTTTGATACCAAAGAAATCTCTACTCATAAGCTCACCATAAGCTTTGACGAATGAATTTTTAAGGCCTGGATATTTGTATTTGATTTTGCGTTCAATACGGGAATCTTCAACCACATTAGATACATCTCTGATAACCTTTTCATCTCTTGCTTTCAACATACCATCCATAGGCGTATAGAGAGCATGGCCAACTTCATGTCCTGTAAAAAGGTCATAAAGAGCACTAGAGATATTTTTATCCAGTACCGGAAGTGTCAAAATCCGATTCTTAACGTCAAAAGATGCTGTTGGTACCGGACGTTGTTCAACAACAAGGTTCTCGGTTGCCATCAATTTGGCTAAAAGTGATTTTGATTCAAGTAATTCCATTATTTTTTCTCAGTCATAATAATAACATTGCCTGTTGGAGTTTCTTCAACTCTCATATTTAACACAGTGCCTTCTTTCCAGCCTGTTTCAGCAAGCAATTCATCAGGAAATTGTAAGATTGCATCGCCGGTGCCGTCATTCGCTTCTTGCAAATCAATAATATATCTCTTACTCATAATATTCCTTCATTTTCCTGTACCAATCTTGGTCATCTTCATGTCCTGATAGTACTGCCCACTTACGGACAACTTCATCTAGCAATTTCCAGTCAATAGGATCTTGCGGTTCTTGTTTTAGCTCAGTGTTTTGCGACATTTTAGTCTCCTACAACAGCAATTTGCGACAAAATTGTCTTTTTCTCATCTTTACGACTGTATTTTACGACATTCTTATGTGCTTGTACAGGCTTGATTGGTGTACGACACACAGGACGTTGTAATTTTACAACAAAACTCATTTTCTTACTCATTTTAGCGCCTCATTTTTGAAATTTCTACAGCTTCCTGACTGTTAAACACAGGAACAGCGTTTGATTTGTGCATTGTTGCTATTCCCATCACTTTTGTGCCAGTGTAAACCTTCGGTGTTGCTTTAGTAGCGACACCGTTACCTGTATTTAATGACGGATAATGCACAGTTTCACGACCGGCAGGTGCCGACAGTTTATATGTTAGTTGATTGCTTTTGGATTTGATGGGTTTCGATGTTTGGTGTGATTTCAACCACGCATCGTATTGTTCACGCACAGCTTTTGGTCCTAGTTTTTTCTTGGACTTTGCGATTCGAACATATATCATCATAAAAATCTCCTAAACAATGGTTGTATTATACACCATCCATCAAAGAGTGTCAATAGTAGTGTTGTTAATTTACAACATCAGTAATTAATTTTTTGGGATTTGTTATATCTTTGATTGGATTCAAAAGACTCATACTCATCGTAGTACTTTTGTTTTCGTTGTTGCTTCTGACGTTTTTTGTTTCTGTTTTCCTCTTGGAAATACTTCTCATCATCATAGTCTCGCTGGTTGCGAAACTTTCCAGAAAATTTAGACACTTTAATTAAACTCCTTGATTAATAATTTCAAATGTTGTGAATGTGATGCCACGAATACGAGCTTCTGGCATATCCTCTACGTTTGTTTCTGAAACATAGATTATATTGGATGCGGGATAACATAGTTTTATAAGTTTTAGTAAATTACAGCAGGTTCCATCAAAATCATTAAAAGCAAACACCTCATCAACATAAGAAATACTTTCTACAAATTCTTTTCTTTGTTCGAATGTACTTTTGGTCCTATTTCGACATAACTCCATATAGGAGTCAGAATGAACTCCTACAACAAGCCAATCACATTTAGATTTGCATGTTTTTAATAATTTAAAATCATTATAAGTTATGTAATCGAATTCACCTGATAAGACAATGATGTTTTCTTTTTTCGTCATGGCAACATGTCTGGAAATGCCTCTTTTACAAATTTATAGTCTAACCCTTTTACTCCCAAATCTTTTTGGAAGATACCCAATATAACTTCTGCTTCCCGTGGTTCAATTGATTCTAACATTTGAATTAGTAATTCATTTCTACGGTGTTCATTTAACTTTTCTGCGGTTGGATCACCAACTCTGAACATATACATTCTACGTATTTGTCCATTAATATTATCATGTGTAATACCAGGTAACATATCTGTTGGTATACGATAATTTTCTGGCAGTTCTTTAATTTTCCATTGAATGTCTGGATGATAAGCCAATTTCAATACATCAACCAATGACTGTGAAAGATTTTTAGAAATTACATCCATTCTTTCTTTTTTATTCTTAGCCAGTTCAAATTCATCAAAAACTTCATATAGCGATTTCATTAAAATTCCCCAATAACATCTATTAAACTTTTCAGTTTGTTTGTAATTAAATAATCCAGTATCTTACCTTTAGGTGCTGGTTTGGTTTCTTCATAAGTATTTATAATTTTAGTCTGTATATCACCTGGTATATTTCTTAGGTCAATCAACGTCTGGTTACGTGAAAAACCGATATGTGCATTTTCATCATCATATTCACTATAGTCTTGACCCATGAATTTTGTAAGTTTGGATTCTGTCATAACCTTCTGACGAATCTCACGCACAAATGTGTCACTCGGTGAAATAATATTTGGAATGCCATCACCTTTATCACCATGAATGATTTTTTCTTTCAATTCATCAAGTGGATTCTTAGAAATGAGAAATTTCTTCTGTGCAGGATTATATTGTTTAACGGTATACTCACTTCGGCCGTTATACATCTGTAATTGCAAGAAATCACCATCACTTGAAATGATTAGGATGTTTTCATGCATGATATGTCGTGGTACAAGTGTACCGATGATATCATCAGCCTCTGCACCCTCAACATCAATGACTTTGTAAGGGAAATTATCTCTGAGCTCTTGCTTAAACTTGGAAAGCATATCAAAGATTAAATGCCAGTCGAGTTCAGACTTCTCTCTGGTTTTTTTACGGCCGGCTTTGTAGAAAGGAAAGAATTCCTTGCGCCAGTATTTACGGTTGTCAGCACACAGTACAACTTCACCATATTCTTCTCGGAAGTTCTTTAGGTGAGTCCTGAGTATATTCAGGACCATGTGTCTGATAAGGCCTTCTTCTAATTTAACACCTTTTTGACTGGCAATTTGTGCCATAAGTCCGGCTAACAATACCTGGTTAAGGTCAACAAGAATCATAATGTACTTTCAGTTTAGATATCCATATTTTACATCATTGACTTGAATTTGTCAATAGCATCATCTAAAAAATTGTGGGAGGTTGTGGTTTTCTTTGCAATTAAACCATACCAACCTTGCGGAATCAGTCCGGATATGTATTCCCTAGGATCGGCAAATATGGCATCAAAGATATCAAGGTCCTCGACTTGGCCATTTTCTTCGTTGCATTTAAACAACAAAATGTGCCACCAATCGCCAATTATGTTTCCTTTTATTGGTTGTCCTGGATTTTTATATTTGTTAGTCATAATGTTGATACTATCTTCTTCTTCCATTGGCAAGAAAAATAAAGCATCAAATTCCCCACCAACCTCCTTCAAATAATCTAACATTGTAATCCTTTAATGTGTGATTTTCTTACTCTTACCATAATCCAAGAATTGTAATAATCATCTGTCTCCAGAGCACCATTTACAAACTGTTCTTTTGCTTCAAGATAACCACACTCACCTTTGCTTTTACATAGATGTATAATTTCTCGGCTAAACGAATCTAGTCCGTGTATTATAACATCTTTTTTCAATTCCTCGTTACTACCGTAATAAGTTTGCCAGTCAGAGGAAACTTTGAATCGTTTCTTCTTACCTTTCACTTGCCTAGTCTTTGAGGAATAGAAAAACTTCTTACCAATGTATTTTTTATTTGTTGCATTGTTGGTTATAAGATACACAAAACCATAATTGTCACCAATCAATTCTTCTATAAATTCTTTGTCTTTATATGTCCAGTTCAGTCCCATTTTTCATTATCATTGAGTTCATCATCCTCTATATATTCGTCTTCGGATAATGAATCAATCGTTTCGCCACAAAACGGGCAAAACTCAGGTAATTCTTCTGATACTAGTTCTTCCATAAAAATTACATCGTAACTGGATTCGCAGTTACTACACTCCGCTGTTATTGTTCTTGTTGTCATATGTTTCCTTTAGTTTGCCCACACATCGCCCCAATCTCCGGACAATGCACCTTTAGCATAATCAGTTGCACGGTTCTCAAAGAAGTTTGTGTGTGTTGGTGCGTTAATCATTTCTTCAACCCAAGGTAATGGATTCTTCTTCACTTTAAAAATGCCTTTAAGACCAAGAGATATAAGGCGCCTATCAGCAATATAACGAATGTACTTTTTGACATCTTCACTAGATAGACCGTCCATAGCGCCCATAGAAAAGGCGAGGTCAATAAACTTATCTTCCAATTCAACCATCTTTTCTGCAATGCTGTAAATACGGCCTTTAAGTTCATCATTCCATATCTCTTTGTTTTCTTCTATGTAGGTACGGAATAATTTAATCATTGACTCAGCATGTTGTGTTTCATCAACAATTGACCAAGTAACAATCTGTCCCATACCTTTCATCTTACCTGTGCGTGGAAAGTTCAATAACATGATGAAAGAGGAGAACAACTGCATCCCTTCAGTGAAAGCACTGAACACGGCGATGTGGGTTGCAGTTGAAGCGGCATCACCATTCTTAGAGGAAAGGTCTAACACATAATCGTGTTTATCTTTCATTTCTTGATAGTCTAAGAACTGGTTATAAGTGGCTTCTGGTAAACCAAGTGTTTCGATTAGATGACTGTAAGCAGCAACGTGTAATGCTTCTCTTGCAGCAAAACCTAACAACATCATGCGAACTTCTGGTTGAGGGAAATATGGTAAATAGTTCTTTACATAACCACCAGCAACGTCAATGTCGCCTTGTGTAAAGAATCTAAAGATATGTGTAAGAAATTGTTTTTCTTCTTTGCTTAGTTTCTTTTTCCAATCTTTAACGTCTTCCATCATTGGAACTTCTGTGTGAAGCCAATGTGATTGTTCATGTTTCAACCAAGCATCATATGCCCATGGATAATTGAAAGGTTTAAAACTGTTTCTTTCATCTGTAAGTCTTGAATCAACTTTTTTAATCATACTGTAGCCCACTCTTTTAGTTCTGTGATGGTTTTAGAACCAACCAATCGTTTAACCTCAATGTTTTCATCCAACATCACTAATGTCGGTACACCACGAATTCCATATTCAACTGCAACATCGGACTGAACATCAATATCAATAACTTCAATTGGCATTTGTAAATTTGCTTGTTCTAAATTCATTGATAATGATTTGCATGGCCCACACCATGATGCTGTAAATCTTAATATCTTCATCTTATCTCTCCATTAATTTATTTGTGAATTCTAATAATAGTTTATGATGTTCTCCATTGTGATAGAGGCCTCTCATCCAACTATATGATTTATACCAATGTGGTTGACTTTCAGGATGACAACCAATTAAACCTATCCTGTTCTGAATAATGGCCATCGGATCATCATTCATATACTTTGCAATAATTTCATACTGTCCTGGTCCAAAGGCACAACCATCATAAAAGAACATCTTCTCCTGTTTACCCAACCATTCAATTTTTAAGTTCTTTGCATGAGGCCTACGTGTGTCGGTATTTGGTCGTGTTATATATTGTTCAACTTCTACATTATCAAGAAAATTGAAATAACTATTACCAGCCCAATAAGCACCCATGCAAATTCCCAGGTAGCGGCCGCCATTATGAATAAAATCAGAAATGCGACTACGATTATCTTTAAATAAAAAATCAAAACTATCACTATCACCCAAACCACCAGGAAAAGCAACAATATCGACATTATCAAAGAAATCACTTTCTAGTTCATGCTTTGTAAATATTTTAAAGTTGTAATGTGTCTCTAGTGCTTTAATTATTCCATTACCAGATTGTACCGAACATTTTGGTTGATGTAAGAATATAGCGATAGTGGGTTTCATTTATCCCTCACAAGCAATGCAATCATTTCCTTGTGCTACTTGAACCATGTCCAATTCTTTAATAACTTGACGTTCAATACGTTTAGATACCTTATCTGCCTTGCCAATCTTTTCTGAACGGCAGTAGTAAAGCGTTTTCAATCCTTTTTTCCATGCCATAAAGTGTATGGCGTGAATGTATTTGATATGTGCATCTGGACGGAAGAACAAGTTTAATGATTGTGCTTGGTCAATGTATTGTTGGCGGTCAGCAGCCAATTCGATAACCCAACGTTGGTCAATTTCCATGGATGTTTTAAATACAGCTCTCTCATTTTCATCCAACCATTCTAAATGTTGTACAGAACCATCATTCGCCATGATACTACTCCAGACTTCATCTGACCATCCGTTTGGATGAATCTCAGCGTGTTTTTGGATAATTTTATCTAGATGTTTATTCTTGTTTAGAAATGCGCCTGATAAAGTGTCTTGACGGTAAGCATTAGCACGGTAAGGCTCAACACTAGGGCTAGTGTTTCCCATAATGATAGACGAAGAAGCATTTGGAGCAATAGCCATAAGGTGACTGAAGCGCTGGCCAGTGCCGACAGCATCAGGAGCTTCCCCTCGTTCTTTTCCAAGAATTTGATTAGCCTCATCTAATTTACTCCTTATGTGTTTAAATATTTGATTATTTGTAACTTTTGACATTACACCTTCAAATGCAATATTGTTCTTCTGCAAGTAAGCATGAAAACCTAAGGCACCAATGCCAATAGAACGCTCACGACTAGCAGAGTGTATAGCCCTGGAAATGGTATCAGGTGCATTAACAATAAAAAACTCCAGAACGTTATCGAGCATTTCAGCAACATCCTTAAGGAACAAGGTATCATTCTTCCAATCATCATAGTGCTCCAAATTTAAAGATGATAAACAACATACAGCAGTTCTTTCCTCATTTGTTGGTAAAATAATTTCAGAACATAGGTTTGATTGATGTACTTTTAATCCTCTATCTTTTAGGAATTGAGGTAACATTTTATTACTAGTATCAATGTAATGAATGTAAGGTTCACCGGTGTGCATACGTAATTCTAAGATTTGTTGCCACAAAGCTTTGGCGGAAACTGTTTCACGCACTATTCCTGATTTTGGATCAACCAAAGGCCATGAATCATCTGCTTCTGAATCCAACATACAGTTTTCAATCAGTTTCATAAAATCATCAGTGATGTTAACACCATGGTGTAGATTCATGCATCGTACATTAGGATCACCAGTAGGTTTACGCATTTCTAAAAATGATATAATGTCGGGATGACTGATATCAAGATAAGCAGCATAACTTCCACGGCGAGTACGACCCTGACGGTAAGCAAGAGATGAAGCATCGTAAATTTTGAGGTGCGGCATAACACCAGTACTCTTGTCGTCTGCACTACGTATACCGAAGCCAATACCAACACCACCGCCAAGCATAGAAAGCCAATTAGTTTCGCTAAGATTATCAACTAGACCCTCCGCAGTATCTTCAATATAGTTAAGAAAGCACGATATAGGCATACCACGCTTAGAACGCCCATAGCTAAGAATTGGAGTACTATAACTGAGCCAATGATTAGCGGAGTAATTGTAAAGGCGCTGAGCGTGTTCAGGATTACTTCCGAATGACGATGATACATATGCAAACCTCTGTTGTGGTGATGTTTCATCATCACGCATGTAAGACTCTTGTAATCTTTTAATTCCTAATTCATCAAATAGTTTATCTTTTTCCAAGTCTATTTTGATACCCATATATTCCATATTTTTACTTTCTTATAATTGCTTGAATGTTAGGTGGCGTCCAGCCTTCAGGTTTTAATACCTTG
>Ga0208232_1000313_pt1 | contig 10456 bp, 10 predicted proteins | sample LakMenEpi24Aug12_FD_150729 | JGI IMG/M metagenome (GOLD analysis project Ga0208232, IMG submission 150729) | Freshwater microbial communities from Lake Mendota, WI - 24AUG2012 deep hole epilimnion (SPAdes) | ecosystem: Environmental > Aquatic > Freshwater > Lake > Epilimnion/Euphotic zone ... | reverse complement strand
AGCCTTGAAAGATTCGATGAAGGAGCTTTCGAAATCAGGCGTTTGCGCGGAGTTAACGGTCGGTGAGTTCAGTGGTTCTTCCATAAAATGTTAGTATTGTTTTTCAAATGTTGCTTCAGGTTCTCTCGTTGTGTCGGTTACTGCAAGTTTTCGAATGTTTTCAAGGCAATGCGCGTAGCCAGCGGTTACACCGGCAGCGAAAACAATGTCCGATTCCTTGCTTCCTTGGGAGGGCATAGGCACCGGCATCGACTCAGCCACGATGCGTAAAGCCATCCGAAGAATCGGATTTCGCAAAATAATCGCAAGTTCGCCCTGTTGGCCAGCCGTTGTCCATTCGAGAATGTCTACCTCAGGCAAGTCCATCAGGCTTTTCGCCATCTCCTTGCGGTTCTTCGTCGAGCCTCTTAGCCAGTTCATCATACTTTGATTTCTTGTTTCGTTTTAGTTTATGTCTCTGCGGAATTGGATCGAGAACTTCGTCGAGTTTGATTGGGTTCTCTTTGTTGACGACGTCACGCTTGGGTCGAATCACCTTCGTCACCTCAAGCAAGTCGGCCAACGGAATCTTGATGTAACCGCAGTCTATGTCGTTGATTCCGTACGAGACGACGAACTTATTCTTTGCGCTATCGAAGAATGCGCCGCATGGGAAGACGACCGCAGGCAATCCCGGCCACCAATCCTGCTGATTCGTTCCAGTCAGAAGCGGCAGCGTCGTCATTCGGACAATGCGGAAAGGCGGCTTCGCTTCAAAAGCGTAGGCACCCATGTAGTAACGGCGCTTCTTGTTGATCCACGGCAGCGAGCTATGGAAGAAGGTCCAGTACAAGCCGTCGCATAGGATCGGATTGGAGCCTCCGCGCACCTCGCCAAACTTCCAGAGCGGATTGAACTCGTCGGTGACGTACTCCTCCTCCTTCTCTAAACGCCCATTAAGGCGTACAACGACGTGTGGATTGGCCGAATACACCATGTGTGGCGCGTTATCGTGGACGAAGTAGAGCCAGTTCTTCTCATGCCCATCGTTGATCATGGCCTGCGCGTAGTTGTTGCCGTAGATCATGTCGAAACGGCCTACGTTCAGGAAATGCTTGTCCAGAAGGAACATTCCTTGGTGCGCGTAGCTCTTGAACGGGACGAATGTGCAGCACGCAAGACCGTACTTGTCGCCGAATTTTAGGACGCGAGGGTCTTCGAACTGTTCGAGGGGATAATGGGAGATTAACTGGGTCAAAGACTTCTTTGTGGCGCGAAGATCCTGACTCAGCTCGAAGATGACGATGTCGTTCTTCTCGATGTAGACATCCTCGTCCTTCTCGCGCTTGTTACGGCAGCGACGGGCAAAAAGCATGATGCGACCATCTGGTTCGAGCATGATTGCCGGGTTGAAGTAGTACGTCCCCGTTTCCTGCGGCAGGACGATTTTGCCAGTCTCCCAATCGGTTTGTTCACTCAGCTTGGGGACGTCATTTTTTGCGTAGCTCATTAGAAACTCGGCAGCGAATTTGATTTCATCGTAGAGGGCGAGCCAATGATCGCGCTCCTCGCGGACCTCGGTCAGATGCTCGTCATGTTCTTTGGTTCGAATCTCAAGCGTTTTGCGAAGGTCTTCGATTTCCTGAAGAAGATCCGCAGGACCATCGCCACCCGTTGCAAATCGTTTGAGAGCTTTAAGGGACAGGCTTCGGATTATGTCTTTCATCATGGATACAAGTTTGTGTTCTCCTGCGTAGCTAACCTTGGAAGAACCCCGTAGAAGTTCATCCTTGGCATTGAATCGACCAGCATCTGGATGTCGATTGGTGCCCAGACCTTTTGATTCGTTTCGAGGAGCTTACAAACGCCCTCGTAATTTACAAGATATGCGTGGGTACACATGCCTCTCACCAGTTTGTAGAGGTTTGATGCGATGTAACCGTGGTCTTCGATGGGGTCGGTGCAGCAACTTCCGAGGTAGACGACGTGCCAATCATTCGGAAGGAACTGAAGGTTGTCATTGGCCTTTGCTTTCCAGTTCTCGTCAAGAAACTCAACGTCATCCTCGACGATCAAGAAGGTGCGATGATCGGTTACCTTCGATTCAACCATCCACTTGATGGCCGACCAGACGGAGAAGTGACTAAGTCCGGCGACAATGGTCTTGCACTTCGCCTTCTCCTTCTCGCGAGTGTGATAGTAGTCGGTTGAAATGCCGCAGTTATGCGAACGAAAGCCGTAAATCGGAACCGCATCGATTCCGAATGACTTCATGTATCTGATGCACCGCTTCTCTTTTTCGCCCTCAGGTTTTGAGACGATGAAGGTCGGTGTATTCTCGAAATCAACTTTCATCGGTTTGGAAGGATGTAGATGATGCCACGTCGCGCACCTGTGCATCGGCTCGGATGATTGTAGTAGTAGCTATAGCCATAACGCTGAGTTAAAGTTTTAGCCCTATAAATAGCGTCTAGCTTCTCTTTAACGTATCCAAAACATATTTCATGCTCTTTGTAAGCGTCGTACCCAAGTTGTCCAGTGGGTTCTTTGAAGTCGTGGATTGCGATGACTGGATGAATATCGAACCGATTGATTGCCTCAAGCTCTTCGAGAAGCGGTAGATAGTCGTTCCAATGCGCGTCGAGGAAGAAGATTGTGTCGTGTCCAACCCCGTGATGCGGGATGAACCAGTTCATGCAGGCATCGCTGCTGCCTTCGAACATCTCGACGTAGACATTCTCGCGCTTGAACCGTTCCTTCGCCTTCTCAACCCGATCATTGTCGAGTTCGCAGGAAACCGTCTTCAGGAAGTTCTTGGCCAACCAGATGGTCGTATCACCTTCGTGCGTTCCTGTTTCGACCGCAGTCGTCAGCTCGAAGCGTTCCTTGAGGTAAAGGAACTCCTGCTCAATGAATGTGTCTCCGTTGAATGGTGAACCCATAGTTTTAGTCGGCTAAATTCATTCCCTCTTGGTCGGCGACACGCGGGAAAATTGTGAAGCAGTTGAGGTGATGCTTGCTGTTGAAATACATCTGCAAATCAATCGGAGCGTAAATTTTCTCGTTCGTCTCGATCAACGTCTTCAGCGCCTTCTTTCGGACAACGTAGCAGTGGGTGCAGAGCGGCATCCCCTCGAACAGATTGGAATCATACTCACGGCTAATCTTGCCGTGAACGCAGCATGAGCCGGGATAGAGCAAATCCCAGTTCTCAGGAAGCTTGGTTAGAGCGCGTTCAACCGTCTCGCGCCAGTTCGGCCTGAACAAGATGTCATCCTCAAGCACCATGACCATCTCAGGAGTGTTTGGATCAAACTCTAGGGCGTTCCAGAGCATCCAATGCGACATCGTGCATCCGACATGCTTGTGGCAGATTGTGTATCCAGAGCCGGGGTTATCGACCTCGTACGGAATGCTGGCCTTTAGCCCAGACTTCTTCCCATCAAGACCATAGAAAATCCGATAGCTATTGATTCCAGCGGATTCAAGGTTTTCTTTTAAGCGCGGGATGCGAGAAGAACCTCGCACTGTGATAACGACCGTTTCCACGGGGTTACTTTAACTTTCGATAGATGGCAAATACGCTCTCGTTAAGGTCAAATCGCGAAATAAATTCGCAACGCTTGAGGACGAACTTGAGGGCTGTCTGAGTTGAATCCCAGTTCACATCGTCCATGACGAGATATCCGCCAACCTTTAGCTTTGGGAGCCAGTTAACGACATCGCTCGTAGACGGCCATTCGGCGTGATTGGCATCGATGTGAACCATGTCCATTTCCGGCAGAAATCGTGAAGCGTCCCACGAAGACATACGGCAGAACTGAATGTTCTTCACGACTCCAGCGCGAACTGTGTGTCCAACAAAAGCCTCGTAGTGCCTGTCCAGATCAAGCGTAGCCCACCACTCTTGATTCGCAGTAGACTCGTCATCGATACAGTCCTCTTTCTTCCAAGAGTCGATGGCGTAAACGGTTCCGCTTCCGTTGAGCTTGCATGCGTAGGCCAGAGCAAGCGTTGACTTGCCTTCAAAAACGCCTACTTCAGCAATCCTTTGAGGCTTTGATTCGAGGACAAGCTTGGCAATTTCAAGCCCCTTTTTCGGATCGCACCATCCTCCCATTTTAGGGAACTGATCGGCGATGAATTGAGCGACATTTTGTTCGTTTTCCATATTTTATCCCTGACGCGACAAGTTGGATTCCGCAGTTGCATTCGCACGTTGAATATCAGCGGTTGTCTTCGCATTCCGGCGCGACAAATCTGCCATCGCCTTCGTGTTCTGACGCTGGATGTTGGCCATAGTCTCGGCGTTCTGGCGAGCGATTTTCGCCTGAACCTCCGCGTTCATCACAGCAGTACGAGGATCGGAGCCTTGCTGAATTGCCTGAGCTTGCTGCTGCTGAGCCATCGCTTGCTGCTGCTCTTGGAGCATCTGACCAAGCTGCTCAACGGTCTGCCCGAGCATTCCGAGCTGCTGGACGTACGCATCGACCTGCTGCTTGCGCGACGGATCGGTTGCGAGCCTCTGGATGTGCTGCTGAACATGCTGACCAATACCCTGCATGAAGAGCATGATTTCCTCTGGGTTTCCGCCACCTTGAAGCGATGACGCCGCTTCATTCGCCGCGCCAAGGTGAGTCTCGATGTGGATGATCTGATTCTGCGTATCGGTGACGAGCGGCATATTGCCCTGACGCAGCGAGGCGTGTTCGAGAACGGCCAGAGCGGCTTGATCCTGCGTACGAGACGACTGGAGCTGAGAGGGCAGATAACGATCCACCATCTGTTGGCCAACCTGTGCGGCAATATAGTCCTTGAGCAGGTTAATTTTGCCGCCCTCTGGAAGCGAACCGGACAACTGTAGAAGCGAACCGAGGAGTTGTTGCTTAGCGAACTGTGAACCTTGGCCCACAGTCCTAGTCGCCTCAACGTAGTCGATGTCGATCATCGCCTGCACGGGAACGCCACGTTCTTTGCATCGGCGCTGGAACTCGATGGCGTCCTTATCGGACTTCGTAATCGGGTTCAGATTAGGATTCGAAGCGCGGTTGTACCGTTCCTCAAAGAAGGAATCGAGCTGAGTGTAATACCGGCTCAACTGCGTCTTACCGATGGCGGACTGCTGCGAGACGATTGCTTGGACTTCCGTCGCTGTACGGGGGTTGCCCTGCGGCTTGTTGAGCGATTGGCGATACTGAGAGAGATTGCCTTGAAGAACATTTTCAAGGTCCGCATTGACCGCCATTGGAGCATCCAGAACTCCAGCAATATTCTGCTGAACGACTTCGTAATCTGGCGGAAGAATGGCATACGGTCCTTGCTGTACGACGCTTGTCTTGCTTAGCGCATTGGCGTTCAGGGGTCGGAATAGAATCTGAGTCCTCGCAAACGCGCTATCTACCATTGAGCAGCGAAGACGATTCTTTAGCTCCATCGGCTGAAGCATCTTGATGCCCAAGCCCTTTACACCGTGATGTTCGCCGTCGCCACGGTCGTAGTACATCGGATGAATGACCTGCTCCCATCGGCTGAACCGGCGAAGCTTGCGATACATGAAGCTCTCGCTGTCGCGTTCGTCGATGATTACATGGCTGATCTGACCATCGAATTCCTTGTAGAAAACGTGGCACATCAACACGACCTCGGAACGAGCGGAAAACGTGATGTCGTTTGAGCGAAGCTGCTTCTGGAAGAACTCCCAGTCGTACTGCACACCGGAGCGATACGGCTCGGGCATCGCCGCACGAATGCGCTGGCGGACATAATCAACATCCCAACCGGAAGCTTTTGCCGCCTTTTCGTCTTGGATCTTCTCGAACAGATCATCCACGCCCATGCGCGTGCGGACGCAGGCCACCTTCCAGTCGCTTACGTTTGACTTGGTGCCGTCTGGGACAAGCAGATCCGTCGCCATGATGGCTTTGCAGCGCCAGTTGGTATTGTCCTCGAAGATCAGCGGACCATCGCCAATGAGGACCATCTCACGCTGCGAGAGCTGCATGATGTAATCGAAGTCCTTGTCGAGCTTCTGGAGCCGATCAAACTCCTCGGTGATGATCTTCGACCATTCCTCCCGCTTATCCATGTCATTACCGTACGCGGTACGAATGTTTGTGTAGGTCGGAACCTCGGCGAACACGTCGTAGAAGGCTGACATTGCCAGCGTGAGGAACGCTTCCGACTCACGGAAGTTGACGTTGGTGCGGAACGCTTGGTTGTTGCGGCGCAGTTCTGCTGGATTGTACGGAGGATTTCCATCGACCAGACCGCGCAGCTTGGCTCGCGTACTATTACGCAGCTCATCAGCCATGATAAGCTTCTGAAAGATTTCGCGAGCGGATGCCGCGTCGGCTATGCGCGTTTCAGGCGCTTTGCCGTCTTCGTTGATAGTTTCAAGCGGCAGTTGGGCTAGGTTTCCGTACATGGTCGTTTTTTCCAGCAGTGAGCCGGAAGGTTTTCGTTCTCTGTAGCGTCCGAGAATTTATGAAGGGTTTCAATGGGAAACCAAACCATGCTTCTGATAAAGCAACCGCAAAACTCGCAGCTTTGCAGGTTTTCGTCTACTGGAGTACTGCCGTGTTGAGAGAAAGTTTTGACAGCATCCTTTAGCACACGGGCGTTGCATCCGGTGCATCCAAGTGGCTTTCGATTGTAAACGCAGGTCGAGCAGATGCTTGCGCGTCGATTTGCTTCCGCCTGATCCACCTTACCGCCGCCAACCGTAAGTCCGTGGAGAAGACTCATGCTGAATCGGATGACGTCCCCGATCTGAAGCGATTTACGTCCCTCTGGCTTGGGAACATTAACTTCGTTGTAAGAGCAATCGGCACCGTTACGACACGCATATTCGGTGATTAAATCGTCAAGGTTGCTCGGGATTTGAATCGCGTTTGCCGTGTAGTGATTGCGAACAAACTCATGGAGCTGCGCCCATGATCCTCCGGGTACTTCAATCCCAGTCTCAGGAATGCGGTAATGCCATCCGCCGGGGATGACCATGTGTTCGTTCAAAACTTTGTAACCAGTGGTTTTGCTCATGCTTCAATCGTTTCGTCGTAGTAAATTGAATCTGCGTCCTTCACTAGCTTTTCCCAGACCTTATCCATCTTCGTAAAGCGCGGCTCTAAAACAGCAGTTTTGCGGACTAGATCAAGCAAGACTACAGCAGCGTCGGCCAAATCAGGCGATTTTCCTGTCCGTTGCTTCATCACGGTCTTGGATTCGACCGATATCTTCCGCTTGGAATCATCGAACATACGGGCGCAGAACTCCTGCAACGTCTCGATGTCCATGCCTCCTAAACGCTCCTCAACGGCCCATTTACGCATCGAGAACCAGAGTTCCGTTACCTTTCTATCGTAAGCCTCATTGCATGGCCTACTGTCCTCGTCGCTGACAGGAATCGTTGATGGCGAGCCACCGAACTCAACGCGATGAATTACACCCCATTCGCGGGTCAAGATGTCGGCCAACCCACCGCCTTCACCGCTTGAATCCAGACCAAACTTGTCCGGTGGAACGCCGCGCTTGTTGCATTCTTCTTTAACCCGATTGGCTATCTGGTAATGCACCGGCTCCGTTAGCTGAGCGTTGACGGATATGTGGATGATGTCCTGAAAAAGTATGCTGACCTTGTCGTTTGCGGTGCCAACTTTGGCAAAGCGAAGGATACATCTGTCGCCGCCAAAGCCCGGATCAAGACCGGCAACGATTTGGACATTGGTCGTAAACACCAAACTTTTTGTAGGTGTGTGCGTCTCAATCAGCGATTCGGACAAGACCGTCTTGACCATGCCGTCCGGCGACCAGAATCCGCGTGTGTACTTCCAAAACGTAGGGCTTTGCTCGCCCTCATGTCGCATAGCCGACAAGACCTGATCCTGAGTAATGAGGTACGGATACTTCGTTCGACCTTCGCTTATGTTCGGCGACTTCATGCCGTCAAAGCGTCGGCACATCCCGCGTTCTGTTAGCCAATGCTGGTCTTCAATCGTTACGCTGCGCCAGCCTTTTGCCGGTGTGCAGAAGCGTCCATGCGGATCAAACTTTGAGGCAGGGTTTCCGATGACCAACATCTTGAACTCGCGGCAACCCTTAGAAAGGTTCGTACACGCTTCGAAAGCCGCTTCAGGCGTATCCGTAGCTTCATCGATAATAACCATCACACGCTCGGCGTGGATGCCCTGAATGTTGGCTACAGCCTTCGATGTGTTGCCCTCGGCGACGGCGATAGCAGAAATGGAGTGTCGGTCGTCGCCTTTGATGGCTTGAAGACTCATCTTCGAATCGACCATGTTTCCGGGGAATCCGCGTGATTTCCGAACAAGATCCTGAAGATTGGCCCACATACGCTTTCGGATCATCTTTGCCGTCGTAGACGTGAGAACAACGGTTGTCTTGGAAGGGTTGGCCAACCACCAAACAGTCGCAAAGAGCGTCGCGCCGAAAGTCTTTCCGCTCGCACCGCAACCGGCCCATCCGACGTAGTCGTGTTCGCAAAGACCTTCGACTTGTGCTTCAAGCCACGGGTTCCAGCTCATCTTCGGCCATAACATTTTCGTGGCGTTACGAAAATGATCGAAAGTACCCAGTCCGCCCTCATTCGGTTGGAGTCGATTTCGGAATGCGTAGAGTTCCAGTTCTAGGTCTGGAATCTTGACGGGCGAACGAATCCCGTACTTGTGGTCGATCAATGGATGCTCTGACACTTGCTCTGGCATAGTTTGGCCTTGCATTAGTTCTCGCTGGACTTGACGGTCTGGCAAAGGAAAAATATGCCGTCGCAACTTGTTTCTTCAACCGGCTGTTGCCAGCCTTGCGATACCGTTCCGGTTGTCGTGAACGTCCCCGGACCACAGGGTGCTGCGGGTACTAACGGAACAAACGGCGCGAACGGAGAAAATGCGTTCTCGTATACGACCGCGTCGTTTGTAGTTCCGACGTTTGGAGCATCGGTTGTCGTTGCGGTTGCGAACACTTCGTTTCTTCCAGAGTCGGTTGCTGGACAATTTTTTGTATCGGTTCAGGGATGTGGCTACTTGCAGGTTACATCGGTAGACGGCTTGCTGGTAACCCTTCAAAACCCGCTTGCAGGTGTTCTCGGAGTCCCAAATGCGATTCCTACGACGGTAATTCCACTTGGCTCGCTTATCACGCTGTCGGGTGCGATTGGTGCCACAGGGGCTGCTGGCGTTGCAGGCGGCGCGCCATCTGCCGGAACGTACATTCTTCGAGTTCCTGACGCAGCACTCGCAAGCGCAACGGCCCTCAATTCGTTTTCATCCGGTTATCTTAAGACTCAAGGGTCAGCCGGATCAGGTTTTCTTTCGACTACAGCAACGGTTCCTGTGGGCGACATCAGCGGAGTATTGCCGGTTGCCAATGGTGGAACAAACGTAGCAACCGTACCTACCAATGGCCAACTTCTGATTGGCAATGGAACTGGTTACACGTTGGCTAGCCTTACCGCAGGGTCGAACATCACGATTACTCCGGGTGCAGGAACGATTGCTATCGCCGCCACGGGGGCTGCGGCAGCGTTCAGTTACGTCACGTTTACGCGGAGGGTGACTGGAACCGGAGCATCCGCTCCGAATATTGTTGGTCCTACGGCTGGCAGCAATCCGTACAGCACAACGACTTACGGGTCCGCATCCTACGTCAGTCTTGATAGCGCATCAGGATTTACAGCATCGAGCGGTCGATTTACGGTTCCATACACCGGATACTACAGGATTGACGCATATTTCAACCTTGTAGCAGATACTTCTACTGCAAGCGTTACTATTTACATTAGAAAACTTGGTTCAAACGTATTGTCGTCAAAGTCTTTTAGTGTCACCAGCAGTGGATATCATCCGATTAGTTTGATGTATATTGATCAAGCATCTGCGATTACCGATTATTATGAAATAATTGTTGGAACTACGCAGACGCTGATTGTTGACAGCGGCTCTTCATTCTCCGTTCAGCGGATTCAGGCTTAAACCATGAGCGAACGCGCACCACGGAGGTACACGGATGGGTCTGTCACCTTTGAGGGTGGCGTTGACTCAGGTGTGATGCCGTCTGAAGTGGACAAGAATCAGGTGGCGTTTGCGGTGAATGCCAGCTTCCGGCAAAGCTTTGCTTCTCCTCGACCGGGTTTCATCCAAAAGGATTACGAAACGTGCCTTTCGATTACCGCCGATAACACGCTCGTCACTGCGGATCAAACGAACGTCACGGCTGATGGATACTCAGAAGAATGCTACAGCTCAAGCGGACTGACCGGCGTGTTCCAGTGTGCGCTTCCGTACATCGGGGACAATGGGGCGACGTTCATCCTGATGTTGATCAGTGGTAAAGTGTGGCTTTACGACTGCCTTCAGAACAGCGTTCAGAACCTTTCGGCTACGCCCGATCTTGAGAATCCATCGAACATACTCGACGGATGGATGGTTCAAGCCGAGAACTTCGTCGTCATTCAGGATGGACA
>Ga0208232_1000312_pt1 | contig 10475 bp, 14 predicted proteins | sample LakMenEpi24Aug12_FD_150729 | JGI IMG/M metagenome (GOLD analysis project Ga0208232, IMG submission 150729) | Freshwater microbial communities from Lake Mendota, WI - 24AUG2012 deep hole epilimnion (SPAdes) | ecosystem: Environmental > Aquatic > Freshwater > Lake > Epilimnion/Euphotic zone ... | reverse complement strand
ATTGGCGCATGCCAAATTATACCACAGTTATGACGGAATGTAAATCTAAATCTTACGTATTGCAGAAATAGTTTTTGAGAGAAATTCCTCTTTAATTCCATGAATCGCGCTTAGATTCTTAGAATGCGCAGATGTCACCATGTTCTTCCATTCATTTGCATCGCGTATGTATCCGCAACATGGAGTGTAGTAAGACTCTAAATTTGACGGCTTTATACCAAGAACGACACATGCTTCAGCTAACCAACGATCACAGTATTCATGCTTACCTTCAAGTACCTCATACTTTGAAATCGCATTGAAGTTCTCCCTCGTTGTCATCCACGGACTATGAGTAAACCATGGTGCTACAAAATTTGGCTCATAGTCATACATTGGTCCACATCCACGTAAAGTATCATCGGTATATGGTAGGTTGTAAATTAACGTATCATATTCAACTATGCATGCGTCTGCGTATGAACTTGCAATTTGGCATGCATAACGCATACGTTCACAATTCCAGTATCCATGATGTTCAGATAGACCGAGCGAATGTACCTCACTGTGGTATTCAACAATGTCGTCTAATGGACACACCACGCATATTTTGTCAAAGACAGCTTCCCAATTTGGTAGATGTAAGTCGAACATCTTTTGTGCTTTTCCATGAGCAAGTATTATTCCAATCATTTTGATTTAACGTAATCCATCAGTTTAAGCTTTGATTGCACTCCTATAGTAAAATTTGCATGAAACGCGACAACGTTGTCTTCTAATAAGAATTCTTCACCTCCCAACGTTCAACTTCGGAGTTTATGTTTCCGTATGTAGTGAATGAATCGTCAAGAAACCCAAAATCTAAATCAATTTCTTCAGTATGTAGCATGTTATTTATGACAGTCTGATCGGCTGCAGTATGAACATATTCGCCCTTTAGATGATTAAGACGATTTAATACTTCGGTGAAGAATGAAATGATTTTCTCGTTATTTTTAGCAATGAACATTCCGCTACAAAAATCTCCTCGATCACGTTGAAAACATATGTCATGTTCTCCTATAGATTTGCGCATAGCCGATACGGCGTCACCTCTTATGACAATGTCGCTATCAAAGTAAGCAACCATTGAACACGAAGTGGCCTCGAGATTTTTTAGGAGTGTTTGTATCTTAAACTTTACGACATCGTAAAAGTGCGAAGTCATAAAATCACCCGAAGGTAAATCACATTGCACAATTTCTAATTGAACACCGCATTGTTCTAAAATTGCAAGTTGCAGTTGGTAGGACATTTCTAAATAATCTGACGTGCATATAGTAAAGTCCTTAAACATAATGTTATATATAGTTAATATGATTACTGATATTTTTATTAAGACATGCAATCACGATAAGCAATATCACGAGTATTGCCTACAGTCCATTAAAAAGTATTGCACTGGATTTAGAAACACCGTTGTAGTTGAAGGCGAGCATGAAAACGGATACATCTATCAGCAAGTCATAAAGATGCATGCAGACGAATACACTGATGCTGACTTCATATTGGTCACTGATTCCGATACACTGTTTAATGAGCCAGTGACACCTGAATCATTTATGGCTGATGGAAAACCGATTTGGTACATGACTCCGTTTAGCACTATATTCAATGACGAATCGTTACCTGCTAATAATCGCAACACTTTAAATCATTGGAGTAAGTCAATGTATGATTTTTGTGGAATTGAGTCGCCGTTTGAATTTATGAGACGTCAGCCTTTCATGTTTCCACGTTATGTTCTAAAGGATATTCAACAATATTGCTTAAAAACTCATGGGAAATCGCTTAAACAATATCCGCTTGACAAAGGAGTATTCACTGAATGGAATGTTCTTGGTTTTTATTGTTGGTTGTATCATCGCGATGCATTCACGTGGATTAACACAGATGATGGTATCGGTGATGCACCGGTGAGGCAGTTTAAGATATGGGGTGATACTGCTGATGAGAACCTTGAAGAAATTAAACAGATACTGGAAAATCCAAACTTTGAATTTTTACAAAACGGACAAATGATTTTGTCCAATGATACACATCTTAGCACTTGGGCAAAGGAGCACCGCAACATTATAACCGATCCATACTTGTTCAAATTCTTAAAACCATATCTTGATAAGGCACAGTGCGTCTGGGACATTGGAGCAAACATTGGAGACCATACACGTGCATACTTAGACATGGGTAAGACGGTTTATGCATTTGAACCTAATCCATTAGCATATGAATGTTTATGTCATAACTGTCCAGACTCTCATAACTATAACCTAGCTGCAAACTCAAAGGATGACGAGCTTACATTTGAAACATTAGCCAATGTAGGAGCAAGTCGCATATCTGAGAATGGAGAAATAAAGGTGAAGGCCGTCAAACTCGATACGCTTGATCTGCCAAAACCAGACTTCATTAAAATAGATGTTGAAGGCTGGGAAATCCATGCATTGCAAGGTATGCAAGATAGTATCAATACGCATAAGCCGATGCTTTTCATTGAAATAAATCATGGAGCATTATCACAAAACGGTCATACCGCAGATGACATTCTAAATTTTGTTAAATCCGCAGGTTACAAAAACATTATCACATACCCAATAAATTCAGTTATCAGCGATCCACAATTAGACATCTTAGCATTTTAATAATATGATAGTACATTCATACATACAAACACCAGGCGGCATGGGTCTTGGAGACTTCCTAAGAGGCTCATTAGCATGCCATCAACTATGCACATCTGGCCGAACACCGTATGTCATAACATTTAAAGATCATCCAATCGGCGAGTTTATCATACCTCGCGGAAGCGTGCCAGATGTACACATCAATAACTTAAACAATCAATGTAATCGTTTAACGGACTTGCGCGCTAAGCTGTCTGAATTTAGAAGTCGACTTCGAGGTAGACATCCAACAATCGGAGTTCATTGTAATACATTCCCATCATTCCCTTTGAATCGACATACTAAGTTATTCGTTAGTCATGCATTTACTCCTAATGATAAACTGCAAAGCATGATTGATGAAGTGACTCCAACCGAGCCATATGAAGTGATTCACGTGAGAACTGGAGATAAGCTAGCATATTCCACCGCAATCAATTTTACAGTTGATGTTGATCGTGACAGCATGATGAAATACATTATTGATAAGATCAATGAAATTTCATCGCAGACTAGCAATAAGCTGATTATTATGTGTGATTCAGATGCAGTCAAAAAAGAGCTTACGTCTGTATGTAATGTCCATCCTACCGCCGCAAGATCGGTTCATATGAACATAGTTGAAGTAGATGATACGTCTGGAGTGACCGACACACTCGTTGACTTCTTCCTTCTAAAAACCGCAAAAGCTATACACCAATTTTCAGTGCATAACTGGGGATCAACCTTCAGCAATTGTGCTCACTGGTTGTATGATGTGCCGCTGAAATGTTACAAGTTAGACACGCTTTAATTGTCAGGATAGATTAAATTCATCAGCGCATTCAATAAAATGATCGCAATGATTGTAGCGGTTATCCAAAAGATCGGAGTTGGAATGTCAAAAGAGATTGTCGTAGACGAGTATACTTTTCGGCTTGATAGTATGAGCAGCGGCGAGCGTAACGACTGTCAGAATGACAGTTGTAGTCAAGCTTATCACACATACCATTGCGCCCCTTTTCCCAAGTTTTGACTCGGATAAAATGTTTGCAATTTCCGCATGTTCTTTGCCGCTTACTCATACCTATATGCCGTAGGTTCTCAATGCGTGTTTTCGAGCGCCTGGATGTAAGTAACGATTGAATCGCTCCAACCGTCAATATGAGTCCAAGGGCCATAACCAACACCGTTCTTGTAAGAAGCAACGTTGATCATGTAGCTCTTCTTGCACACTGGATCTGGAACTCGTGTCGAGCTCTGTTCGTCGGTGATAACGATTAGACGATCACAGTTGATTCCATTGACCGTTTTAACCGCATGCCCAAGATCAGTTCCGCCGTATGGCTGAGAACGATTGATAGCTTCGGCGAGTGCAAAACCACGACGTGGTGCAACTTCACGAACTGCAGTTGAGAAAGTATGAACCTCGACGGTATCACAAATTTCACGTAGCAGCATAGCAAGTCCACATGCAGTGTCAATACGGTTGATGTCACTCTTGTCGCTGAAACCACCAACCATCGAACCGGAGACGTCGATCAACACTACAGTCTTACCTGGCAACTTAGCGTGTCCCTCCAAACACTTAAACATACCAGCTTCAAGTTCAGCTTCAAGACTTGGTGCATGACGCGCAGCACTGATGAAACGAAATGGAAGAACACGATCTGCATTGATATTACGCAATGCGTCACGAATTAGCATGTCGTCCACACCAGCGTTCTTCATGTTACGAAGGTTACGCAACAGCGCCAATGCACCCAACTTATTTTCGGACAACAGACGAGTCCAAGAAGCCTTCTTGTCAGACGAAGCCGACAATTCAACTTCCCAGGTATCTGGAGTCTTCAATTCGTCGTTGACAAGGCGCTTCCAAAGAGCAGCCTGTTCGGCATCCTTTGGCTTAGCGTGTACCATGAACAAGACGTCACGCAGCTTGATTGCACCATCACGATTATACTTTGCAAGAGCATATTCATTGAACTTGGTGAACGCCGACGCAAGACCTTTCTTGACCTGCTTAGCAATTGGGACACGGCCATTCTTCCAGTAGAGAGAAAGGAACTCAGAGAGTTCGTCTGCACGCTGGATGACTGCATACAACGTCTGTGCAACATACTCGCGCTGATGCGCGTTTTGTGCCATAAGTCGAGCAATGTAAAGCGGCGTATGACGCAGCTTCATTGAGGATCGACATTCAATTGCAATCTCCATTGCTTCCTTACCGCTTACGCGTGGAACAAGATCTGCGATGCGTGAAGCGATATCGACACCGCTTTCATAGAAACTATTTTCCCACAGCAAACACGACATAACGGTGCGTCGCAATTCTTGCTTTGCATTGATGTTTTTCGCAACCGCGCCTTCGTGGGTGAAGTTCTTCGGAGTATTCTTAATGTTTGTTTTCATGTGTTTATTATAATCAAAAATGTGACAGATGTAAATAAAAATTTATGACTGATGTAATTTATTTCGCAAGCACCCAAGAGTCAGCTTGCGGAGATGCATTTGTGTAGACTCCTTGAATGTAGTATGGAAGACGAGTGGTGTCAAGTTTCCAATCAGGACGTTGATCAAGACAAGTAATCACCATGTTACGACGATAGGAATCACGATGATATCCATTGTCAACCGTCAAGGCATAGTCAATCAAATCATAGTCAAGTTCTCCAATTCGTAAATGTTCTTGCCAGGGATTAGTAACATTAATCTCTTCATCGGTATTGACCAATTTGATTTCAGTTTCATTTGGCATCCATCCGCGACCATGACGTGTGAGATAGCAACGCGACACATAGAATAATTCGATGTCACGAATACCCAAGCGCGACGCATGTTCAATTGCGTTCTTGCACGTCGTATTACCGTAAGTTACGTTTGGAAAGATACCATGATCCATGTCAAGAAGAACTCCCTGAGAACCTTCATAGATCAAATTGCGAAATTGGTTTGGGTAAAGGTTAGCAATTTCAAACGCGACATGTTCTTTGCTTAGTTCAAGAGCTGCTTCGAAAGATTCAAGTTGCTCGTTTACTTCAGAATGAAAAGCACTGTAAAACGATTGACCGTGTCCAAGACCGTCACTATCATTAAGAGCTTCAGAATGAACTTTACGTGCATAGTACATTTTAATGCCGTCGAGCTTTTGTCTTAATAGTTGAGGATAAAGCAAATCGCTTACATAAATCTTGTATGGTGTTTCGTCATGACGCTTTAGAGTAGCGCCAACTCCCATGCCACAGCTCCCATGTCGTACATCACCTGCACGACCGCCAGAGTAAGCAGCACTTTCTTTTGCACGATTGTAAGCAACATCATATGGTGTAGTGAGACGTGTCTGAGGATGGAAATACAGCTTTGGCTCTATACACTTTTCACGCAGAGCAAAATACTCTGTCAGTGTTGCCTGCAGACTCATCGTCGCATGTTCAGTATAATAGGTAGGAATACCTTGAAGAGTTCCGGAACCATACGTAGAAAAGACATGCTTAATCCCTTCGCGGATAACAGTATGACCGCATTGCTGACCGCCACTAAAGCGAACAACTGCTACAGACTCGCCGCGGAGGACGGCCTGACGGCAGAGATTATCCACCGTCAGGCCTTTACCACCATCACCAAAAGAGGTGTCAATTACAATTTGCGCTTTCATGCTTTACAGCAACGGAGATACCGCATCGCTATCCTCACTAGGAACCGTCACGGATTCACGCTTACGTTCAGAAGTTTGAACGGTTTTACCTTGCATACGCTGCTCGACAATTTGTGCAATCGTATTTGGAACTTCATTGTGATCATTCAGAATCACACAGTTAGGACCAAGCAACTGTACCCATGCAGAGTCGGTTCTGCGATAGCCGTGATCCAAGCTAAGGTGATAGATGTCAAACTTTTCAGATGCAGCTTGGAACAGTTCTTCAGCGGTCACAGTCTTTTGATGCAGACCATTAGAGCCGTAGATTCCATTAAACGCATTTGCTGGAAAGTTCTTCAGGAACGGTTCGTCACCAATTGTGAAGAGCAGACCCTTTTCCTTGCGCTTATCCCATGAGTCAGTTTGAACACGATTTGCCGCAAAGTCCCATGCAAGTGGATAGCTTTCACCTGCATTGCCTCCGCCGCCACCTTCAAGGTAAGTGCGAGTAAGCCACATGTCAAGTTCGGAGTCTCCGCTTTCGAACTGCGCAGCTTGGACAGGATAGCGGTCACATTCGTGGTCGCCGATTGCAAGGAAGCAAAGAGCAGCATCAGGACATCCGTTTTGAATGATACGACCCATGATCTTTGGCAGACCATCAGCAATAAGCATTCGAGGAATAGCGCCCATGGAACCAGTCACGTCAAGAGCAAGAATGATTGGGAAGCTGTTTGGATGAGCTTCACTATCACGTGCTTCACGGAACACAACCTTAGTCGAATCCATTTGTTCATGAACACGACGTTCGCGTTGCTGCGTAAATGTTACGTCAACGGGAGCACTGGCATAACAAGCAGCGGTTGCACGTAGAGTACGTGCGTCGGTAGAGTAAGAAGTCCAACCCATGATATTATTCTCCGAACAGTTTACCGTAGCTTTCCTTAGCAATGTCAAGCGTAATCTGAAGAGTACGAATCTTGACACCAAGCTCAATATCCTTCTTGACGAAGGCGGGTGCATCAAAGTCAGATGCAAGGATCAGCGAATCGGCACTTGTCGGAGAAAGGTCAAGCATGTTGACACGTTCACGCGCAAGCTTCTTCATCTGCATTTCCAGGTCTTCGATGTTACGCTTGTAAAGAAGCTTAGCATCCTCAGTAATAGCAACTGCACGATCGCGCTTGATGCTACGGTTATTACGATTGAGATTGTCGAAGAATGCGCCTTTAAGGTCATTATCATCAATCTCGCTAATGTTGGTATCAGTTTCAGTCATAGTGTTTGGTTAATAGAAGTTGTGCCGGGAATAGTCTGAGTCGGAGGTTTGTTTTTGCTGACAGATGGTTTTAGTTACACTGCCAGCTAGTTGTTTTTCTTATATTGATGCAACCGAATCATGCACCACGGCATTAAATTGTCAAATGGAATTGATTTCCAATTTCATACGTTTATTATAATCAAAAATAAGTCAGATGTAAATGAGAAAATTAACAACCTGTCATTTTCTTGATTTCATCCAGTGAGATGAAGAAAGAGTTACGTTGTGGCCATAGGACATCTACGCACGTGTTGATGTACCGAGGGTCAGGCTTGCGCCAAGGACCCCATCCACGCATGATTGTTGCGTTATGAACGTGACCATGAATGTTACATTTGCGTGCACGCATTTCGTCTGGATGTATGGGCGCATGCGTAAGCCACATCCCTTTGTACTTAAGCATGCCATGAATTTCTTCAAAAACATCGCACTGTCGAGAGGTTAGTACAAAGTCATCATGATTACCTTTAATCAGAATCTTACGTCCTGGCAGGTTACCAATCAGATCAAGTGATGGGTAATCAAATGCAACGTCGCCCATCATGTAAACAACGTCACGCTTGTTAATCATGCGTTCCCATTCGCTCGTAAAGAGTTCGGTGTTATGTGCCGTGCTTTTGACCCAAGGTCTGAACTTAGCGATGTTCTTATGCCCTAGATGCGGATCTCCTATAAAATATACGCTCATACAGATTGTGAAGAAAGAATATGTTTAATCAATAGATCAGTTGCAAGATCAAGCGGAGTTGCGTCACGGACAACAAGATCTTCGGACCAACTATGCGAAGTGGCATAATTTTCACGGAGCATCAATTTGCCATCTGAAACGAAATTGCCAGAGACCCACTTTGCGGCGTTTCTAATTGTTTGAATCGCAATACGACGTTGCTCTTCTTTACCAATTTCAACCTTGAGAATTTGCTGTGCGGTAACTTGCATATGGTCCGTTTGATTATGATATTATTATAATCAAAAATTCACGGAATGTAAACAAAAAAATTCTCCGCTAGAAAAAAGATTCCTAGCGGAGTGCTTGTGTTTTGAGGTGATTAGTTGATGAACTGATACAGTAGATTTGCTCTATTGATGATCTCGTCAGTGGTTGGCAACTTATTAAGTAACTTTTGCTTTTCAACCGGGTCAGCTTCAAGATTGATTGCTTCATAGTATGCATGCATCAAATCCGAATGTGCAATTCCCAGGACGTCTAATCTAATTTCGTACGCGTTTTTATTCATGTTTGTTTGTGTGTTATGTATTAAATGAATTTTTAATACAAATCTATATATACGACAAAAATCCCTGCTAAGAAAACCTAGCAGGGATTTTATGATTACCGTAAATAATTATGAATATCTTTAACGATTAGAAAGTGCATCGTTAACTTTCTTAATGAAATCTTCGTCAAGTTGTGGAATGTCTCCGCCCAATAATTCTTCAAGCGCAGCGCTTTCCTTAATACCTAATTCAATGGCGCGTTTATTAAACGCATTCATATAAGCCTTATATGTTGTCAATCCGCTATAAGCTGACATTTTTGTTTTTGAAGCGTCTGCACCATAATACTTTAAAAGAGAAGTTATAGCTTTTTTATCAAGCTTTTTTATAATCTTCTTATCACGCTCAAGGTTATCCATTTCTAAATCATAATCATCTGCTGGTGATTTTTTGTATGCTTCGGTAACATCTTCCTTAAGCTTCATTAGACGGTCAAGAACAAAATCTCTTGAACCCATCTTGCGTTGATTGAAGGAGATCTTTGTCTTTGGAAGATCCTTAGCCTTGAAGGTAATTGAATTGCTGTCGATAGAAACAACAGCACCAAAGTTAGTTTTATCACCAACCTTTAGTCCTTCAGCTTTCTTCTTGATTTCTTCAACGCCTTCTTCAAGTTCAGATGGAGTTTCGATTTGTTTGCCCTCAAGAATTGCTGCAGCTGCTGCATATAGAGGATCGCCGTTATAGTGAGTAAAGTTGCTCATTTTGTTTATTTAGGAAGTAGTTGTATTGTATTTATATTACTTCTAATTTGACAATAAGCTAAGAATTTGGAAAATTGCGGGACGGCACGCGTGCTGTATCCAGAGCTGCCTCGTAGAGTGTGGCCTACACTCCGTCAACGACAGAATAGATCGTCCCCTTATTATATCATATACTATCATTTATCATGTACTCATATAGAACTTTTCTATAATTTGTTCTATAAGATCTTGGTGCGCATGGTGGGACTTGAACCCACACGCGGAACATGCCGCATCACCTTCTCAAGATGACGTGTTTACCATTACACCACAAGCGCAAAATTAAAACTTAAGAGCATCGAGACTCCCAGTTAATTTGTAATTTGGATCGTCTTCAACAGCGACTAGAAGTGTCTTATACTTATCAAGTTTAGCCTTAAGCTTGTCATGATTAGAGACAAGCTTAGCTAAAGATTTCTCCATTTTGGAAATCATCGATTCAAGAGATTTCTTATCTGCTTCAGTTGAAGCAATAGTCTTCTTAATTTCTTTAATTCGAACTTGATGAAATTTTTGTTCTTGATTTTCAGAAAATAGAATTTGCGAAGCAGCTTCAAATATTGAGTTTGGTTTGTGATGCATATCTGTTATTTATTAAATAGATGTAATTACCATTACACCACATGCACGAAAGTGGAGCTCCTAGAGAATTTTGAAATCTCGGCCTCATCCATACTCAAACATATTTCACATATTGAAGTTTTCATCAATTATATTTATCAAAAGGATGCGCTCTTCCTCTGAGCTATAGGAGCAAATAAAATGGCAGCCCATGAATGAATCGAACATTCTTCCCATGTTTCAGAGACATGTGCCTTACCAATAGGCTAATGGGC
>Ga0208232_1000306_pt1 | contig 10610 bp, 4 predicted proteins | sample LakMenEpi24Aug12_FD_150729 | JGI IMG/M metagenome (GOLD analysis project Ga0208232, IMG submission 150729) | Freshwater microbial communities from Lake Mendota, WI - 24AUG2012 deep hole epilimnion (SPAdes) | ecosystem: Environmental > Aquatic > Freshwater > Lake > Epilimnion/Euphotic zone ... | reverse complement strand
CACATGACGAATAAAGTTGTACGATTTCCCCAACATTTGAGTTAGACGAGAAGTTGGTATCGTCTCTTGTGTAAGTAACACATTGGAATCCTCCATTAAGGTCAACTAATAATGTCATACCAATAACTGCTGGTATTCCACTGAATGATAAGTTGTCTGTTACATAGTATTCTTGACCTGATTGACAATCCGTAAGTACTTTAACCGACACACAACTGAATGTTTCATCCAACATTTCAAATGTTACCTGTCCTTGAATATCAACTGTTCTTGTTAATGTAACTGAAGGTGTTAGAGTGACTGTTGGTGTTGTGGCTGGTGTGTATCCACTCATACTAAACGAAACCGCAACGGAATTACAACTATCACTAGTTGGTGTTGGAGTTGGTGTAACCCCTATTACATCAAAAATAAAATTAACATCATCACAAGCAACACTCGGTGATGGTGTTGGAATCGGTTCCCAATCACAATCAAAATAGGCATTAAAATTAAAGATACCACAATTAACTGCCGTCGGTGTTGGTGTAGGACAAATTCCTGTATTAAAATCATTTGCCGCAATGTCAGGACAATCTGAAACACATGGTGAGGCTCCTCTTAAATAACAAGTTCCTCCTAAAGTATCTGATAAACACCAGTATGATGTATCACCACTATAATAGTAAATTACACCAGTTATTGTTCCGTCACCTGAGTATGTTGGGACCCCATTGTAATTCACTCCAACAGTATAATTTCCACTATAACCTGAAAGAGAAGGTAACAGAGTATAAAAACAAAATTCAGTTGTTGTACATCCTGATGGTGGTTCACTAAACAACATCGGCATTTCAAAACTCTCTTCAGTTGGTGTAGGTGTCGGTGTTGCTGTAGGTGTTGATTCTGGAGTTTGAGTTGGCGTCGGTGTTGGACATTGAGTTGCCCCTCCAACGAACACAACTCCGTCAGTCGAATATATGTCTCCAACTTCAGAATAGGTAATGACCTTAGCATATCCTGTGAAACCACTTCCACCTGAAATACTATACACGTATCCCTCGGTTAAAGTTCCTGGTATATTCTCAAATCTGAAAAGGTTTGAATCATCATTACAATCCTCAAATAAATAAATGTCGTACGGTTCACTCATGTCTATAATAAATAACCAGATTCTGGCTTTTTACACTTTTTTAAATGATAGTTTTAATAAAAAACAAATAAAGCCACCTCTGAAGGATATTTATGTTATATGAAACTTCTCAAAACCATAGAGAAAATTATTCAAGAAGCTGAAGAACAGTACAACAATGCTTGTGAAAGTTGTGTTTCTGTTGAAGAACTGGATAGACTTGAAAAACATTATCACGACTCCTTAAAACTTTTGAAGTTATATAAAGTTAATGAGGATAAATCCCCATCTACTCTCAAATAACAGTGGATTTTTAAATCAATTTACCCTATTTTTAGGTTAAATTTATTTTATTATGCCCAACAGTTATGATTATTTTAAAAAAGAAGTAAAAGATTACTTTGAAAAGAATATTTCGACCACAAAAAACATATTAGATGTAGGACCAGGTGAAGGTACTTATTCTAATTTAATTCGTAATTTAGGTTACAAAATGGATTGTGTAGAAATATATGAACCTTACGTTTCGGAATATAACTTACAAGACAAATACGATAACGTAATTATAGGTAACGTCCTTAACCAAGATTTATCAAAATATGACTTCATTATTTTAGGAGATGTTTTAGAACATATTTCTTCGGACGACGCTCAAAATCTAATCAAAAAAATTGTAAACTTAGGAAAGGAGTGTTTAGTTGCGGTACCGTTTCTAATGCCTCAGGATGGTCTTGATGACAATGACCACGAAAAACACCTACAAGAAGACTTAACTCCCGAAGTTATGAAATTTAGATATCCTGAATTAGAATGTTTATATTCTAATTCAAGTTACGGGTATTACATTGTAAAACAGAAAAGAAATAAGTTTGAAAAGTCATATGTTTTGTATGCAAATGAAAACTATTTTGAAATTGTTAATTTTTGTGTTAAATCATTAAGAACTTTTAGTGACCTTCCAATTATAGTTTATCTTTTAAATTCCGATAAAAAAATTAATGTAGAAAATGTTGTAACTGTCAAGTGGAATTCAAGTTCTGAGAATGATAATGAAATGTATTTGGAATCTTCGGGTAATTTCTATATCAACAGAGCTAACGAATCAATATATAGGTTATTAATTGAGAGACCAATGATTGTAAAAGATGCATTGGAAAAGTATTCTGATGTTGTTGCATACGTTGATAGTGATTCTGTTGCAACTCAATATTGTGATAGAATTTTTGATATGTACAATTCAGAATTAGATTATCCGTATTTTGTTGAGGGTATTTACGAGTACTTAGTAATTAATGGCCGTGGTGGTGCATCGAATCGTGAAGACCTAAGCTCTACTTTGGAACATCACGTATGTGAATTATTCGGTATTAATCAATATGTTAGACAAAAATATAGACAGACAGGTTATTTTGTTGCGGGTCAAAATACTATCGACTTTTTAGAAGAGTGGTATTGGATGTGTAATCACCCTAAAATTTTAAAGGACTTTGGTTTTTACGCCCCATTTCATGAGGAAACAATTGCAAATGCACTACTTTGGAAATATAACAGATTAGATGGTTTACCATACATTTATATGAATGGTAATAACGAAACTATCAACAAGGTATTCAACGAAAAATTATTTACAGGTGAACCAAGACACTTGGGTGATTGGTTTAAAATCCCTGGTAAAGAAAAAGACTTATTGTTTGTTCATGGAGAAAAGAGAGAAAAGATTAGAGAAGAGATGTTAGAAACATTAAAGATTAGACAACCCAAATTGGATACTACCCCTGAACGTACTTACATTCAAAATACACCGACCAATAAAATTAAGTTATTATTTTTGGCCCCTCACCTATCAACGGGAGGTATGCCAGGTTTCCTATTAAGAAGGATTGAGTTACTTCAAGAGTATTGTCCTGAGTTTGAAATTTTTGTTGTCGAGTTCTCTAACTTTAGTCCTGTTTATGTTGTACAAAGAAACAAAATAAAAGAAATACTACCATCAACTCACTTTTTTGAATTAGGTAATGATAAGATGAAACTCATTGACATCATCAAAGAGAATGAGATTGATATTGTCCATGTGGACGAAATGATTGAAGGGTTTGATAGTTTTAATCAAGTCCCAAGGTCACTGATGAATGAACTTTATTCTAATGATAGAACTTGGAAAATGGTTGAGACCTGTCATAACGTTTGGTTTGACCCAGGAGCTCACAAGTTATACCATCCAGATGCTTACGCTTTCTGTACTCCATATCACAAAGAAAAAACATTCGCAGACGTTCCTTCATATGGTGAAGTATTGGAATTTCCTATCGAGAAAAAAATTGTAACAAATGAGAATAAGATTGACGCTCAGACGGAATTGGATTTTGACTATTTCAAAACTCACGTAATTAACGTTGGTCTTTGGACTTCAGGTAAAAATCAAGTTGAGGGTATTGAGATTGCAAGATTGGTTGAGAAATCTCACCCTGATATCCACTTCCATTTTATTGGGAACCAAGCACCAAACTTCCAACAATACTGGGAACCTGTAATGAAAAACTTACCATCAAACGTAACAATTTGGGGTGAGAGAAGTGACATATCAACGTTTATGAAGGCTGCCGATGTATTCATGTTTAATTCAACTTGGGAATGTAACCCGTTGGTTCTACGTGAGGCAGCGTCTTATGGTCTTAAAATACTTGCAAGAAATTTACCTCAATATATGGATATGTTTACACCATATATAACACCTATTAATGAAGATATTAATGAAACCAAAGATAGTTTACTGTCTTTAATTATAGGTCAGAAGAACTATAATGTTCCTGAAGGTCAAGGTGAGAAATTTGCTTTAGACCACCTTAAATTTTATGAACTTGTGAACAGTAAAGAACCAAAACAACAAACTAAAATAAACTCTGATATCAGAATTACACAATACTTTGTTAATCAACCATTTTTGGAAATAAAAGGTGATAGTGATTCAACATTTGAAATTAAATTTTTTGACGAATACGGAATTTGTCATTACCACAATAAAACTAAATCGAATCACTGGTTTAAACTAAACCGACAATACTTTACCAAATGGAACACTAAAGTTTGGGAAGATGGTACCTTGATTTATGACGACACATTAAACTATAAAGGTAAGAAAGTCTTTATATCGTTTGATAGTGGTTCGTTAGGTGATACAATTGCTTGGATGCCGTATGTATTAGAATTTAAAAAGAAACACGAATGTGATGTTGTTATTTCAACTCACAAAAACTTCTTATTTGAGAAAGTTTACCCTGAACTTGAGTTTGTTAAGCCAGGTTCAACGGTTAATGGTATCCATGGTATGTATGTTATTGGTTGGTTCTACAACCCTGATAAAGAACCTGAAATGCCAAACACAGTACCTTTACAACAAACGGCAACCAACATCTTAGGATTAGACTATACCGAGATTCAACCAAGAATTGATTATGAAATAAGTGAGAGACCTTACGAACAGAAGTACGTTTCAATCGCCACGAACTCAACCTCAGGTTGTAAGTTTTGGACAAAAGAAGGTTGGCAAGGATTAATCAATCACTTACATGAATTAGGTTATAAAGTGATTAATGTCTCTAAAGAGAAAAATCCTTTCGACAACGCGGAACAGATATCTGATACCTCAATGGAAAACACTATGAACATTATTCACCATAGTGAGTTCTTTATCGGTCTATCGAGTGGTTTGAGCTGGTTGGCTTGGGGTATGGGTAAACACGTTGTTATGATTAGTAACTTCACTGAACCTGACCATGAATTTACAACTAACTGTACTCGAATCGCGAAACTTGACGTTTGTAACGGATGTTGGAATAGTCCAATTTATAAATTCGATAAAGGAGATTGGGATTGGTGTCCTGTTCACAAAGGAACAAAGAGACAATTCGAATGTCATAAAACAATTACATCAAAAATGGTAATTGACCAAATACAACACTTATTATAATGGATATAAGTAAATTCATATGGGAACCTGAATGTCATGAAGGATTTAGAGAAATTGTAGAACAAGAAATCTTCGTAGATAAAGTTTACGAAAGATACTTTGAGGTTGAAGAAGGTGATGTGGTATTTGATGTTGGAGCTAGTTTAGGCCCATTTACTTATTCAATATTAGATAAAAATCCTTCTCAGGTATTTGCATTCGAACCAAGTTTTGAAGAATTTAAGACATTAGTTTTAAACACTCGTCAAGGACCTGTAACTCACATTAATAAAGGAGTCTCCAATCATGTTGGTCAATTTGAGTTTGAGTATGTTTTTGATGTTGGTGATAATGAAATATTCTATTCGACCACATTTCAAAAGGTGATTAAAGACTACAACATCCAAACAATAGGCTTTTTAAAATCAGATTGTGAAGGTGGAGAATATGATATATTCAACTCAGAAAATCTTTTATGGATTAAACAGAATGTTAGAAAAATTGTTGGTGAATGGCATTTAAGAACTCCTGAATTGAAAGAAAAATTTAGAGTTTTTAGAGACACGTACTTAAGACTTTTCCCTAACTTTAAAATTAGGTCTTATAATGGATTCAATATTGAAGAGAAACTTTGGACCGATGAGTTCATCGACACCTTTACAGAAATAATGGTTTACATTGATAATAGGGATTAATTCTCCATATCAATATTCATTTTATCAATATCTTTTCTCTCACCGTAAACCATATAAGAATATTCACAAGTATTACCACCAACAGTAATCATTGTTGGTGTAATTTCGTTTACAAAGATTTCGTCCCCACATTCTGAAGTAATTAAGACTGTTACAGTATCGTAATCAACTAACCATTCCCATTCAAGTGGAGTTACAATATAAGTCGCCTTTGTTCTACCTCTAAAATAGACCCCATTTTCAGGTCCTTCTAACGAACCATGTCTTAAGTTGTATCCTTCTTTATTTTGGTTAGGGATTATAAACGATTTTGAGGTTGCAAATATATTACCCGCATTATCAACTCCGAAGTTGACCGTACCATTGGTACCTGTTTCAATTGTATTTCCTTGTCCTTCAACAAGATTTGTTATCTTGAATTGGTTCGCATTTGAACCACTAAAGGTTATTGAGTTGTTGTCGGTTCTAACAATTCTATTCGAAGTGAATACTCCATCATTATAGTAAACCTCCAAGATAGTAATATTTGTTGTATCGTTTTGACCAACAAATGTAATTACGTTATTAGAAACTGTACCTCCCGTTAAAGTGATAAATGATGTTTGGTCAATATTTCCACCAGGTGCTGGCGCATAGTAAACTACACCCTCATTATCAGCAACCAAAACATTTTCCTCACTACCTGTTGCCAAACCAATAAACTTAAATCCATCCACAACACTAATAGTTAATGGATTGGTAGGGTTTAATGCATTAATACCTGTATTAACTCCACTCCAATTTATCCTTTTAGTTTTATTAGTTGACGCAAATAATTCTCCTGTACCTTCTTCATACCAAAAACCATTCTCGGCAAATTCAACAGGTGGTCTTGTAGGTGTGTGACTTGGTGTTTGAGTTGGTGTACCTGTTTGAGTCGCAGTTTGGGTAGCAGTTTGAGTAGCGGTTAATGTTGTAGTTGGAGTAGGCGTATTCGTCCCTGTCGGAGTGTTTGTCGGTGTTGCGGTTAATGTTGTGGTTGGTGTAGGAGTATTAGTTCCTGTCGAAGTATTTGTTGGTGTCTGTGTCGAAGTATTTGTTGGGGTTTGTGTTGATGTTTGAGCAGGAGTTCCTGTTTGAGTATTTGTTGGGGTTTGAGTATTTGTTGGGGTTTGTGTAGGCGTTGCGGTTAAAGTTGATGTTGTTGTAGGGGTTTGCGTCGAAGTACCCGTTGGTGATTGAGTTGTTGTTTGAGTTGGAGTGGCAGTTAATGTTGTAGTACTTGTTGGTGTATTTGTTGCAGTTTGAGTTGGTGTATTTGTTGGAGTTTGAGTTGGAGTGGCGGTTAATGTTGTAGTACTTGTTGGCGTATTTGTTGGAGTTTGAGTTGCGGTATGAGTCGGTGTTGGAGTATTAGTTGGAGTCTCCGTCGGTGTTGGCGTAGGGTATGTATAGGAAACCACATTTGAAAATGCGGAACCTCCAAAAACACAAAACTGTGTTATTCTAAAAAACCAAGTACCTGTCGCATCACCTGTATCTCTTTGTCTTGTTGTAACACATCCTGTCGTATCATCATTCCAAGTGATTTGGTCTCTTGAATATGAGAATGTTAATGCATTACAATTTGTTGGTGCGGTAAAATTATAGTCAAATAATGAACCTGAAATCAAAGACACACTATTAAGCGTTGGTGCAATACAAACTCCAGTTGCGGTTGAGGTAGGTGTCTGAGTTCTCGTCTGAGTCGGAGTTGAGGTTAGCGTAGTTGTTGTGGTAGGTGTTTGCGTCATTGTCTGTGTAGGAGTCGCTGTTAGTGTAGTTGTAGTTGTTGGAGTCTGAGTTCTCGTTTGAGTCGGAGTTGCGGTTAGCGTTGTTGTTGTGGTTGGAGTTTGTGTACTAGTTTGAGTCGGAGTTGCGGTTAGCGTTGTTGTTGTGGTTGGAGTTTGTGTACTAGTTTGAGTTGGCGTTGCCGTTAATGTGGTGGTGGTTGTTGGAGTTTGTGTACTAGTTTGAGTTGGCGTTGCCGTTAATGTGGTGGTGGTTGTTGGTGTTTGAGTTGGCGTTTGGGTTGCAGTCAACGTAGTTGTCGTTGTTGGAGTTCTTGTTTGACTAGGAGTTGGAGTTTGAGTTACACTAAAACATCCTCCGCAAAAAGATTCATCTACTTGGGTATAACTTAGTCCTGCAGTTTCGTTAACACTTCCAAATATTGCACAGAAATAACCACTTACTCCAAATGGTATATTATTTATTTGTTGTTGCTGATAACTACAATTCAAGTAACTAATTCCGTTTACTCCGCCTGGGTCACCATCATTAAGGTATTGATAACAAACACAATCATCGCCAGCTGGAGTAGGGGTTTGAGTTGGCGTTGCTGTTAATGTAGTTGTTGTCGACGGTGTTGGTGTTGGAGCAATTGGTGGACATCCGACTAAAAATTCCCATGCAGTACCAATTAACGGTGCGGTAATGACTACCAAACATGTTTCAGGTAATGCAGTTGATTTTATGAAACTAGTACTTCCCGCCCCAGGACCTGACACGTTAGGATATCCTAACGCATTTAACTGTGTATTATACGACGAGTCTCCTCTAAATCCTGTATCAACAACTAAATTACCGTTATAATAAATTTGGAATTGGTCAGGTACACTAATCGCATCAAACGTAAATGGAATAGTACCCGTCCCACTTCCAAGTTGGATGGTATATTCAAAATATCCCCTTCCTCCACTACCACCATTTACCTCAACGTTACACACGCCAGTACCCGTAATAACGGTAAATGGTGTTGCACTTGGTGTTTGAGTTGGAGTTGAAGTTTGAGTTGCTGTGAGCGTAGTTGTTGTTGTTGGAGTTGGAGTTGGAGCAAGACAAGAAAAAGGATATTTAGTTCCTCCTGGACTTGTAGCCCAATATAAATTAACATCAAATGTTGTATCACTACCAGAAGTTCTTGTTATATTGTAAGGCCAAGTTTGTCCAACTGATAATGTCACATAAGTTGAACTAAATGCGTATCCTCCTCCCCCAGGTGCACTAACAGTTAACGTACTATAAGGACTATTAGTTGCAAATGCACTACCAAAACCAGCAGGTACCGCGGCTCCTAACCAAACATATATTATATCTGAAGTACTATTATTTACAGTACCTGAAGGGTTCGTATTAAAATATGAAGTCCAAGGTAATTGTCCTGTTGAAATACCACAATTAGGAGGGGCTATAGGTGTTCTTGTGGGAGTCGCAGTTAATGTAGTAGTTGAAGTTGGTGATGATGTTGGGGTCCCTGTTGGTGTTGCAGTTAATGTAGTAGTTGAAGTTGGAGTTGGTGATGGTGGTATTGAACATACTGCGTCGTCAAAACAACTTCCAAAACTTTCATCTGATGAACATGTTAAAGCATATAAATTAGCCCCATACCAATATCCAGGAGATGTTGAGTTTTGAAGACATAGATAATATGTATTATACCCCTCGTAAATAAAAGGGTCATACATTAAATCATTCCATTCCTCATAATGATACACACCACTATTATCAGTCCATGATATATACAGTTGGTTTATACCGTCATTTGTTTCATTACATGGGTTACCATTTAATCCGTTGGCAATTTTAATAGTCCAACAAGTACCATCATTTGTTGGTGTTGGTGTTGGAGTTGGAGGAACAAAAGTTGGTGTTGGAGTTGGGGTTTCTCCCGCGCTACACAATCCTTCTTGGGATGATGTACTAAACATTGCCAAACTAGGACTGTCATTCTTGTAATAATATATAACAGGGATACTAAGCTCTTGAACACATATTTCGTTAGGATAAAATCCTGCAAGTCCAAAAGATGTAGTTTGTGGGTCTCCATTACAATCAGTATAATTTACAAATACGGTATAATCAGGTTGACTAAAGTTACCCGTTGCATCATTAATATCTCCTTGATTAATATCTAAACTATAAAAATAACAGTCCATTCGGTATTAAATTTTTTCGTCAACAATCATTTTATCAATATCTTTTCTTTCTCCATGTATAATGTAGAAACAATTTACACTATCTGAACCATCAAGGTTAGATATTTCTATTTGAGTTGTTGAGATGGATTTAATCACATATTTTTGAAATTCACCTATTGGTGTTATTTGAACCGTTATTGTATCCTTATCAACCAACCATCCCCAATATTCAGGTAATTCAATAATTCCCAAACCGTTAAGTTTACCCCTGTGGTAAACTCCGTGTTCAGGACCCTCCAAAGACCCATGACGTAACATGTATCCTGGTTTAAGTTTGTTTGGTATTAAGAATGATTTTGAAGTCGCAGATAAGTCACCATTTGCTGTTACATAGAAATTGGTTGACTCTCCGTTGGCCGTCTGTAATACTTTATCTGTCGATGTATTACCTGTATAAACTATTTTAAATAGGTTTGCGTTTGACCCTGAAAAGGTCATTGAAAATGTTTGAGTATTAACTACCCTATTTCCACTTAATGTTCCATCAGTATTATATAAGGTTTTAATTCCTGTAATATTCTCAATGTTACCCGAACCTTGTACGGTAATAGTATCGTTTGCAAATGTACCTCCTGTTATGGCATTGACTGTGAATGTTGTTACTTGACCCTGACTATTTGTTGTAGTTACTACGTTATTGGTTACGGTAATACCTGTTACAACATCCGTTCTATATTTGATATTACCTGTAGCATCAATTACAAGAAATTTTTCTTCTGATGATTGTGATAAACCAATAAGTCTTAATGGTGGATTTTCCACAGACCCTGACACAGTAACTTGAGCAGTTAACTCTTGTCTGCCAGTACCAAAACCAACTCTACCTAACGCATCAATAAATTGTGCCAAACTACCGTTAG
>Ga0208232_1000305_pt1 | contig 10618 bp, 10 predicted proteins | sample LakMenEpi24Aug12_FD_150729 | JGI IMG/M metagenome (GOLD analysis project Ga0208232, IMG submission 150729) | Freshwater microbial communities from Lake Mendota, WI - 24AUG2012 deep hole epilimnion (SPAdes) | ecosystem: Environmental > Aquatic > Freshwater > Lake > Epilimnion/Euphotic zone ... | reverse complement strand
ACATCACAAATGGAACATACTATTGGTCTATAGACTCAAATGCCGGTGACTTTTCTGCAACTTCTGGTTCTTTTACGATTACATCAAACGCTGGTTCATTTACAGTAACACCAACTGCTGATAGCACAACAGAAGGTGCTGAAACATTTACAGTATCAATTAGATCAGGTTCCACTTCTGGTACCATATTAGCTACAACAACAAACTTGACAATCAATGATACAAGTATAACTCCAGTTATTGGTCAAGCAGCATACACTACTGCTGGAACATATTCATGGACTGCACCAGCTGGTGTTACAAGTGTGAGTGCAGTTTGTGTTGGTGGAGGTAGCGCATGGGCTGTTCTGGATGACGCTGGTGGATTTAAAGTATGTTGGGGTTCCGGCGGTGCTTTAGCTTACGCTAATGATATATCAGTAACACCAGGATCTTCTTATACTGTTGTAGTTGGAGCAGTTGGAACAACAACAAATGCGGGCCCACCCGCTACCTCGGGAGGAGACTCCAGTTTTAATTCTACAAGTTGTAAAGCTGGTGGAGGACAAGGCAGTTCAAGCGTATATACTGCCGCAGTTGGAGGTGCAGTTATTTATGGATCCGGTGGAGCTGGTGGTAATAGTGGTATTGTATCTGGTTATTCTTACGGCAGAGCAGGTGGTGGTGGAGCTGGTGGATATTCTGGCGCCGGCGGTACTGGCGGTAATGTCAACGGAAATGGATCAGCTGGTTCTGGTGGCGGAGGAGGAGGAGGAGCAGGTAGTGATCATCCTAATATTAATTATAATGCATGGAGTGGAGGTGGAGTCGGCATATTTGGCAGCGGATCAAATGGTGCCGGTGGCACAGTAGGTGCCGGTGGTGCAGGTGGTGGTGGAAGCGGCGCCTTCAAAGCTGCTACTAATCTAACTGCCGGAGCTTATGGTGGAGGAAGTCCTGGTAATCAATTCTTTGACTTTGGTGGAGGTGACGCTTACGTTGAAGGAACTGGTGCAGTTCGTATTATATGGGGTATCGGTCGTTCATTCCCTTCTACACTTACCACAGATCAATAAAAGAGTATAACAAATGCCAGAAACAAATATTACCGGCCCACTTTGGGGTTACGAACAACGAAGCAGAAGACTTGGTGGGTTGTGGCCAACTGTAGTAACTCCAATACCTCCAACATATACATTAACTGCTGCAGCTAATAATATTAACGAAGGATCGGCACTAACACTTAATGTTTCTGGTGCAAATATTGTTAATGGAACATACTATTGGTCTATAGACTCAAATGCCGGTGATTTTGGAACATCTTCTGGTTCTTTTACAATAACCTCTAATGTTGGTTCATTTACAGTAACACCAACTGCTGATAGCACAACAGAAGGTGCTGAGACATTTACAGTTTCTATTAGGTCTGGTTCTACCTCTGGAACAATATTAGCTACAACATCAAACTTAACAATTAATGATACAAGTATAACAGCACTTTCTGCACCATCATCAGTTGAATACCTAGTAGTGGGCGGCGGCGGCAGTGGAGGTACTGCTGGCTATAATACTTCTGGTGGTGGCGGTGGCGCAGGCGCTTTGCGTACGGCCACTGGATTTTCGGTAACTTCTGGTTCCGCAATCACTGTTACTGTGGGTGCAGGAGGTGCCGCTCTTGTTCATGTTCCCTCTGATGTTGGTACTGATGGTAATGCTGGTAGTTCTTCTGTATTCTCTAGCATTAGTGCCTCGGGTGGTGGCGCAGGTGGCACTTACGGAATAGCTGCGGGTAGTGGTGGATCTGGCGGTGGTGGTGGTGGTAATAGTTCTGGGTCTGCCGCCTTTTCTGCCGGCGGAACTGCAGCCGGATCGGGATTAGTAAACAACGGAGGCAGTGGTACTGCCACTGACAGCCCGTACAATTCTGGTGGGGGCGGCGGCGCTGGCAGTGCAGGTGGTAATGCTGGTGTTAATGCCGGTAACGGTGGTGCAGGATTTAACAGTTCTATTAGTGGAACTTCAACAGATTATGCAGGCGGAGGTGGCGGCGGTAATTGTCTTAGCGGTGTTCCTGGCACAGGCGGATCTGGCGGAGGTGGCGCTGGACGTAATGCTAGCAATGCTAGTGGTACCGGTGCCGATGGTACAGTTAACACTGGCGGTGGCGGAGGTGGTGCCACAGGGCAAAACGGTGGTGCAGGTGGCAGAGCTGGTGGTTCGGGTATTGTGATTATTCGTTATACAGACGCAGCAGCGGTCGCAACAACTACAGGTAACCCAACATATACAGTTGCTGGTGGTTACAGAATATATAAATTCACATCATCAGGTTCAATCACATTTTAAGGAAATTTAACAATGAGTCATTTTGCACAAATAGATGAAAATAACATAGTAACACAAGTACTGGTTATCGAACAAGATGTAATTGATACTGGTCTATTTGGTGATCCAGCATCTTGGATTCAAACAAGTTACAATACATATGGTGGTGTTCATACATTAGGTGGCACTCCATTACGCAAGAATTATGCTGGAATAGGTTATACATATGATGGTACAAGAGATGCATTTATTTCACCGAAATTATTTAATTCATGGACATTAAATGAAGACACTTGTTTATGGCAAGCACCAACACCAATGCCTGTTGAAGAAGGTAAGATTTTTGTTTGGAATGAAGATACAACATCTTGGGTTGAGTTTACACCACCAACCTAAATAAAAGAGTAAAAAATGGCTGCACCAGTAACAAGAACCGAATTTAAAGATTATTGTCTTCGTAGACTAGGGTTTCCCGTTATTCAAATTAACGTGGATGATGACCAAGTTGACGACCGAATTGATGATGCACTACAGTTTTTTCACGACTATCATTTTGATGGTGTTGAAAAGATTTACATGAAGCACAGAATCACACAAGATGATATTGACCGCAAATTCATTTACTGTCCTGATCCAGTTATCTTTGTAACTAAAATATTTCCGTTTGATGATTCTAATTCATCAATCAATATGTTTGACCTTCGTTACCAATTGCGTCTACATGATTTGTATGACTTCACATCGGTATCTTATGTGTCATATGAAATCACAATGCAACATATCACAACACTAAACATGTTGTTCTCTGGTTACCCACAACACCGATTCAATCGCCATCAAAACAAAATCTTCTTAGATATTGATTGGTCACGTGATGCAACTTTAGGTGAATATGTGGTTATTGAATGTTATCGTAAGTTAGTGCCAGATACTATAATGTTAACTGGTACAGTAACGGCAACAAACACATCAAACCTAATCACAGGTACTGGTACAACATTTGACCAACAAATTATTGAAGGTGATATCATTACAATTGATGGACAAGATGCACAAGTTAATCGTATCATTTCACCAACACAAGCATATCTAACCACAAACTTAGCAACAAGTGTAACCACTGCAACAGCCACAAAGACTGGTGTATCTGATGTTTGGGATGATAGATTTTTAAAACAGTATGCCACGGCTTTGATTAAATACCAGTGGGGTACCAACCTGTCCAAATTTGCTGGTGTTCAGATGCCAGGTGGAGTTACGTTAGATGGTCCTCGAATTATGGCTGAAGCACAAGTCGAAATCGATAAGATTGAAACTGAGATGCAAGCCTACAACGTACTACCTCCAGAAATTTTGACTGGTTGATGAATGCCTACAAATTTTTACTTTCAACCATTTCCAACAGGAATTACTCAAGAACAACTACTAGTTGAAGACTTGGTAATTGAGGCCATGCAACAGTATGGCATGGACGTGTTTTATCTACCACGATCTAGTGCAGACCCGAATGGTGCAGACCCTTTGTATGGTGAAGACCCACTAAAACAATATACAGTTGCATTTCCAATTGAAGTCTACTTGGAAAATGTTACAGGCATGGATGGTGAACAAGACTTTATTTCTAAGTTTGGTCTTGAGATTCGAGATGAAATAACACTACTGATTTCTCGCCGTAGATTTAAATATGCCTCTGGTGCCACAAACTATAGTATACCTAGACTTGGTGACTTAGTTATTAACTCTGGACCAAAGCGACCAATGGAAGGTGATTTAATTTACATTCCAATGATGCAAAACTTTTTTGAAGTAACGTTTGTTGAACATGAAAATGACCAAGCAATGTTTTACACATTAGGTCGTGGACGGGGTGGTAACGTTTATGTTTATGCATTGAAACTCAAACAGTTTGTATTATCTGATGAGTTGATTCAAACTGGCCACACAGAAATAGATGAACAAGCATTTGATTCATACAAGAGAACACGTTTAGATGTACCTATCAACGGCACAGGCAAATTTACAGTTGGTGAGTTTGTTTATCAAGGTTCATCATTGGCAACTGCAAACGCCAAAGCTACCGTACACACAACGGTTCCTGGTCGACACTTGGATGTTGTTAATGTCAAAGGTCAGTTTACAGTTGGTGTAACTATTATTGGTGCAACCAGTGGTGCAACATGGGCATTAGAAACTGCAGCAGACGATATGCCAACAGACAGTGTGTTTGAAGATGTGGCAGACAACAACATTATTCAAGATGAAGGTGCTGACATATTGGACTTCACTGAACATAACCCATTTGGTGAACCTTAATGCTAGGTAATGCACACTTCTATAACAGAACCATACGAAAAGTTGTTGTAGGTTTTGGTACTCTATTTAACGATATTCAATTGATTCGTTACACCAGAGATATGGCAACAGAGGTCGAAAGATTTAAAGTGCCTTTGTCTTATGGTGCCAAAGAAAAATACTTAACTCGTTTGGCCTCCGATCCAGACTTAACAAAATCTATTGCAATATCTGTGCCTAGAATTTCATTTGATATGGTAGGTATGTCTTATGACTCCAGTCGCAAAGGTGTTACGACCAACCGAAACTTCTCTCTTGGTACAAATAACAGTTCATTAAAGTCACAATACGGACCAATACCATATAACTTTGATTTTAACTTATCAGTATATGTTCGTAATACAGAAGATGGTGCTCAGATTATGGAACAAATACTTCCATTCTTCACACCAGATTTTACTGTAACGATGGATTTTATTCCTGGCATGGATCAAAAGTATGACATGCCAATCATATTAAATTCTGTATCTACGACTACAGATTATGAAGGTGATATGATGAGCACTCGTTTGATTCTATGGGACTTGACATTCACAGCCAAAGCATTTATCTGGCCACCTGTTAAGACAAGTGAGATGATTACTTTGGCTACTGCAAACACACATATGAATTTTGCCAACTCGGCAAATGGTGATATTATTACATCAAATACATTTACACAGAACTCAATTATATCTTCTGTACAGACTAGACCAAATCCAAACACTGCTGGTCCAGATGATGAATATGGATTCGCAGAAACCTATACATCATATAGTTCTACATATGAACCTCAAGTTATTTTAGAAACTTCAGATACTACTTTAGTATTTACTGACTCAACATTAATTAAAACGGATAAACTATAATGACACAACAAACAATTGGCATAGGAACAGGACCAAATACTGGTACAGGTGATCCTTTAAGAACGGCTTTCACCAAAGTTAATGAAAATTTTACAGAAGTTTATAACACAACTAACTCTAATTATACGAGTGCTGTTACCGGATTATCTGTAACAGCTTCTGGATCAACTGCTTATCTAATCGATCAATATTCAGGAAACAATCCTACAGTGTATGTTTCTGGTGGTGAAACCATAGCATTTGTTTTAAATAATTTGGATGGTCATCCGTTTATGATACGGACATCATCAGGTGGTTCTAGTTTCAATATAGGACTAACACACGTTAGCAATACTGGTACAGTTTCAACGAGTTCTAACGCACAAGCTCAGATAAACGGCACTCTTTATTGGAAAGTTCCTTTTAGTCTAGTAGGTTCAACATATGTTTACCAATGCCAAAACCATGCCGGTATGGTTGGTAATGTTATTATTCAACAGCCTGCCTCTTTCGTTGCATCTAATACCACACTATCTCTAACTCAAGCACAAGCTGCGTTTAATAAAGCAAATACAACAAGTAATACAACTATTACCATAACAAGTCTAAAAAGTTTAGCTGCAAACAGTGCAACTTATGCTGATTTTCAAACCGCAATTGCAAATTTATAAACATTTAAAATAAATTATGAAAAAAATGGATGAAAATCTTTCTCAATTATTGGAGATCGAACCATTGGAATCTGCTGGTCAGTTAGTACACACTGACTTAACACCAGATATTGCCGATGATGCTGAGTTTGCTCGGCAGAATATACGTGAGATGATTACCAAAGGTAACTCTGCAATGGACACTTTGATACACGTTGCTAAAGACACGCATCACCCAAGAGCATTCGAGGTTGTGGCCACAATGCTTAAAAATATGTCTGACCTAAATAAAGACCTAATGGAAATTCAAAAACGCAAAAAAGATTTAGCACCAAAATCTATGAATGATAAATCAATGAATATAGATAAGGCTGTGTTTGTTGGTTCAACCACAGAATTGGTAAAGTTTTTAAAGTCAAATAAAGAGAAATAATATGGAACAATTAATTCAACAATTGAAAGTTATACTAGGCACAAACTTTGCCTTGTATTTTAAGACACACGGATTCCACTGGAATGTAGAAGGTGTAAACTTCCAACAGTACCATGATTTTTTTGCTGAGTTATATACATCAATATTTAATAATACTGATTTAATTGCCGAAAAGATCCGTATGTTGGATGCATATGCACCAGGTTCGTTATTGAGAATGTTGGAGTTGGCAGACGTAGAAGAATCAGCAATCATTCCTTCTCCAATTTCTATGATGGCAGAATTGAAAAGAGATAATGATAGAATGATGGTTCATCTCCGTGCAGGTATTGTTGCTGCTGACCAAGCAGGAGAACCAGCTATTGGTAATTTCTTGCAAGACTTGTTAGACCAACACCAAAAACATGCATGGATGTTAAGAAGTTTTATTAAATAATGATTGACGCAGGTGGTTACCTCGGCAACGCAAACTTAAAACGAACTGGTGTAGAGTTATCTTACACCGAAGAACAAGTTGCCGAGATTATAAAATGTACTGAAGATCCAGTTTACTTCATTAAGTCATACGTTAAAATTGTTAACGTTGACCATGGCCTTGTGCCTTTCAAAATGTGGCCATTCCAAGAGGACATGGTACGAACATTCCATGAAAATCGATTCTGTATTGCAAAGATGCCACGTCAGGTTGGTAAAACAACTACGACTGTGGGTTTCATGTTGTGGTCTATTCTATTTCAAGACGATTACAGTATTGCCATTTTGGCCAACAAAGGTTCACTTGCACGTGAAATTTTAGGTCGTGTACAGTATGCATATGAATACTTACCACTTTGGTTGCAACAAGGCATCATTACTTGGAACAAAGGTAATATTGAGTTGGAAAACAAATCAAAGATTGCGGCCTTTGCAACATCAGCATCTGGTGTCCGAGGTGGTTCTTATAATTTAATTTTCTTGGACGAATTTGCGTTCGTTCCAAAGAATATGGCTGATGAATTCTTTACGTCAACCTATCCGGTTATCTCATCTGGTAAGACTACCAAAGTTATTATTGTTTCTACCCCATATGGACTAAACCACTTTTATAAGATGTGGGTTGATGCAACAGAGAAACGTTCGACCTATAAACCATTGGAGGTTCATTGGTCACAGGTGCCAGGACGTGATGCCGCATGGAAAGAAGAGACCATACGTAACACATCAGAAGAACAGTTCCGACAAGAGTTTGAGACAGAGTTCATTGGTTCATCGGCAACATTAATCTCTGGTTCTAAATTGAGGTCACTGGCATTCTTTGACCCATTGAAACAAGAAGATTGTTTAGATATCTACCAAGACCCAATACCAGGACACCTATACATTGGTTGTGTGGATTGTTCTGAAGGTGTTGCACAAGATTACTCAACGATTAATATACTTGATGTGTCTCAAGTTCCATACAGGCAAGTTGCAAAATATCGAAACAATAAACTACCATTGTTATTTTTACCTACAGTTGTTTATGCATTATGTAAAAGATACAATACAGCATTTGCGTTGATTGAGACTAACAATATTGGCCAACAGGTTGTGGACATTCTCCACTATGATCTGGAATATGAGAACATATATAAGCTAGAACACCATCATATTAAAGGACAATCAATTTCAGGTGGTTTCAAGCGTTCTACATCATTCGGTATCAAGACCACAAAATCAGTCAAAAAGATTGGTTGTGCCAACTTGAAGACCTTGATTGAAAATGACAAGTTAATTATCAATGACTTTGACACAATTGCCGAACTTAATACGTTTGTGCGAGTTCGAGACAGTTATGAGGCAGAAGAAGGTAACAACGATGACTTAGTTATGGGTCTGGTGTTATTCTCTTGGTTAACTGCACAGAGTTATTTTAAAGAAGATACCAATATCGACATCCGTAAGATGATGTTAGAGGAACAAAATATGTTAGGTGACGAAGATTTGGCACCAGTAGGTATCATTGACGATGGCAGACCAGAACCAGTAATTGATTCTGGTGGTACAATATGGCAAGATGATGTTAGAAGCCGAGGTTATATATCCTCAAATTTTTAAAAACATAAATACAACATACATTAAAAAAATAATTCAGCCCTTAAAAGGAGATTAAACCATGGCTTTTCAATTATCACCAGGCGTGAATGTTTCAGAAGTTGACCTTACAACAGTTGTGCCTTCCACAGCAACAACTATTGGTGGTTTTGCCGGAAATTTTAACTGGGGACCAGTGAATGAGATTATCACAATTAGTAATGAAGTCCAATTAGTAGAAATATTCGGTAAACCAGACAGCAACACCGCAACATCATTCTTTACCGCATCAAACTTTTTACAGTATGGTTCAGATTTAAGAGTTATTCGTTCAGTAGGTTCTACAGCGAATAACGCAACAAACTCTGGAACACCTGTAAGAGTACTTAATGAAACAAGTTACGAACAAAACTTTGCAGCAGGAAGTAATTCGATAGTTTGGGCAGCAAAGTATCCAGGTTCTCTAGGTAATGCAATACGTGTTTCGTTGGCTGACGCTAACGTTGCCACAGGTTGGACATACTCAGGTGAATTTAGTACAACACCTTCCACATCAAGATACGCCGAAAGAGCAGCAACATCTAACGATGAAATTCATATCGTAGTTGTTGACTTAACAGGTGCAATTACAGGTACAGCAAACACTATTGTTGAAAAATTTGGTTTCCTTTCTAAAGCAGGCGATGCTAAGAATTCAGACGGTTCTTCAAATTTTTACAAAGACGTTATCAACAATCAATCCAAATATATCTGGTGGATGGGTCATCCATCAACCGGTGCTAATTGGGGTCAAACTGCCATTCAAGTAGCAAATACTGGTGGTGGTTATGCTGGTCTTGCAGTTAATAACTTTGACTTGTCATCAGGTAAAGATACTGCACCAACTTCAGGTAACAGAAACACTTCTTACGATTTGTTTAACAATGTTGACTCTGTTGATGTTTCTCTATTGATGGCCGGTGAAACTACAGATGATGTAGTGCCTGACAAACTAATTTCTATTGCCGAGTCACGTAAAGATTGTATGGTGTTTATTTCTCCACCATTAACAAGTGTGTTGAATAGTTCAGGTTTAGAAGCATCGAATGTTAAAACTTATCGTGATACTATTACATCTTCTTCATACGCAGTTATGGATTGTGGATGGAAATATCAATACGACAAATACAATGACATATATCGTTGGTTACCATTGAACGGTGATATTGCCGGTCTATTGGTTAGAACTGACGTTGACCGTGACCCATGGTTCTCACCAGCTGGTCTGAATAGAGGTCAAATTAAGAACGTTGTTAAATTGGCATGGAGTCCAACGAAAGCTGAAAGAGATACATTGTACAATGCAGGTATTAATCCTGTTGTAACCTTCCCAGGTGAAGGTACTGTATTGTTCGGTGATAAAACTTTATTGAACAGACCAGAAGCAATGGACAGAATCAACGTTCGTAGATTGTTTATTGTACTAGAAAAAACAGTTGCTCGTGCTTCACGTTCTTCGTTGTTTGAATTCAACGATGAATTTACACGTGCTCAGTTTGTTAACTTGGTTGAACCATATTTGCGTGAAATACAAGGTCGCCGTGGCATCTATGACTTCCGTGTCGTTTGTGATACTACAAATAATACACCGGAAGTCATCGACCGCAATGAGTTTGTTGGTGACATTTATGTTAAACCAGCCCGTTCCATCAACTTTATCCAACTAAACTTTGTTGCAGTCCGTACTGGTGTTGCATTCAATGAAATCGTTGGACGATTCTAATAAATAGAGAGATAGGAGAAAATTAAATGGCATTTAATATTAACGAATTCCGCTCTCAAATGCAGGGTGATGGTGCGAGACCAAACCTCTTTGAGGTAACCATGCCTTTTCCGGCATTTGCTTTACCTGGTAATGCACAAACGAAATTATCATTCATGTGTAAGACCGCACAACTTCCAGGTTCTACTGTTGGCACTGTGCCTGTTCAATACTTCGGCCGTGAGTTGAAGTTTGTAGG
>Ga0208232_1000304_pt1 | contig 10656 bp, 12 predicted proteins | sample LakMenEpi24Aug12_FD_150729 | JGI IMG/M metagenome (GOLD analysis project Ga0208232, IMG submission 150729) | Freshwater microbial communities from Lake Mendota, WI - 24AUG2012 deep hole epilimnion (SPAdes) | ecosystem: Environmental > Aquatic > Freshwater > Lake > Epilimnion/Euphotic zone ... | reverse complement strand
CTAGCTTTCTAAAGGAACCGCATCGCAGCCCTGGTCGGGTTGCGGTCGCGGTTTTTTTATTTCTTAATCAGAATCTAAATTGACCAGATACCGAATAGAAAGGAGCAGTCGATGAGCAATGATCGCTTTGCATCAGCACATGAAATGGTGCGCGAGTACGCCGAACTTGAAGAAAAGATGGCTGATCCTTCTATTCACGAGGATCAAGCAAATGCTCGCAAACTTGGTCGACGTTACGCCCAACTTGGTCCCGTCGTTGCCGGATTCAAAGCCTGGAAGTCATCAGAAGATGATTTGTTAGCTGCTGCAGAACTAGCAGCGGTTGATCCTGAATTTGCTGCAGAGATTCCAGCACTTGAAGCTGCTCGTGATGCAGCGGCTGAAAAGTTGGAAGAGTTGTTGTTGCCACGTGATCCTAATGATGATCGTGATGTCATTTTAGAAGTTAAAGCAGGTGCTGGTGGAGATGAGTCAGCGTTGTTTGCTGGAGATCTTTTGCGTATGTATATGCGTTATGCAGAAAAGCACAATTGGAAAGTTGAAATTATTGATGCCACCGAAAGTGAAATGGGGGGGTACAAAGATATTTCTGTGGCAGTTAAGTCAAAGGGAACTGCAGCACCTGGAGAATCACCGTATGCACGTTTGAAGTTTGAAGGCGGCGTGCACCGTGTACAGCGCGTTCCGGAAACTGAAAGCCAGGGACGTATTCACACATCTGCAGCAGGTGTTTTGATTTTGCCTGAGGCTGAAGAGGTTGATGTTGAGCTGAATATGAATGATGTACGTGTAGATGTCTACCGCTCATCAGGTCCTGGCGGGCAGTCCGTTAATACAACTGACTCTGCTGTGCGCTTAACCCACGTGCCAACTGGAATTGTTGTTTCTTGTCAGAACGAGAAGAGTCAACTGCAGAACAAGGAATCTGCGCTGCGTATTTTGCGCGCACGTTTGTTGGCTGATGCTCAAGAAAAGGCGGAAGCGATTGCATCTGCAGAGCGTAAGAGCCAGGTTCGAACAGTTGATCGTTCAGAGCGAATCCGTACCTACAACTTTCCAGAAAACCGCATCAGTGATCACCGCGTTAATTACAAGGCGAATAACTTGGATGCGGTTTTGAATGGCGATTTGGATGACATGATCCAAACTTTGCTAGATGCAGATAAGGCAGCACGTTTGGCCAACGCTAACTAACATGGTCAGCAGTTCAATGAACGTTAGGGAGATTCTGCGCGATGCTAAATCGCAGTTAGCTGAATCTGGTATTTCTGAAGTTGATGCAGAACACCTGCTTGCACATGTTCTAGGACTATCTCGTATGGATCTTCATAACCCCGTTATGACTGAATCAACTTTGCTGGGCATAGACGATAAAGATGTTTTAGAGGAACAGTTTTACGATTTATTGGATCGTCGCCTTAACTTTGAACCGTTGCAATATTTAACTGGCACAGCCGGGTTTAGATACTTAAACATTGAAGTTGGCCCAGGCGTCTTGGTGCCACGTCCAGAATCTGAACTATTGGTTGAAGCTGTGTTGCAACACATCGAAAACTTGCCAGCACCAGTAAGTGTTATCGATCTAGGTGCAGGTTCTGGTGCATTGTCATTAGCAATTGCAACAGAAGCACCAACAACCCGAGTAATTGCAGTAGAAAAAAGTCCAGAAGCACTGGTCTGGCTTAAGAAAAACGTCTCAGTAATCGCTGAAAATGTGCGAGTTGTCGAAGGCGATGTGTCAGATGTGCTGCCAGGTATTAAGTGCGATGTAGTAATTGCAAACCCGCCTTATGTTCCAGATTCACAAGAGTTGCCGAGAGATGTTGCAGGCTTTGAGCCTCACATTGCACTATTTGGTGGCCCAACTGGAATGGAAATTCCGCAACAATTTATTACCGCTGCGGCACGGCTGCTAAAGCCTGGGGGAGTTTTAGTTATTGAACACACAGAAGATCAGGGTTTAGCAATTGCAGCCGCGCTGTCAGTAGATTTTTCAGAGGTTGCCCTGCATGATGACCTAGTAGGCAGACCACGTTGGACGAGTGCGGTGAGGAGTTAGCTATGGCAAAAGATATTGACCTTAAGAAAGGCGAACTTTCTCGTCACGTCAACAAAGCCGCAAAAGCTATCGCTGATGGTTTCATTATCGTTATTCCTATGGAACACAGCTATGCCTATGTGTGCGATGCTTTCAATCAAGATGCGGTTCGCGCGATGCATGTACTGCGCGGAGACCCATTGTTTACCGCAGCTCAAGTAATTGTTGGAAGCGTGAAAACTACTGATGGAATCATTCGCGAAGTAACCCCTGAAATTAAAGCTTTAATGAAAAAGTTTTGGCCAGGAATGTTGTCCTTAAATTTGCGTCCACAACTTGGACTTAGCTGGGATCTTGGTGACAACAATCAACTAGACCGCGTCAGTGTTCGAATTCCAAAAGCTAAATTTGCCAAAGCTTTAGTGACAAAGACTGGTCCACTTGCTGTTGCAAGTGCAGCACGTAAGTCAATGGCAGCACCAAAATCATTGGGTGATGTGTTGGTTCTTGAATCAGATGTCGCGCTGAAGTTTGATAATGGCAATCTTCGCAAGGGCCCAATGTCTACCGTCATTGAGGCCGATGAAACTGGTGTGCGCTACCTGCGCGAGGGGGCAATCTCACTTGCAGAGATTCAAGCCATCGTTCCCGGCGCAACAGGAATTTAACCCGCTTGCCCGATAGGGTTTAGCCATGTCCGAAACCTTCTATGGCCCAGATTTCAACCTTTTAACCTCGCAAGATCCTGAAATCGCAGCGGTTCTTTTATCTGAACTCAAGCGTCAACAGACCAACTTGCAGTTAATCGCATCTGAAAACTTCACTTCGCGTGCAGTTCTAGCCGCATTGGGTTCGACGCTATCTAACAAGTATGCCGAAGGTTATCCAGGCAAGCGCTACTACGGTGGGTGCGAAGAAGTCGACAAGGCTGAATACCTAGCAATCGATCGCGCAAAATCTTTGTTTGGCGCAGAGCATGCAAATGTTCAGCCACATTCTGGTGCATCGGCAAATGTCGCGGTGTATCAAGCATTTACTAAGCCAGGTGACACCGTACTTGCAATGGACTTGGCACATGGTGGTCACTTAACTCATGGATCGCCAGTTAACTTTTCAGGTAAGTGGTTCAACATTGAATCCTACGGAGTGCGCCAAGATAACGAGTTGATTGATTACGACCAATTGCGTGATCAAGCCATTCGCACCAAGCCAAAGATGATTTGTTCGGGAGCAACGGCCTATCCATCACTGGTTGATTTTGCAAAGATTCGCGAAATTTGCGATGAAGTTGGCGCAATCATGTGGGTAGATGCAGCGCACTTTATTGGTTTGGTTGCCGGTAAGGCGATCCCGTCTCCAGTTCCTTATGCAGATGTTGTTTCATTTACAACACACAAAGTTTTGCGCGGCCCACGCGGTGGAATGATTTTGGCTAAAGCACAACATGCGGCAGCAATTGATAAGGCGGTTTTCCCCGGGATGCAGGGCGGACCGATTATGTCTGCAGTTGCAGGCAAGGCGATTGCATTGGCAGAGTGCGCGACACCTGCGTATCAAAAGTACGCCAAGGATGTAATTGTTAACGCAAAAGCTTTAGCTGCAGCGCTTGAAGCAGAAGGTATGCGCGCAGTATCTGGCGGCACTGAAACACACTTAGCGTTGATGGATATTCGTAGTACCGGCATTAACGGCAAGGTGGCAGATGAGCGTTGCGGAGCTGCCGGAATTGTTATGAATAAGAATTCGATTCCTTACGATCCAGAAAAGCCAGGAATCACAAGCGGTATTCGTGTGGGTTCACCTGCAACTACAACGCAGGGAATGGGTGTTGAAGAGATGAAGCAAATCGCTTCCTTGATTTCACGGGCAATCAAAACTGATGATGCAGCTGCACATGCTGGGATCAAAACTGAAGTCCATGCACTAACCGCCCGTTTTCCAATTTACCAGGCGTAATTTCCTGTAATGCGCGAGTACTTAATTACCCTGCTGATATCAGCAGCGCTGTGTTATTTGATTACTCCCTTAGTTCGCACCCAAGCAATTCGTTTCGGGGCAGTCGCTGCGATTCGAGATCGCGATATCCATAGCGTTCCAACTGCGCGTTGGGGCGGGGTTGCAATGTGGGCAGCGATGGCACTTACTTTTGCCATTGTTAATCATTTGCCACTTGTTGGTAAATCCTTTGGGCAGGAAACACAAGGTATTTTCTTAGCGTCAACGGCCATTGTTCTATTGGGAATGGCAGATGATCGCTTTCAGTTAGATGCTCTGACAAAACTTGCAGGACAAGTTTTCGTCGCCGGAATCTTGCTTATCTATGGAATTCAGATCTTGTGGTTACCTATCAACGGTGTCATTACATTGCCATCAAGTATTGGTCAGCTAGTAACAGTTTTGATTGTTTTAGTCGTCATAAATGCGGTTAATTTCATTGATGGCATGGATGGATTAGCCGCAGGAATCGTGGCTATTTCAGGTATCGCATTCTTTGCTTTTGCATACTTATTGGCTGTTGAATACGGGTTTAGCCGTGCGGGTGCGCCATCACTAACTACCGCGGTTTTAGTGGGTATTTGCTTAGGTTTCTTGCCCCATAACATCAATCCAGCCAAGATCTTTATGGGCGATAGCGGATCTATGTTGTTGGGGCTTCTTCTTTCAGCGGCTGCAATTACTTTAACTGGCCAGGTAGACCCCAACGCTATTTCTGCCGAATCCCTTGGACCGACATTGCTGCCGTTATTGCTTCCATTTGCAGTTCTTGCAATTCCTTTCTTGGATTTACTGCTTGCAGTTGGTCGCCGTGTAAAAGCTGGACGTTCTCCGTTTGCACCAGACAACCAACATCTTCACCACCGTTTGCTCAGTGCGGGTAATTCAACAAATAGAACTGCAGTTATCTTGTATCTCTGGACTGCAACGATTGCTTTTCCAGTAACCGTTCTTGCATTTGCCCCATGGTGGGTCGCACTGATCACTGTTTTGGTATTAGTTGGAGCAAGTGTTGCTGTCATGAAAAGTAAAAAGAAGGTTGATGCATGAGCAAATCAAGTAATCCAAGTAGCGAAGCACAGCTATTGAAAGGTGCAGTAAAGCCAACTGCAGTTACCGGTTTAATTTCAATTATTGTCTCTGCAATCTTTGCCGGTTTGCCTGGTCTTTATGGCGCACTTCTTGCACAGTTCATCGTTGTCATATTTTTTGCAGTCACATTGGGGGTTTCCAAGATCTCGAAAGATCTTGATCCACTTTCTACAATGGGTCTTGCGCTTTTTTCCTACACAACCAAACTTTTGTTTGTTGGCCTTTTCTTATGGGCAATAACCAACTTCACCGAGCGTGAAACCATCAACCGAACCAGCTTTGGAATCGCAGCAATTGTGCTGACATTGAGCTGGTTAGGCGGGGAGATTGCCAGTTACATGAAGCTGCGCATACATTTACCCCTGCCCGATAGTTCCACGAGCAAGGAGAAGTAATGAGCCGCACTAATGAAGGCGCAGCCTGGACCATTTTGGGGTACCTACTTTCCGGCCCGCTTTTCTGGGGTGGAGTCGGCTATGGACTTGATGCTTGGCTTGGTACCGGCTACTTCTTAGCCTCTGGGCTTTTGCTGGGAATGGGTGCGGCTTTGTACCTAGTGTGGCTGCGTTTCGGGCGCTAAAAGAGTCCTAATCCACAGATTTTCGATTTCGCCCAAAGGCTCATTTACGCATAGGGTATGCCCGAAGAACAAGCCCTTAACCTCATGAGGAGTACGCGTGCGCTCGATGTATAGCTTTCTTGCTGAAGGCGACGAGTTCGTTCCCCCAAGTAGTAAAGACTTCGTTTTACCTCCTATTTTTGGCGAAAACCCGTACACAACAAAACCAATTTTCTTAGTTTTTCTCTCAGTGATTGTTCTTTCAATCTTCTTCTTAATGGCATCTCGCAAAGCGGCAGTTGTTCCTTCCAAGCTTCAATTTGCCGGTGAATCTGTATATGCATATGTGCGCAATGACCTTGGTAAAGAGATCATCGGTCATGAATTCATGCGCTTCGTGCCATATCTATTCACGCTCTTCACATTTATTTTGGTGAACAACTGGTTCGGAATTATTCCGATGTTGCAGTTCCCAACAATGTCTCGAATCAGTTTTGCCTATGTTCTTGGAATTATTACCTTCGTAGTTTTCCACTACGTGGGCATCCGTCATCACGGAATCATCAAGTACATGAAGGACATCCTCTTCATGCCAGGTGTTCCTAAGCCGGTTTACATTCTTTTGACACCAATTGAAGTTGCGACCTACTTAATTGTTCGGCCTTTGACTATCTCGCTTCGTTTGTTCGCAAACATGTTCGCTGGTCACTTGCTTCTTATGATCTTTATCCTGGGTGGAGAACATCTACTACAGGGTGCTATTGGCTTGAAGCTGGTTAGCCCATTTGCTTTCGCATTTGGAATCGCATTGACCTTCTTTGAGTTCCTTGTTCAATGTCTACAGGCGTACATCTTTACCCTGTTGACCGCCCTATACATCGGCGGCGCTATTGCCGATGAGCACTAACTAGAGTTCCACAGCAGTAAAAACACGTACCACCTACTAGAAATACCAACGGAAAGGTAAGAAAAATGACAGGCACACTCAACCTCGTCGGTTACGGTCTTGCAGCAATTGGACCAGGACTTGCAGTTGGAATGATCTTCTCTGCGTACATCAATGGCGTTGCACGCCAGCCAGAAGCACGCAGCGTTCTACAGCCAATCGCATTCCTAGGCTTCGCTATGGCTGAAGCGCTAGCGCTATTCGGCCTCGTACTCGCATTCGTTCTCTAATTCATATTCGATAACTAGCTAGAGGAATACAGATGTCATTCTCATTGCTCGCAGCAGCAGGTGCGCCTAATCCGCTATTACCTGCAACAGCTGAAATTGTTGTCGGATTCGTCGCTTTCGGTTTGCTGTACATGGTCATGCGCCGCAGAGTGGTTCCAATGTTCGAGAAGGCTTTTACTGCTCGCACAGAGGCAATCCAAGGTGGAATCGAGCGTGCTGAAAAAGCACAAGCAGATGCTGCCCAAGCGCTAGTTCAGTACACAGAGCAACTTTCAAAGGCACAAGCAGAATCGCAAACAATTCGCGAAGAAGCACGTGCACAAGGAGCAGCAATTCTTGAAGAGCTTCGCACAAAGGCGCAGGAAGAAGCAGCACGCATTACCGCTGCAGCTCACGCCTCAATCGAAGCAGAGCGTCAACAAGCGGTTACATCACTTCGTAATGAAGTTGGTGCGCTGGCAGTTGAACTAGCTTCAAAGATTGTTGGAGAAGCACTTGATGATCAGGCGCGTCAATCACGCATCGTTGATCGTTTCCTTGATGATCTAGAAAAATCTAAGTAGTAGATAAAAGAAGAAGCAGAGAGAAAAGGTAAATGAGGGCTCAACTCGGAGGCAGTAGTCGTCAGTCACTTGTGGCTGCACGAACAGCACTTGATGCTGCTGTTAAGGGTGTCGATGCACAGACTGCATCGACGTTGAGCGCTGAACTTTTCTTTGTTGCAGATGTCTTGGGTTCCAATATCTCTGTACGTCGCGCCCTTACCGACACATCTCGTGATGCTGCGGCAAAGGGTGTATTTATTAAGGATCTATTAGCTTCAAAGGTAGGAAAAGCAACGGTTGGACTACTAACCGATCTATCTGCACTCCGTTGGTCTGGAGCGAAGGATCTAGTACAAGTTATTGAGCAGTTAGCTATTGAAGCGGAGGCGACAGCAGCTAACATTTCAGGCGAATTAGATCGTGTAGAAAATGAAATGTTCGTTATTTCAAATACGATTTCTAATTCATCAGAGCTACGCAAGGCTTTTAAATCAGATGCACAGGTGGCAAAGGCGCAATTGGCAGCCGAGCTACTAAAGAATGCATCTTCTTCGACAACAAAGTTAGTCTCACAAATGGTAAACGCTTGGCGTGGTCGAAGCATCGAATCTGCATTTGCTGATTTCCAATGGGCATTGGCCGCGCGACGTAACCGTGTGATTGCACTTGTTCGAGTTGCAGCACCAATGTCCCAAGCACAGCAGGATCGCTTGGAAGCCGCGCTGAATAAGCAGGTAGGACAACCTGTTCGTATGAATATTGAAATCGATCCAACAGTTTTGGGTGGAGTTTCAGTGAAGTTTGCAGATGAAATGGTTGATGGTTCAGTTTCAAATCGTTTGGCTGGGGCCGCACGTGCCTTGGCTGGAAGCAAATAAAGGGAGAAACACATGGCAGACCTAAAGATCAATCCTGAAGAGATTCAGGGTGCCTTAGCGAACTTCGTTAAGTCATACGATCCAGGCGTTGCGGCTCGCGACGAGGTAGGAACAGTAAGCCAGGCAGGCGATGGCATTGCACGTGTTGAAGGTTTGCCTTCGACAATGGCAAATGAGCTATTGCAATTTGCTAACGGCACATTGGGTCTTGCACTCAACCTAGATGTTCGTGAAATTGGAACAGTTATCTTGGGTAGCACAACAGGAATTGAAGAAGGAACATCTGTTCGTCGTACCGGTGAAATTCTCTCTGTACCAGTTGGCGATGGTTTCCTAGGTCGCGTTGTTGATGCACTTGGAAATCCAATTGATGGCAAGGGTGAAATCAAAGCTGAAGCACGTCGTGCACTAGAACTACAGGCTCCCTCTGTAGTTCAGCGCCAACCTGTTAAGGAACCTCTTGCAACCGGTATCAAGGCGATCGATGCGATGACAGCTATTGGTCGCGGACAGCGCCAGTTGATCATTGGTGACCGTCAGACCGGAAAGACTGCAGTTGCAGTTGACACAATTATTAACCAGAAGGAAAACTGGAAATCTGGCGATAAGAAGAAGCAAGTTAAGTGTATTTATGTTGCTATTGGTCAGAAGGGTTCAACGATTGCTGCAGTTAAGGGCGCACTCGAAGAAGCTGGCGCAATGGAGTACACAACAATCGTTGCTTCACCTGCATCAGATCCAGCAGGTTTCAAGTACTTAGCTCCTTACACAGGTTCTGCAATTGGTCAGCACTGGATGTACAAGGGCGAGCACGTTCTTATCGTGTTTGATGATTTATCAAAGCAAGCTGAGGCTTACCGTTCAGTCTCACTTCTACTTCGTCGTCCACCAGGCCGCGAAGCGTACCCAGGAGATGTTTTCTACTTACACTCACGTTTGCTAGAGCGTTGTGCAAAGCTTTCTGATGAACTAGGTGGCGGTTCTATGACCGGCTTGCCAATCATCGAAACAAAGGGAAATGACGTTTCTGCGTTTATTCCTACAAACGTAATTTCGATTACTGATGGTCAGTGCTTCTTCGAAACAGATCTTTTCAACGCCGGTGTTCGCCCAGCGATCAACGTAGGTGTTTCTGTTTCTCGTGTAGGTAGCTCTGCGCAGACTAAGGCGATGAAGAAGATTGCTGGTCGTCTACGTCTTGACCTAGCTCAGTATCGTGAACTTGAAGCTTTCGCAGCATTTGGTTCAGATCTTGATGCTGCATCAAAGGCACAGCTAGAGCGCGGTGCGCGCATGGTTGAACTTCTCAAGCAAGGTCAGTACTCACCGTACTCATTGGAGCGTCAGATCGTTTCAATCTGGGCGGGAACAACTGGAAAGCTTGATGATGTTGCCGTTGCTGACATCCGTCGCTTCGAATCAGAACTTCTAGAGTTCATTGGCCGCGAACGCAAAGAGATCAACACTGTTATCTCTGAAAGCAAGCAGCTAGATGATGACACCATCGCAAAGATGGAAGAAGCTGTTGCCGCATTCAAGAAAATCTTTAAGTCATCTGTTGCCGCGCCTCTTAACGAGGCTCCAGCAGAAGCACTTGATGGCGAAGATGCCGAGTCAGTAACTCGTTACGTCCAACCGGCGGTGAAGAAGTAACCCATGGGTGCCCAACTTCGCGTTTATCGCCGACGGATGCGATCCGTTAAAGCGACCAAAAAGATTACGAAAGCAATGGAGTTAATCTCTGCTTCTCGTATCGTTAAGGCGCAGCAACGAGTCGCAGCTTCAACTCCTTATGCAAATGAGTTGACCCGTGCGGTATCTGCAGTTGCAACTTTTTCTACAACAAACCACCCACTTACGACTGCATCAGAGAATCCAAAGCGCGCAGCGGTGTTAATCATCTCTGCAGACCGAGGTATGGCTGGTGCGTACTCAAACAATGCAATCAAGGAAGGCGAGCAACTTGCCGCCCTTCTACGCGAGCGCGGTTTGGAAACAAAGTCGTACTTAGTTGGCCGTAAAGCGGTTAGCTATTACAAGTTCCGCAATCGCGAGATTGCTGGACAGTGGACAGGTTTTTCTGACAATCCAACTTATGAAGATGCACGTGAAGTTGCCGACGCTTTGATCGAAGCATTCATTCTTGATGCGCAGGTAGATGTCAATGGAGTCGATGAGATTCATATTGTCTTTACTGAGTTCAAGTCAATGCTTACTCAAAATGCGATGGCAAAGCGCATGCTTCCGCTAGAAGTTGTAGAAAGCGAAGCACCAGCACCAGCTGGATTGCTACCAATGTATGAATTCGAACCTAGTTCCGAGGTTGTGCTTAACGCACTTCTGCCTCGTTACATTCAGGCTCGAGTATTTAAC
>Ga0208232_1000303_pt1 | contig 10688 bp, 20 predicted proteins | sample LakMenEpi24Aug12_FD_150729 | JGI IMG/M metagenome (GOLD analysis project Ga0208232, IMG submission 150729) | Freshwater microbial communities from Lake Mendota, WI - 24AUG2012 deep hole epilimnion (SPAdes) | ecosystem: Environmental > Aquatic > Freshwater > Lake > Epilimnion/Euphotic zone ... | reverse complement strand
TAAGACTCTTGTAATCTTTTAATTCCTAATTCATCAAATAGTTTATCTTTTTCCAAGTCTATTTTGATACCCATATATTCCATATTTTTACTTTCTTATAATTGCTTGAATGTTAGGTGGCGTCCATCCTTCAGGTTTTAATACCTTGCCATCTTCTCTTTTTATTACTTTTCCGTTTTCAGAAATTTTGGCCAAATTGCTACGTGCAACTTCGTTCCAAACTTCTTGTTGTGGTATATTGAGTGTGTGTTCTAAACCCTCAATTACCCATTTCAAATCAGCACAAGCATCAGCAATCTCTACGGGGTCTCTGTTGCCATATGCTGTAATAAGTTCCCTAAATTCTTCCATTATCAGGTCTACATACAGTTCAGATTGTGGTCCAAAATCTCTTGCCTTTTGGTCACATGCATCCATAAAAACTCTTACATCATTCTTACTGTCCATTGGTGTACTCCTTAATCATGGGGAAAATTGGCTCAATAACATCAGCACAAGCCAATGCAACATCTTGATGTTCTTTCTGTGTCCCGTTTGCGCTTCGGAGTTGTATATAGTGAACCCAAGAACGAAGCGTTCCATTCATATACAAACGTGAACCTGTCATACCCTCTGGCAGTACTGCTCTCGCTTGTTCCTTTGCAATACCGTTCTCAATAGCCCACTTATACTCCTTTTCAACCGCATACAGTACACGTTTCTGAGCACGTTCCCATTCTATAGCAAGTAATCTTGCATCTTCATCAGCTGCATCAACTACAACTGAATTTTGACGATTCTTCAAGTCTTGCATCCTTGCTTCTTTTAGTTCAAAACCTAATTGAGTCGCCTCCGCATATCGTTGACTAAATTCCTGAAAGGAAAAGGAACGATGCCTTAAAATTTGTCTTGCTATATCCCGTGTTGTGTTTATTTCCAAACATACGTTCACCATTTCTAGTGGTGACCAATGTTGATTTTTGATAAGATAACGAACCAACTTTTCAGATGTTTCGGTATTATTTTGATTGGCAGGATTTGAGACTCTGGCTGCAAATGCAACCTGTTCTAACAAATCTTTACCGTCTATACCCTGTGTGTATGATATCAATTTCACATTCATAACAAATCTCCATTCAAGTCTTTTTCCAATTAATAAATTCCATCTTTGCTCTCAGATTTACAAAGGTATGTTTACTTATGATATCTTGAATTTCGTCTGGTGAGAAGCCATTCAAAACCATATCATTCACATCTTTTTCTTCAATCATTTCAGGCCAGATTACCACATTGTAGTGTTCCTCGATAGCCTTGTCCATCTGATTATGTAGTTCTTTGTTTCTTGGTTCATTATCATACACCAAGACAATCTTAGACTTGTCGAAGTGCTTGGAAGCAGCCATCAGATTTGAATCCGCAGTTGCAACGGCATTCTCCAGAAACATAGAGTCAATAGGACCTTCCACAACATATATCATGTCTTCCGTGTTGATCCGGTCAGTCCCGAATAACTTGTGGTTATCTTTGTCTGTCTTTACTGTGATATATCTTAGTTTAGATTCACCTAATGCACGACCCTGAAATGCCACAAGATTTTTATCTTCATCATAGAATGGTATTACCAATCTAGGGTCATCTTCTTTGAGTCCATCTTTCTCTATTTGCAGGCTCTCAACAAAGCCTTTAAAGTCTTGTGCAAAATATAGGTGTGCATGGAACGACTCTGGTATTTTGCGGGATTTGACATACACTTTCGCAAAATGTTCTTCTGGTAACGATTCGACCGATGGAATATCGAATTTAACACGAAACTTCGGGGTTTCAGGTTTGAATTCATCGAAAGTTGGTTTAACGTAATTGTCACGTCCCTGTTCACCATTCTTGTACCGTTCAAGTGCATATTCTTTAACTAGGTTTGGATCAACCTTCTCCAGGAAATTATAAAAGGAGGTAGATGCACCACAATTGTGGCACATATAAAAGTAATTGTTCTTTTTTTCGTAAACATAACCACGAGCTTTGGTTTTGTTCTTGCTTGAGTCGCCACAGAGAGGACACCTGAAGTTATACAGGTTATCCTTTTTCTGTGTGAATTTTTGAAGCTTCGGGGATACCCTTAGCAGAAAGGTTCTATCAATAAAAACGGACATAACAAAATGGTGTGAAGTTTACAAGAAACTAGATTATACACCAATTAATGTAAAAATGCAAGTATTTTTTCTAAGTGGCCGGAAAGTATTCCAGCAAAGGCCACGGCACCGGCAGCCATCCATACTACCTTTTGTCTGACTTTTTCCAGGTCACCAATCTTCCTTGCTAGTTCGGTATGTTGAGTACAGGATGCATTATACATTTCTTCCAGTTTTTCACTCAAAGCGTCCCGTGTTTTATCAAGGCAATCATGCATCTCTTTAACATCAACTTTTAGGTCATCCATTTTTTCATTAAGGTTTTCTACCTTAGTTTCAACGATGCCTATTCTTTCTACTGTAGTGGCCATTTAGTTCTTTCTTATACACTAAAGCTGCTGCCGCATCCACATGTGGATTTGGCATTTGGGTTGGTAATCACAAATTGTGATCCTGTTAGTCTATCTTTTTTATAATCTATTGTTGCACCAGAGAAATATTGCATACTGGCAGAATCAACAAGTAATTTTTCAGTCACTTCAAAATCATCCTCATTCTTAGCATCCTCTATCATGAAACCATAATTAAAACCAGAGCATCCACCGCCTTCGATAAAGGCTCTGACGTATTTCGAACTTTCTTCTTCCAATAAAATTTCTTTTATTTGTTCAATAGCATTTTCAGTTACTGTTAACATGTTTACCTTTATAATTGTTAATGGCCGCTTTCACAGCATCTTCTGCAAGTATGCTACAATGTATTTTAACAGGTGGTAATGCTAATTCTTCTGCGATATCAGAATTCTTAATAGTAGAAGCTTCATCCAAAGTTTTACCTTTGATCCACTCTGTAACCAAGGATGAACTTGCGATTGCTGAACCGCATCCATATGTCTTGAAACAAGCATCTCTAATAATATCATCTTCAACCCTAATCTGTAACTTCATAACATCACCACACGCAGGCGCACCGACCATGCCTGTTCCAACATTTTCATCTATATCAAACTTACCCACATTTCGTGGGTTCTCATAATGGTCAATTACCTTATCGGAATACGCCATTATTTTTTCACAGGAACTTCTGTGCCTTCAAGTTTCTTGTGAACTTTCATTTCTTTACAATTTTGTTTTGGTTTGCCAGCTTTGTCTTTAACAACTTGACCTTGTTTATCTTTTACATCAACACAAACTTTTTTTGTTTCTGCTGCGCCGACACTAAGTGCGAAACACAATCCTGCTACAAATATATAATTTTTCATTTTTCGTCCTTTTTAGTAAACTTTTCTGATGCTGTGAAACCTAAACCTGCAATTACAATGTACATCATTGAATCGTAAATTTTAGAATCTATAGGATGACCATATAGCATAGTAATAAAACCTGATGCACACATTACAAATGCTAACAGTGTGACAACTCTTTTGCTAGAGATGGTGCCATTGACACCATCTGATAGCATACTTTTTAATGAGTCCATCTATTTAGATTTCTGGTTGTGGGGCTGGTGCAGGCGCTGGTTTGCCTCCAAATCCTGTGACAACTTGTGCTGCTGGTGCAAATGTTGCTGCACTTGGCGTTGGTGTGCCAAATGTTGCATTGTTGCTTGGTGCATTAGTTGACGGTGCATTTGGTGGTGGTCCTGAAACGGTTGGTGGTTTATTTGCTGCATCTAGTGCCTTTGCTCTAAGGTCTTTATCATTACCGGCTAACATAATGCCCGATAGAGTACCAGTTAAGAATGTTGCAATAGGAATAATCAACTCAAAGAATTTTTGGTCAATAGGACTAATTGCATTTAATGGTTGAGTTACAAAGATAATGGAGTATAACACGACAAATACAATACCTGTCAATGTTAATGCCAAACAAATACCGATAAAGAATTTTAGACGAGCCATTAACTGCTCTTCTGTATACATGAAATTATTATTATTTTCCACAATTCGCTCCTTGTGTTGGTGTTGTACATTGTGCTGGTGCAGGAGTTTGGCCCATAGGTTCAACTCTTGTTGTTGGTGGACCCAATCTTGGATCCCTCTGTCCTTTAAAAATATGTTCTGGACAAGTTCTTGTCACATCACATCTTGGCATTTTACAAAATTCTTTGTCCCAATTATCAGGGTCTTGACATGGATAACGGAATCTATCACCGCCAAAAAATGCCAATGATAAAGGTAAAATAATCATTGCGATTGCTACATATAATAGTTTTTTGTCGTTCATGTTTTTTCCTTAATTACACCAAGAAGTTTTAGCTTCACCGTAATATTCACGAGCAAATCCGTTGGCAATCAATTGCGTCCGGAGACTTTGACCGTTTAGAATGATATCACCCAATACACGACCACCGAATTTATCCCAACTGTAAAGAATGACTTGTCGTTGTTGGCTGGCGTTAATGAGACCTTTAGTGAAAACGGAAGCGGCTTCACCACGTTGTTTTTCACTATCGCATTGACCTCTAAATCCTTTTTCCGGAGTATCGACTCCATAGACTCGTACCGCAAGTTCGGGCTTAAGGGGTGCAGGCAGAAAGGGTGCGGCGATAACAACTGTATCGCCATCCGTTACTCTTAATATTTGTGCGTCATACGTAACACCTTGTGGTGCTTTTTGTGCAAATGCCAAACAAGGTAACAATGCAAGTATGAATAATATTTTTTTCATACTATACTCCAAAAACGTGAAGTGCATGTTCATAATGTTTGATGCGGTCTTCAAGGCCAATCGTTCCACCATTGATACGTTTTGTCAATGTGACGATATCACCTTTGTCAGCCCACTGATTTAACTTATTTGTTTCCCAGAACCAGCAAGCAGATTGTGCTGCGCCTTCAAATGTCTGTAGATATTCTGATGCTTCTTCTACTGTGATATCGAGACTGCCTGCAAAGAAAGTATAGTTGTCACGGCCGGTCAATTGAATTAAACCACGGCCACAGAACTTGTATCCATCACCAGACGCCTCATCTCCGTTACCCATACGGCTAGCGTAGATTTTGTTTGCGATTGCTTCTTGTTTGTTTGGCTTGGCAGCATAATGCTGTGCAATCTCATCATTTGGAAAATACTTACCAAACAGTTTACGTAGTGATGCTGCTTTATAATTTAGATTTTCTTTAAGAACCATGAAACCACCAGACTCATGTGAGCATTGTGCTATGAAAGCAGCCATTCTCTGAGGTGTATTGATTTCATAATCTGGTAATAGAATTGATAAGGCGTGATGCCAGTTATCAATATATGGGTTTTTTGGAAGTAATTGTTTTAATTGTTCTTTTGTTAATTCCATTTTCAATCCTTATAATATTATCGGTAACCATAAAAAAGCACCTTGTGACATTAATAATATTGCAAAAGCACCAAGACCGATACCAATACAATACATTTTTTTATTCAACGTCAACATAGATGCAGCTAATATAACAATTGCAATTTGATAGAAAGCATTAGAGTATGTGTACCAAGGACTTCTTAGTTCCGCTACTGCTCTCTCAGCTTCAATTGCACGAGCCTTGGCCATCAATTCTTTTTTACCTTCACCTGATGAAGGTTCTGATTCGTAACGTTCTATTTTAACCTTCATAATTTCGGCTTTTCTTTTGTCGCCATTACGAACAGCATTATCGTATGTTATTTCAGCTAATGACTGTTTAATGCTTTTTGCTTGATAGAAAGACCAAACATTGTTTGCTTCAATCGTGTTATCTAAAATCTGTGATGAATTGCCACCATCAAGTAATGATGTGATAGCCAAAAATGCAGCCAAAAATGTAATAATCCAACCAGTGCGTTCTTTAGTTTGTTCTTGTTCTTCTGTCATTTCACACCTTCAAATATTCGTTTCTGTATTTCATACCATTCAATCCATGCATCATTTTTCACCGCACACTCATAGTATGTTGTATAGTTTATTGTAACTGTTTTGCTTATGTCTGTTAACTTTGGATCATCTACTAATTTTTCTAATTGAGGACATTTCTGTTTCAATTTCTCAGGTACCTCTGGAAATTTAGCGGTAACTGGAACAGTTGTCGAACAGCCCATCATAAACACGATTACAACAATAAAGATAGCCCATATTAAATATTCTGTTGTTCTCTCATTCATTTTGGTGCCTCTGCTGCTCTATTGTGAGCTTCTACGAATTCTTTTGGTATCTCACATACACCACCTGGAGCAAATTTTGTGTCATACTTTACAATTTCTCTATCCACATATTTAACAATGTCTTGACCACGGGTCTTAACAATTTGCACCTTGTTTACCACTTTCTCAACAATCTTAATATTTTCTTCCTTTGATTGTGCTTCAGATGCAGCAACTTTTTCTTCCATCTCTCGCACTCTTGCTTCCCACTGTTCATTATCGTGGATTGCGCCAGCCATGAATGTACCAATCACAATCGCAGCAATAGAACCTAATTGTATTGGTGTTTTATAAACGTAAAGGAATGGTATGAATGATAAGAATCTAATAAAATATGATGCGGCCACACCAAAAACGCCGGCTATTAAGACGGCGTAGAATATCCAATTAGGTAACCATTGCAATATCCACATGTTACATATTTGGTTGTTTGCGTTTGACGAATGACATTACTGGATTTCTTTTCTTAGAAACACCTGGTTCTCCACCTGCGCCACCCGACCCAGCAATGTTTCCACCACCAACAGTATTGGTTGGTGCAGCTGCCATACCTTCTTCTTTCACACAACTGTTATCAGAATATGCCTTTTTGCCTCGAACAGGTTTGTAACCAGTCCAGCATCTACCTTTTTCTGTAATATATTCTTGAAATGTTTTCATTAGCAATTCCATTTACGTAAGGATTTGTTGATGCGAGAATCTGGATCTTTAGCAGTTGCCGCTGAAGTTAATCTTTTCTTCATACCAGACATTCTAGCACAGAATGATTTGCGGCGATTCGCTGCAGCTGAACCTGCTTTTAATTTTGATGGTTCTGTTGTCACAGCTGTTTTTAGTTTGGAACCTGGATTCTCTCTACGATAAGAATCAACACCTTTTTGATTCAAACCACCAGATTCTCTTTTGCCTTCTTTGCGTTGCCATGCAGCAGTTTCTTCTAAGTCAACTTCTTCATTTTTACTGGACATATAACCAGCAGCTGTTTCAATATAATCTGCAGCTAATGTTACTTTAGATTGAACCCAAGCAGGTATCTGCATATTTGGATCCTTAACCACACCACGCATCATGTTGATGGAACGTTCCATGTGATCCAGTTGATTCATAATCATACTACCTTCATCATCCATTTCTTTACCCATGGCGATAGCAATATGGTTTTCTTCTAGTTCTTCCTCAGAAAGTTTATTTACTTTAGCAACATAATTAGTTGTATCTTTTCGTAACGTTGATCCAGGTTTTCTCAGAACACCTTTTTCTTTTTCTTCACGTTTTTTGGCTTTTGCAATCTTATCCAATTTATCTTGTGTCATTTTGCCCCAAGGACCATGACCTTCCTTAACAACTTCTTCTGGAACACAATTAGGAACGGTTTTACCATTTTTCTTTTTTGTTCCGACAGCAGTATAACCAGTCCAACAAGCCTTCTTTAGGTCACCAGTTGGTTCTTTAACTTCGTTGATGTATTCGTTGAATTTTTTCATATGTTTCTTAATATCTCTGCGACATTCATATCTAGTGGTAAATCGGATGATGATATAGTTTTTCCATTAATACCATAAACAAAATCAGGCATGATATCTAGATAATCTAAAAAAGTCTTTAGAATATCATAATCACGTTCATCAGTCTTATAGAACAATATTCTTGCCGTTGCTTCCGGACCAAAAACATTATTCAATAAAATGATATGGTTTATAATTAATCGTTCTTTGAGGGATTTTGTGACCTTATATCTACGAAATAACCTTTTCAGGTATTTTGTTCTTTTAATATCTCCCTCAAATTCCGACATAATGCAATGTGGTGATGTATAGCATTTTGCAGCATACATCATAAAATTATCTTCATTCAATTCATCGAACATATTATAGAGGGGCCGAAGCCCCTTTTATTAAGCGTCAGGTAAAGAAATATCGTCTGAACCATCACCTATAACTTCGGAAATGGCAACTAACGTTTCGTATTGAACACGACCTGCACGGCCACCGGAACCAACTGTTTTTATGTTCCAACCAATGTGTGTTGCGTGTTCTGCACCACTAACACTTTGACTTAAACCACGACTTGCAATTGCTGTTGCACGTACACCATCAACAATCGTAAAGAATTGTCCTGTTTCACCGGTAGATGTGATATCAATAACAACGTTGTTTGCAGCATTCGCAGCAGTTGTTGCTAATGAGAATCTATTTGCATCAACAGGCACAACATAATATGTGTTTGCATTTGTTAAACCAGCAATGTTAGCAGTACCACCCCAGTTGAAAATAAGAGCAGCACTATTTGCTTGACCGTGAGCAGTATACATTACTACGTTATTAGCAGCAATTACTGAAGCTGTTGGAACAGTTAATACTGGAACTTGAATTGTAACTGCTGGAGTTGATGTGTAACCAACACCTGTGTTTGCGACTGTGATATTACTCACTTGGCCAGCAGCAATAGTAGCGGTGGCACTTGCACTATATGCACCAGCACTAGCTACAATAGAAACACCAGGTGCTTCGACATATCCAGAACCTTGATTTGACAATGAGATATCTACTACATTATCACCACCAGCAGTGGTTTCTGTAGCATCTACCATGAACAATCCAACAGTCATACCTTGTGTATATGCCTGGAATTGTGTATTACCATACAACAGTGCAACGTTTGCTGCTGTTGGTGCGGATGCAACTGGCGCATTTGTTGTTTGTACTGTCTCAACAGCCCAATATGGTGCATTAGCTGCGTTATCGTTATTTCCCCAAGATGACATGTTATTCTCCTTTTAACCGTGGGTTATATTTACTATTTATCTTTTTCCAGAAACTGGTTTACGCATCTTCAACATAGGGTCGATTTCGATGGTATCTCTTTTTTCACCAGTCAAGGTAGTGCCGCCTGTTAATACGGCTGCGGCTTGTGGTTCTTCTAAATCAGTACTTACACTTTGCATTTTTGGTTTTTTACCATAAGTTGCAACAGACTTGTCTTCCTTTTCATGGTCATAAATTTCCTCTTTCATTCCCTTCCTTTTATAGATGGATTTAATGATTCGAGCAGACTTAGACATTTGAATCAACTTTTTATTCTTTGGTTGTTCAACATCATCGGGACTATTTGCACCGTCATTAGGCATTGATGATGCGGCCATCGGGTCTTGTGTATTTTCTTTATTTAAAGATTTTTTAATCGAAGCAGTTGTCTTGTCAATTTGTTTGCCTGTGGCCTTCATGTGATTCAACAGACGGTCGTTCGATTTTTTATATTGGCCTTTTGAAGCCAAATCATCAGAAGACTTCATCGCTTTATCTTTATAACTTTGCAATGTTTCTGAACTGATTTCAGAAATGACATTCGTATCATCTGAGTGTTCAACAGAATCACCAGTCCATCTTTTGCCACTTGTATAATCTTTGCTTGCGCCAGACATTGTTTTGTTTCGTAAAGATTCTGCATCTTCAGGATGACGACTCAAGTGTTTTTCTTTGGCTTTCATGAAAATACCATGAGCTCTTGTTGACTTAGAAGCCATTTCTTTTTTCTTTGAAGCGTCTGGTTCTGAACGAGATTTATCATACAGTTCATGACTTCTTTTTAAAAGTTTATTGGCTCTTTCACCATATTCAGGAAAAGATTCACCTAAAGATTCAGCTTCTTCTTTAATAATTTTACCATACTGATTCATGGTCAAAGTTCCCTTGCCACGAATTGAAATCAGTCTTTCTACCATTTTATGTAGAAGTACATCCGATTTTAATTCTTCACGAGCAAACTCTAATACACGAATCAACAAAGGTATATCAAAGATAATTGTATCTTTTCTATCTACAGCTTCTGACATGTGGTCTCTTTTCCATTTGATGAATTGTCCCATCTTGGAATGTGCAACCTTTTGGTCTTTAGAAACATGTTTTGGATTGATACCTCTAGAAGTCAAATATTGATCCAAAGCAGCATCTTCCGCAATATTAGCTTTTGCGGACCATGGATCCCAAGGATTAGTTCCAAAAGAAGGCTTCTCTGCACCCCCCCTTTTAAGTACGGATTTTAATGTTTGTGCTTTGCTCATTATTGTGCCTTATTTGTTCATCATTTCTTTTTGAACTCTATTTAAAGATTTTTTGGCCAAGTACCTTGCATGGTTCAGTGGTTTTAAATCGTGTGTATCATTAATACTAGAGACAAAAGGTCCGTCTTCTTGACTGGTTGGTCCCTTTGCCTCATTTACTTTTTTTCGTCTGTTTCCTGTTCTGGTTTATCTTTTTGTTTAGAACCACCGTAACGAGAACCTTGTTTGACACCTGAACCACCATTTGGTTGTGGTTCTGATTTCTTTTTCCAGTCAAATGCATTTTCTTTGAATTGCTTCAAAGTTTTACCTTGAACTTCTTCTTTTACTGGTTTTTTACCAGTTTGTGGTACACCCGTTCTTTTTTGA
>Ga0208232_1000302_pt1 | contig 10727 bp, 10 predicted proteins | sample LakMenEpi24Aug12_FD_150729 | JGI IMG/M metagenome (GOLD analysis project Ga0208232, IMG submission 150729) | Freshwater microbial communities from Lake Mendota, WI - 24AUG2012 deep hole epilimnion (SPAdes) | ecosystem: Environmental > Aquatic > Freshwater > Lake > Epilimnion/Euphotic zone ... | reverse complement strand
GAACGGACTCGACCTAATACATTTTATCATTACTAAACTTATCATCTTAAATATCCATGGCCCTTCCTTCCCCCAGTTCGCTGTTCCGAGCCCTGCTCGGCCTAGGCGTATCGTGGTCGGGCGCCCAGGCCGGGACTTTTTATCGGGAAGCGGTGAGTTACAGCACCAAGCGTGATCCAGATCCGCCTCGGTATGTGGAGCCGGCGTCCGCGAGTTCATGGACACAGCTCAATGAGTTCAAGTGGCTCGATGTCGGTCTCGATTACCGCTTCCGCTACGAATACCGGGATGACGATATCCGGCGCGCCCACGACGGAGTCGATGAGCCGTTCCTGCATCGCACCCGTCTCTATCTCGGCGTCCGCGAGATCATCGACCCTCTCCGGTTCGCCGCAGAGCTTCAAGACTCGCATCGGTACAACGGCGACTACGCGTTGGATAACCGAGACGTCAACGAACTCGAATTCATCCGTCTCTACGCCGAGCTCTATTTCAAGGATCTGCTATCCGCTGACGCTCTCGGTAATTCCCGCCCGGTGGCCCTTCGTTTTGGTAACCATAACTTCGAGTTCCTCGACCGGCGCCTGATCGGCAACAATCAGTGGCGTAATACCGCGAACGCCTTCCGCGGATGGCATGGCATCATCGGCCAGGAAGCCAACGACTGGCAGCTCGACCTGCTCTCCGTGCAGCCGCTTGACCGGCTACTTTACGATCCGGACCGGCCGGCGGAGGGCAAACGACTCTGGGGCGCGATCGGTCACTGGCGCGCGTGGTCTGATGTCGTCACCCTCGAGCCTTTCTACCTTCGCTTAGATGAGCGTAACGTCGCCGACGGAGGGCGGGTCGTACACTCTCCCGGTCTCCGCGCCTATGGGGTTTTCGGTAAATCCGGCTTCGACTTCGACGCCTCCGGCATCACGCAGTTCGGCCACAATGGCAGTCGGGACATCTCCGCTTGGGCCGCCAACGCCGAGATCGGCTATCGCTTCGAAGATGCTTGGAAGTCCCGCCTGAGTCTCTTCTACGGCGCCGCCTCCGGTGACCGGAGTCCGACGGACGGCGAGGATAACCGCTTCGAGCGTTTCTTCGGCTTCGGACGGCCCTGGTCCGCTAACGACTACGTCGTCTTCGAGAATATCCTGGCCCCCAAGGTGCGCTATGAAGCGACCGTCTCGCCGACGTTGCGCTTCGACGCGGGTTACAGCTGGTACGCCCTCCAGAGCGCGACTGACCGCTTCTATAACGCGACGAATAATCGCGACCAGACCGGCCAGAGCGGCAACAACGTCGGTCATGAGTTCGATGTCCGCATCCGCTGGCAGATGACCCGTCAGGCCGAGGTCACCCTTGGGTACGCTCATTTCGTGGCCGGAGAGTGGACTCGCCGTCAGGTCCGCGCTGACGATACTGATTTCGCCTACCTCGAGCTTCAGCTCAAACCCTTCTGATTCTTTCGTCCATGCGTCCGTCTTCCTCCTTCCTCTCGCTCGGCTGGTTCGCCGCCGCCCTTATCGCGCCGATCTTGGCGTGTGCCGAAGCGGACACGCTCCGCGTGGGGTTCTTTCCGAACCTGACGCATGCTCCGGCGCTCGCCGCCCGTCAGCTGGAACGCGAGGGCAAGGATCACCATCAGCCCGCGCTGCCGGCCGGGGTGAAACTGGAATGGCGTTCGTTCAATGCCGGTCCTTCGGCCATGGAGGCCTTGTTGGCCGGTGCCATCGATGTCGCTTACGTCGGCGCTTCGCCGGCGCTCAACGCCCACGTGCGCACCAAGGGTGCGGAGATCCGCGTCCTCGCGCCGGTCGCGCAAGGCGGCAACGCGCTCGTCGTCCGCGCGGGTTCCGGACTGAAGACTCCGAAGGACTTCATCGGCCGTAATCTCGGCACGCCGCAGCTCGGTAACACGCAGGATATCGATGCCCGCACCTGGCTGCGTGAGGGCGGCCTCAACGTGCACCTCGGTGGCGGCGACGCCCGCGTGGTGCCGGCTCAGAACGCCGATCTCCTGCTTCTCTTCTCCCGCGGCGAGATCGATGCGGTCTGGACCGTCGAACCTTGGGTGACGCGGCTGACCAGCGAGTTCGGAGGGGTCGTCGTGCACGAGAACAAGGAATCGCTGATCACCGTGCTCGTCACCAGCCGCGCCGCGTTGGAGAAGCGTCGGCCGGCGGTCGAGGCCTTCGTGCGTTCGCATTACGCCCTGTGCGCGCGCCTCCGCGCCGACCAAGCTTGGCTGGAGAAATTGGTGCGGACCGGTCTCGGAGCCGAACTGCGTTCGCAGCCGCCCAAGGCCGAACTGATCGGCCCGGCCCTGGCCCGCGTCAGCTTTGCCGTCCCGGAGGACTTGGAATCTCGTCGAACACGCCTGTCCGGCCTCTTCGCCCGTGCTCTGAAGGACGCCCAGGATTCCCGTCTGCTTAAAGGGCAGGCCCCGATGGCGCCATTGCTCGAGTCCTTGGTTGATGACCCCAAAAAGTGAGACAAAATAGGAGATTCAGGACCTAATCTTTTAAACATAAGTAAACTTGACAGGATAAGGTCAGGTTAGCCAATCTCTCGCCTCTGGAATCCATGGGCAACCGCTCCGAAACATCCCCCGCCACCGCGGCTCTTACTCTGCGTAACGTGACCAAGCGTTTCGACGGGGCTTCGGGCCGGGTCACGGCGTTGGAGGACATTACTTTAGATGTCAGGGAAGGGGAGTTCTTGGCGATCGTGGGTCCCTCGGGCTGCGGTAAGTCCACCTTGCTCAGCCTGCTCGCCGGACTTGAGCACACGAACGAGGGCACGATCAACCTCGGCGACCAGCCGGTCGAGGCTCCCGGCCGCGACCGCTTGGTGATGTTCCAGCAGGACGCGCTCTTCCCTTGGCTCAATGTCCTGGAGAACGTGCTCTTCGGCCTGCGCCTGAAGCCCGACCTGACCGAGGCCGAGCGTCTCGAGTCCGCCCGTTATTACCTTAATCTCGTCGGCCTGGGCAACAAGGAGAAGGCCCGTCCGCACGAGCTTTCCGGCGGCATGCGCCAGCGCGTGGCCCTCGCTCGCTCGCTCGCTCCGAATCCGCGCGTGCTGCTGATGGACGAGCCTTTCTCGGCCCTCGACGCGCTCACCCGCGAGCAGCTCTACGGCGATCTCCAGGAGATCTTCACCAAGCGGAAGAAGACCATCGTCCTCGTCACGCACAACATCCGCGAAGCGGTCTGCCTCGGCGACCGCGTCGTGCTCTTCTCGCCCAATCCTGGCCGCGTCCAGCAGGTGTTCGATGTCAACCTCCCGCGTCCGCGCCGCCTGAATGACCCGTCCCTCGCCAACCTCGCCGCCGAGGTGACCGAGGCGCTCACCTCCCATCCCGCCAAGTGACCATGGCTTCGAAACTTCCTCGCCCGGTCATCCCGACCCTCGTCGCTATCCTGCTCCTCGGTGGCTGGGAATGGTATGTCCGCAGCGGACGCGTCAGTGAAGTCCTCTTCCCGGCTCCGTCGCACGTCCTCCAGTGGTTCTGGGACTCCCTGCTCAGCGGTGAGCTGCTTGCGGCTACTTGGGTGACCATGCGTCGCCTGATCATCGGCTTCGCCATCGGCGCCGCCCTCGGCGTACCGCTCGGCGCCCTCTGCGCCCGCGTGCGCTGGGTCCGGGACACGCTCGGCGTCCTGGCCCTCGGGCTCCAGACCTTGCCTTCCGTCTGCTGGGTGCCGCTCGCGCTCCTTTGGTTCGGTATCCGCGAGGAAGCGGTCCTCTTCGTCGTGGTGATGGGCACGCTCTGGGCCGTCGTCCTTGCCGTGCAGGAATCGGTACTCAACGTGCCCCCGCTTTACCTGCGCGCCGCCCAGACGATGGGCTCCAATGGCTGGCACCTCTGGTCCCGCGTCATCTTCCCGGCCGCGCTGCCTGGCGTCCTCAGCGGCATGAAGCAGGGCTGGGCCTTCGCCTGGCGTTCCCTGATGGCGGCCGAGATCTTCGTCGTGATCGTGACCGGCTTTGGACTGGGCTCGCTCCTCAACGCCGGACGTGAGCTGCTCCGCATGGACCAGGTGATGGGCGTGATGGCGGTGGTGATGATCGTGGGACTCTTGGCCGATCTCATCTTCTTCTCCCCGATCGAGAGCTGGTTGCGCCGTTCCCGCGGGCTCGAACGCTGAGCCGTCGCCTTTCCTCCTCGCCCTCGGGGCCGGGGACGCCCTACCTTGGGGGCAAATGTTTATCGACGAAGCCAAGGTTGAACTGAAGTCCGGTGACGGCGGCCACGGCTGCGTCAGCTTCCGTCGCGAGAAATTCATCCCGAAGGGCGGACCCGACGGCGGTAACGGCGGCAAGGGCGGCGACGTCGTCCTGGTCTGCGACCGGAACGAAGGCGACCTGCAGGCCTACCGATGGCAGCCGCATCGTCGCGCCCGCAATGGAGCCCCGGGCCAGGGCCGCCAGTGCGCGGGTCCCGATGGCGGGGACCTCATCCTGCCGGTGCCTCCGGGCACGCAGGTCCTCGAGGAGGGCACCAACCGCCTCGTCGCCGAACTCACCGAGCACGGCGAACGCGTCGTGCTTCTCGCCGGCGGTAAAGGCGGCCTGGGCAACATGAACTTCAAGAGCTCGGTCAATCAGGCCCCGCGTCGCACGACCCCGGGCTACCCGGGCGAAGAAGGTAAGTTCCGCATCGTGCTCAAGACGATCGCTGACATCGGCCTCGTGGGTTACCCCAACGCGGGCAAGTCGACCCTGACCAATCTCCTTACGGCCGCGCGTCCGAAGATGGCGCCGTATCCATTCACGACCCTGCATGTCAACGTGGGCGTGATCGATTACACCGACCGTTTCGACCGCATCGTGATGGCCGACATCCCGGGACTCATCGAAGGCGCGCACGAGAACCGCGGCCTCGGCCACCAGTTCCTCCGCCACGTCGAGCGCTGCTCGCTCCTGGTGTTCATCATCGACATGGCCGGCAGCGAGAACCGTGAGCCGTGGGACGACCACCGCATCCTCGAGCGCGAACTCCGCCTCTACTCGCCGATCCTCGCCGCCAAGCCACGCATCATCGTGGCCAACAAGATGGACCTCCCGGAAGCCGCCGCGAAGCTGAAGAAGTTCCAGGAGCGCGTGAAGGACATGGTCATCCCGATCTCCTGCTACTCGCAGGCAGGCATCCAGGAATTCCGCGACAAGCTCTGGGCCGCGGTCAAAGGCCCGGTCGATCAGCGCCCGAAGGCCCCCGCTCCTTACGTCGAACCCGCCGTGGCCAAGCGCCTGGCGAAGGTGCATTCCGGCAAGGTCGTCACCCCGCAGGCCAAGGCCAAGCCGGCCGCGAAGAAGTCGGCCAAGCCCGTCGCCAAGAAGGCCGTGAAGGTCGTACCGGCTAAGAAGGCCGCCCCCAAGTCCAAGCCCGCCGTGAAGAAGTCCGCCAAGGTCGTCGCGAAGAAGGCTGCCAAGCCGGTCGCGAAGAAGAAGCCGGTCAAGGTCGTGGCCAAGAAGAAGGCCGCCCCGGTGAAGAAGGCGGCCTCGAAGTCGAAGGCGAAGAAGAAGTAAGTTACTTCTTCTCCGACGTTCCCTTGAGTTCCTTGAACTTGAGGGACTCGGAGTTGAGGCAGTAGCGCAGGCCGGTCGGGGCCGGACCGTCTTCGAACACGTGTCCGAGGTGGCAGTCGCAGCGCGCGCAGAGGATCTCGGTGCGGCTCATGCCGTGGCTGTTGTCGGTGATGGTCGCGATGTTCTGCTTCGACACGCCCTGGAAGAAACTCGGCCAGCCGGTGCCGGAGTTGAACTTGGCGTTGGAGGAGAACAGCGGCAGGTCGCAGCAGACGCAGTGGTAGGTGCCGGTCTTCTTATTGTCGAGCAGGGTGCCGCAGAACGGACGTTCGGTGCCCTTGGCGCGCGTGACGAAATACTGGTCAGGCGTGAGCATGGCCGCCCACTCGGCGTCGGTCTTCACGACTTTGTCGACGAGCACGGGCTTGCCGACGCCGCCCTTGCCGTCATCGAGCGTTACGAGCACCTGGGTGACCTTGGACTGGGGGGCGGAGTCTTTCATGGGAGTGGCGGCGGGGGAGGGCATGGCGGTCGCTTGGGCGGCGGGCTTCTTCTCGGCTTCGGAAGAGCAGGCGACGAGGGCGCAGGTGAGCGCGGCGAAGGACAGGCGGAGAGCGGTGTTCATGGCTTAGCTGAAGGATTTTCCGCAGCCGCAGGTGCTGCTGGCGTTGGGGTTGCGCACTTCAAAACCCTTGCCGTGCAGGCCGTCGTCAAAATGTACGGTGGATCCGTCGAGGTAGGCGTGGCTGGTGGGGTCGATGAGGATCTTCATGCCTTGGCTTTCGAACTCGAGGTCGCCGTCCTTGCGCACGTCGAAGGCCATGCCGTATTCGAAACCGGAGCAGCCGCCGGTCTCCACGAGGACGCGGAGGATGGACTCAGGGTTGGCCTGGGCTTTCTGCAGCACCTGGATCTGCTGGGCAGCGGCTTCGGTGAGATTGATCATGCCTTTAAGTTTAGGGGCATTCGGCGGGAGTCAAGGGGCGGTCGCCATCCGGGGCTTTTCCTTGGCTAATCGGGCTGTCGGGATAGGCTTCGGGTACCCCACCTATGTCCTCCGTCATTGTTCGTATCCTGGCCCTCTCCGTGTTCTTGGCCTTCGTTTTCAACTTCGTGATGATGTTGGTCCTGGCTTTGGTCGGCTGGAGTACGGCCACGTTGACCCTGAAAGATCTGCTCGGAATGGGTGTCATTGAGGCCAAGGGCTCGGATTGGTTTTGGATCCTTCCTCTCTGGGGATTCGCGCTTCTACAGGCGTGTCTCCTGCTGCTGCCTCTGCCGGTCGCCCCTTCGACAGGCGCTAAGGTCCCGCTCGGCCCGCGCATCATCGCCGCCTCCTTCCTCGGCGGACTGTTCCTCTCTATCCCGCTCTTCCTCTCGATCGACCTCTACTATCTTATTCGCCCTTATCTCTCGGGCTATTTTTCGGATGCCCCGATTCGTTTCGATTCTGGGCCTTACTTGATCGGCGTATTCGTCGTCTGGGTGGTGTCGTGGCTGATCTGGACGCCGATCCTGCTGCACCGTTCGCGTGGTCAAGCCGACGCGGTCGAGCGCTTCGTGGGGAAAAATATCGCGGGCTCCGCGGTGGGCCTGGCCCTCTGCCTGCCTTGGTATTTCGTGCTGCGTCGCAAGCAGTCATGCCTCTGTGGACTGGGCACTTTCTGGGCGCTGATGCTGGGACTCTGGTCTCTGCTGGTCATCGGCGGTCCGCTGCTCTTCGTGCTCGCCCGTGACCGTCGCATCCGCGCCGGTGTGCGCGAAGGTTAAACTCAGAGCGCGCAACCTTGCTGCGTCTCGCGCGTCGGACGCGCGATAAGGCCGCGGTGCGGTTCGTCGGGATAGGTTTCGCCTGCCCGCGCGCCCATGAGGTGCTCATCGCAGCACTTCAACAGGTCCGGCAGGTTCTCGGTCCGGCGCATGTCGTGCAGGAACTTGCCTTCGGTGTCCACGGCGAGGCCGATGAAGTTGAGGAATTTCTTGAGGCGCCCGGCCTGCTTCTCCGTCGCCTTGGCGGCATCGCAGCATTCGTCGGCGAGCTCCTGAATATACGTCCGTACGTCGGCCAGCGTGGGCTTGAACGGGGTCAGGCCCTGCTGGGCTTCGCGCCACTGGCGGAAGATCCACGGATTTCGGATGGCGTGGCGGCCCATCATCATGCCGTATGCCTTGGTCTCGGCCAGCAGGCGCTGGGCCTTGGCCGCTGAGGTGACGTCACCGTTGGCGATGACGGGGCAGGGGACGGACGCCACGGCCTTGGCGATGGCGACGTAATCGACTTCGGACCAGTAGAGTCCTTTGACGGTGCGGCCGTGCACGGTGAGGAGGTCGACCTGATGCTTGGCGACGATCGCGAGGATCTCGTCGAAGCGTTCCTGGCCGTCGAAGCCGATGCGCATCTTGACCGTGAAGAGTCCGGGGATTTCCTGCCGCATGGCGCCGATGAGTTCGTCGATCTTGGCGGGGTCACGGAGGAGGCCGCCGCCGACGTTCTTACGATACACCTTGGGCGCGGGGCAGCCCATGTTGAGGTCGATGCCGGCGACGGGCAGTTTGCCCAGCTCGCGGATGGTCCGGAGCATGTGCGGGGTGTCTTCGCCGATGAGCTGCGCGAAGACCGGGCGGCCGGTGCCGTGGTTCACCACCGAATCGACGATGTGCTTCTCGGGCGTCGAACTTTCGTGGACGCGGAAATACTCGGTCACGAACCAGTCCGGCGCGCCGCGTCGGCCGATGACGCGCATGAAGCCGGTGGTGGTGACGTCCTGCATCGGCGCGAGCACCGAAGGGCGCGTGCCGGCGACGACGGGCGTTGGCAACGGGCCGCTCACGCCTGCTTGCGCAGACGCGCGAGCGTCTCCGCCATGTCGTCGCAGACGTCCAGCACGGCCTTGGCCACGAAGACCGGGCGCTTGGCTTTCACGGCGAGCACGAGGGCGTCGCTAGGGCGGGCGTCGATTTCCGCGACCTTGCGGGCGACGGGGCCGTCCTGTCCGAGCAGGATGCGGGCGAAGAAGACGCCGTCCTTGACGTCCACGATCGCGACATGGACCACCGCGGCGTCGAGGCCGAGCAGGAGGTGCAGCATGAGGTCGTGGGACTGCGGGCGATCCGGGATGCGTCCGTCCAAGGCGCCCTGCAGGGCTTCGCCGACGGCGGGGTCGACCTGGATGAACATGGTCTTGAGGGCGGTCACGAGGAACACGGCGCTGCCTCCCTTGACGGGGATGACCTCGATGCCGGTGACGGGCACTGCCTCCAACTTGCTCATCCCGCAAAGTGTGCCCGCCGCGGCCTCCCCGCAAGCCCTCGCTGCTTTCGTCCGTAGGGTTGCCTTGAAATCCGGCCCCGTTCCCGCAGGCTGATGGCGTGCACCCCTTCCTCGCCGACGAGTTCCTTTTCGACTGGAGCAGCCTGAAGCCCGAAAACGTCGAGCCGGACATCCGTGAGGCGCTGCGACGTGCCCGCGCCAACGTCGACGCGTTCAAGCAGACGAAGGGGGCCGACCTGACCTACGCCAAGGTTCTCCTCGGCTTCGAGGCCACGACCAAGGATCTCTCCCGCGCCTGGGGCCTGGTCTCGCATCTCGACTCCGTCCTCAACTCCCCGGAGCTCCGCAAGGCCTACAACGCGATGATGCCCGAGGTCACCGCGTTCTTCACGTCGCTGACGCTCGATCCGGAACTCTGGGCGGTGTTCAAGGCCTACGCGGCGACCGCCGACGCCAAGGCGCTCACGGGCGTCCGCCGTCGCTTCCTCGAAGAGACGATGGCCGATTTCGAAGAGAACGGCGCCGACCTACCGGCGGAAGGGAAGGCCCGCTTGGCGAAGCTCAACGCCGACCTTGCGGAGAAGACGCAGAAGTATTCCGAGAACGTCCTCGATTCCACCAACGCCTGGGAGCTTTTCATCGACGACGAAAAGCGTCTCGCCGGCCTGCCCGCCAGCGCGCTCGCCGCGGCGAAGCAGTCCGCGACCACGAAGGGCAAGCCGGAGTCCTGGCGTTTCACGCTGCAGTCCCCGTCGGTCTTCCCGGTGCTCCAATACGCCGATGACGAGGACCTCCGCCGCCAGTGCTGGGAAGGCCTCGGCCAGGTCGGCCTGAAGGACGCATGGGACAACACCGCGCTCGTCGGCGAGATCCTCGCGCTTCGCCACGAGAAGGCCCGCCTGTTGGGCAAGAAGCACTTCGCCGATTTCACCACCGCCCGCCGCATGGCCCGCACGGGTGACGCGGCGCTGAAGTTCATCGAGGACATCGGACTGCGTATCCGCCCGAAGTTCCAGGCCGAAGGCGTCGAGCTCGAGCACTACCGCGCCGCCAAGGCCGGCGACGCCCTGCGTTCGCTGCACCCGTGGGAGTTCGGCTACTGGTCCGAGAAGATGCGCCGCGAGAAATATGATTTCGACGACGAGGCGCTGCGTCCGTGGTTCCCGGTCGACGGCGTGATCGCCGGCATGTTCCGCCTCTTCGGCGGGCTCTTCGGCATCCAGGTCGTCGCCCGTGACACCTATCACGTCGACCAGGCCACCGGCGCGAAGACCGTCGTCCGCGCCGCCGAACCGCGCGTCGACGGCTCGCCGATCTGTGTCTGGCATCCTGAAGTCCGCTTCTACGAAGTGCGCGACGGTGACCGTCTGCTGGGCTCTTTCTACACCGATTGGTTCCCGCGCGAGTCGAAGAGGGGAGGCGCGTGGATGAACTTCTTCCGCACCGGCGGCCCGCGTCCCGACGGCTCGTTCGCTCCGCACCTCGGCCTGATGTGCGGCAACTTCACGCCGCCCGTCGCCGGCAAGCAGGCGCTGCTCAACCACGACGAAGTCACCACGGTCTTCCACGAGTTCGGCCACCTGCTCCACCACCTCCTGAGCGAGGTCGAAGTCGAATCCCTCTCCGGCGTGCGCGTCGCCTGGGACTTCGTCGAGCTGCCTTCCCAGATCCTCGAGAACTGGTGCTGGGAGGAGGAATCCCTCGCCGTCTTCGCCCGTCACCACGAGACCGGCGCTCCGTTGCCCTCCGACCTGCTCGCCAAGCTCGACGCCGCCGCGAACTTCCGTTCGGCCTCGACCTGCATGCGTCAGCTGGCCTTCTCGAAGCTCGACCTCGACCTCCACATCCGGGCTGAGGAGCTCCGCGGCCGGGACCTGGACTCCCATTGGAACGAGGACTTCGCCGACTGGCAGGCTCGGACCACCCGCCGGGG
>Ga0208232_1000300_pt1 | contig 10778 bp, 6 predicted proteins | sample LakMenEpi24Aug12_FD_150729 | JGI IMG/M metagenome (GOLD analysis project Ga0208232, IMG submission 150729) | Freshwater microbial communities from Lake Mendota, WI - 24AUG2012 deep hole epilimnion (SPAdes) | ecosystem: Environmental > Aquatic > Freshwater > Lake > Epilimnion/Euphotic zone ... | reverse complement strand
ATCGTGTTCTCTGCACCTTTGGGGAGGCGCGCCATAATCAGATCGAGGGAATACTTCCTCTTCCCTGATCCAAAGCATCCTTCCACCTCGTTCCGCCTCCGTTGATCTGCGCTGAGCTGCTGCTTGTGAGTAGCATTGATCTCAGGATCTCTCGGCGGTCTCCCCAATCGCTTACCAGATAGCCGTATATTGTTTCTAGTGCAGAAGTTTCTATTCTTGGTATTGATATAAATGCGATCAGCGCAGATTCGCTCGGGGTAGCAGCCATGCACTTTCTTGTATTTCTTGGCTTGTGAAATCAGGTCTTCTGATTCGTTGTATGGATCCCAGCTGATTCTGTGCAAGAAGGCAAAGCCGTTCCGAACAGAAACACTGATTTTGGCGCCAAACTCAACAGCAGCCCTTGCCTTGCCACGCATCATGGGCCGAATGTGTGACTGAACCAGGTTCACGATGCGGTCGGGCATGCTGCGGGTTTTGGAATACAACAGGATGCTTTGCTGGCGGTGCAGCTCACTGATCACAAGGAGCTTCCGCCACCAATGGGTCTTCAAGCCAGAAAGCACTGCACCAGAGGCGATCAGGGCATCAATGGCATCAAGATTCCTCTGCAGGTAGTCGAGCTGGCGTCGTATCGTGGCTTTTATTTTGCGACGACGCGGATTTTTCTGCTTGGCAACTCTGAGGAAATTGGCACGTGCCTTGCCGCGGTCATATCGTGGTCGGTGTTTGCGTAGATCTGAACTCTGCTCGCAGAGATCGTCGATGATCCTTTCTGTTGATTCTCTGGCCTCGTTGAGCAACTTCAGATCAGTTGGGTAGGTGATGTCGGCTGGTGTGCAGGAGGCGTCAATGCTCAGTGTTCCCCAATTCTTCCCTTCTGGCCAATCGGCCGGCTTCACAAAGTCATCGATTGAGAGCTGGCTGCCAGCACTGGCGTCTGGATCGTCAGGGTCGTCGTCATCTTGTCGTGCTGCCACAGCCTCCATCACCATGGCTTTCCCCCGTTCAGCAATGAGTTCATTGATCTGGCTGAGCTCCTCTTCCGAGAATCGCTTGCGAAAATGAACCATCATTGATGGGTCGAACGGTGCCTTGCTGGAATAGCCGGCAAAGCCAAGGAAAAACTGCATGTAAGCATTTTCTCGAATCTGCTCTACGGTCTCCTCGTCGGTCAGGCCCAGCCTTTGCTTGATGAACAACGCACCAAACGCCAGCCGTACCGGCTTAGCAGGGGCGCCAGTCGTAGGGTTGAATTGAGGGGCATATGTTTCTTCCAGCTCTTCCCAAGGCATCAAGGACGAGAAGATCACCCAGCGGTTGTCCGAGTCCAACGTGCCACCAAAAGGCACATGGAAATCCTCGATTGAAAGCTGCCCGTTATGGTGTATCCGGTACATCTGCAGCGCCCAGCAGTTGTAGCAATCGTCGATTGCCCTGATCGAGGCTAGTTTATCGGGTCTCTATCGCTGAAACAAGCTGCGCTGCAGTGGATTTGCCTTTTTCAGGAGGCCCCAATTAGGCATTGCCTAATGGAATCTTGAATGGTTGCCGATCACAAAAACGTATCACCAACTCGTTGGGCTAAAGGAACACCTCGTCGCCCGTGGGCTCTATGGGAGTGGTGCGGTTCATGCGCTGTCGTACCCCTAGAAGCTCGGCGTACATGCGCTTGCGTGCGCGGCTCTGGTTGCCGAGGGGCCTGTGCTCGGCAATGGTGTGCCACGGATTGAAGGAAAGTTGGCGAGCGAAGGCCAACTGACTGGGGGAATCAAACGTTTGGCTGGGGATTCGAAGCGTAGCCACAGAAACCCGCGGCGAGAGCCGATCGGGCCAATACACCGCTGCATTCTCGATCGGCATCCGGTGGGGATCCCGCTGCAACTGCAGGCGCACATCAAAGGCCGCCCCATTCTCCGCGAGGGTGCGGGCCATCGCCTGCCGCAGGTAATCATCCGGTGGGCGCAGGGGCAGGCGAGGAATCGGCGTTCGGCGCTCATCCTTCGGCCAGAAGGAAAACTGCATGGCCTGGCCAGGCCCGAGCAGGTAAGGGACACAGCTGAAGTAGGCCAGCTCCAGCGGGCTGGTCTGGGTGCGCGTCCAGAGAGCTTGCATCAGCAGATCCAGCACATGGTTGTCACGCAGATTCAGAAAGTGCAGGATCTGGGAATTGCGCAAGCTTTCTAGCTGGAGATTGGCGTTGGAGCGCAGGTCCGCCGTTACGAAGGTGGGAGTGCAGACACCGGTGAGATCAAGAGTGTGCTTTTCATCGGGCATCAGCTTGTCCCCCGGCACCCCCATCAGCTTCACGCTGATGCTCATGAACCCCACATCATCGATGTCTGGGGTGATGTAGGGGCCCGGCCCTGAGAAACGCACCCAGGCTCGGTAGGTGTGCGGTTTGGCGTAGATTCCATGCCGAAACTCTGGAGGAAGGTTGTCGTGAACCTCGAATTCAGCGCGTACAATGCCAAAAGTTTTCGTGTTGCCTCCCCGCTCGGCGTAGCCTGGTTTCCAGAGGTCTCTGATCTGAGCCGTGAACGAGCTGATGATGGAATCCACCAGCTCGTCCTCGTCGATCAGGTGACGCTCCTCTGCCAGGGCCAGTCCCTCATCGCGACGGGCGAGGTTGATCCAGCACGTCACCAGGTCTGTAAGGGGCCCCCGAAGCAGCGCGTCGAAGGCCGGCCTGAAAAAGGGATCGAAACGTCGCTCCAGCTGGGTGAGCCCGATCGACACCCTGCTGAACAGATCCAACAGCGGGGATCCTGTTCGCGGGGGAGGAATCGGCCGGCTTGGATTCAGCCGCGGGCTGTCATCAGAACCGTTGGCAGGTGCAGTGTCCGGGTCAGGTGCCATAAGAATCAGGAGGTGAGAGAGGCCAGATAGCGAATGGCGGAGATGCTGGGCAGAAAGAAGTACGCCCCTCCACGCACCACCACGAAGGTGGGCAAGCCCGAGAGCCGTTGGCGCACTGGACAGCCAGGGATCGTGAAATGGTCTGTGGGGCGGCTGGAGGGCAAACGCCTCGTGCCCAACAGAGGATCGGTCTCATCGAGGAGACCATCGAATTGCGAATTGTTGATCCATGAGCGCTGCACAAACTCAAACTGGCGCGTGATGTTCGCGTTGATGCAGATGAAGTGGATGCCGCGCTCCTCTCCTTCATCCGCCTGGAGAATCTCATCTGGATCGAACGACGTGCTCAAGGGCGGGCCATAGGTGCGGCCGCGGCGCAAAAGCCGGTGGGTGGCGTTCACCGCCAGAGAGGCGGCGGTGCCGGGGGCCGGGTCGAGGGAATCGCGTGGATTACTGCGACGGATGTGGGCGCCCAGCGGGCAGCGCAGACCCTGCGGGTCGCTCTGGTGGAAACCAAAGCTATTGGCCATGGCACGGGCTGGGTCATCTTCTGTCGGACTCTCCACCAAAGGAGCGCCGCTAGGCCAACGACCCACCATGCGGGCCGCCAGTGCCACCCGCCGCTGCGGGTTTGCGGCGCCGTCAGGGTCACGGCTCACGGCATCCAGATAGTCCCAGAAGGCACGCACCCGCTGGCCCAGCTGACGCACCACCAGATAGGTGCCATTGCGCCCCAGGTCGTGGGTGCCGAATTCAGCCGGAGGCAGCAGCCCGGCCGGATCGCGGCTGCGATGCACCCTTGGGCACTCCGTGAGGAGGCCGTAGGCGTTCTCATAGCCGAGGATGAATTCCCCGGCGGGCACCAGGGTCTGGCCCGCAGTGGCTCGATGCAGGCCGGCCACTCCTGGTTGGCTGATCGCGTCGCGGAAGCCGAAATGCTCCCGCACCCCACCCTCTTGATCCGCCAACAGGGCCGTGTGCAGACGCCTGACCAGGGACAACCCGCCTGGCCCCAGCAACAGACTCTGCTCAGCGATTGTGGTCTCCAGATCTGCTTCGCTGGGGGCAAACACCATCAGCATCAGATGCACTGGCCGCTGGCCTGTGGGCGTGCCACCCCAGTCCCAATGGCGGGGAGAGTTCTCAGGATCAGCCGCGCCACCCTCATCCCCGAGGGCGCGGCTGCGGTGGGGTTCCGTCATCCCCTCCTTGAGCTCGCTGGGGAAGGTGTTCAGGGCCTCGGCATCAAGCCCGAACGCTTCCAGGCCGGCATGGGTGAAGGCGATGTTGAAGCAGGGGGCATCCGGGTCGGGAGCCTGCTCACAGGTGTGCACCCGCTCCACCTGTTCCGCCAACCATCGGCGGGCAAGGGCGGGCGATTCCACCTCAAGCAGCAGATAGGCGGCGGAAGGGTGCTTGCCGTAGCCCCGGCCCACGATTCCCTGGATGTCGAAGAGCTCAAGATTCATGGCGGTTTCCAGAGGGCTCACAGCAACGCCAGCCATTCGCGTTCGGCGGCGGGATCGAGTTCCGCAAACAAGCCGGCGCGAAGCTGCGCATTCTTTTGGATGGTGATCGCTGATAAATCAGGATACGCACAAAACCAAACCTGTGTTCGTATCTGATACTTGCGAAGCACAGCCTTGTACACCTGCTCATCTCTGGCCCCGCCTAGCACCATCCAATCTGTGCGCGGGTAGTTCACGCCATGACCGAAGATCAGATTGAGCCCCCAGGCAACTTTGTTGATAAAGTCATTCATGTAGTCTTCCAGGTTGAAATCATAATTACTTAGAAATAGAACCCTCTGTCCTTGATCAACAATGATCCAGTTCGCAAAGTGAATCGTGTCCACTCCATGGAGGTTAAGCAAGGGAACCGTGCCCAGATCGCCCGCTCGAAAGAAGTGGTGGACAACGAAATTCGCCACGGCCAGCAACGCGCGCAACGTGGCATAGCGAAACAGGCCGGGCTTGATAAAGCCAAGCACCGAAAACTGGTTCTGGATGAAGAAATCCTCGTTCTGCGCGAGATGGAGTCGATCGAATTGGCTGAGCCGAAAGTGGGGATCCTGCCGGGGATGGGGAGCGTTGATCTCGCTTCGTCGCAACAGCACGAGGAACAGCGGCACGAAGGGCAGCGCCAGCAAACCAACCAGCAGACCCACCGCCAACCCACCGATCCGATGGAGTCCATCGCGAAGGCGCCAGGCCCATGGCAGCGGTGGCTCCGGCCGCAGGGCCCAGGCCAGGTCCTTCTGGCCGCGTACAAAGTGCTGAATCTCCTTGCGCACTGTGGCGGGGGACGTGGAGGGGGTCGTGGTCCCACCCTCCCTGTCCAGAAAGCATTCGATCCGCTCCCGCAGCTGGGCCTCTCCCAGGATCTGGGGCACCGTTCGACCCAGGCTGTTCACATAGAAGGTTTGGGTGGGGATTCGATGCCGCCGGAGCCAGGCCAGCAGGTCTGCACTCTCCCCGGGGGCGGGAGCTCCGCTGCAGTGCTGAAACACGGCCCTGAGCCCTGAGCCAGCCTTCGCCGTGAGGTCCTGCAGAAACTGGTCGGCGGGGCCATCAACGCAGCAGTTGAAGGCCAGGCTGCTGGCAACCGTGCGCCCGGTGCCGGGGTCGACGGCGCCGTCCAGAATCACGAATCGTCCGTAGTGCAGCCCCGTGAGATCGCCGAAAGGCACGAGCGGATTCGCCGCCGGATCACGACCGATCTCTGCGAGCACGTGCCGCAGGGCCACCATGGCTCCCTCCGCCGGTTGGATCGGCGCCACGATCGTGAGAGTCGACTGGGGAAGCATGGCTAGGGCAAGGAATCAACGCGGATCGGCTGTTCAATCAGGTGGGAAACTGCAAGGAGAAACTCAGCACCCTGTAGTCGTCCCAGTAGGCCTGTCCGATGAACAGGCCAGGTGACACCTCCCGGATCTCATCGCGAATCTTCTGGGCGAGAAACGAGGTTTTCGAATAGTCCAGAATGATGGCCTCCTCGCCTGGGCAGAACCAGCTCTTGCCGCGGGAGAGAGTGGCCTTCACCAGGCGCACGCGGAAAGCGCTCACCAGGTTGAGAAGGTATCCCTGGTCGCGGAAGAACACTTTGCCCTGCCAGGCCAGCGCACGCACGTACCAGGTGATCAGCCGGTTCACCGGTGTGTCGGCGAGGAAAAGCACGTGCCCTTCGGCCACGCCATCAGGGATCGGGCCGATGGGGGCCTGGCGGTAGAGGGCATCAAGCTCGGCGGGGGAGCTGTTCAACAGATCCTCAGAGGTCATGACCATGGATCGAGACGCAGCGGGGGTTAGGAGGTGGAGGGGGACGCGGTGAACCTGATCAGACGATCGGGAAAACTCAGGGGCCACCGAGCCTGGCGGAACGCCCCATGGGGCACGGTGGGCAAGTCGCCCGCCAGGATTGTGGCCAAACCTGCCTTGATCACGAACAGGATCAGATCCTTGCCGGGGCAGGAGCGTGCTCCACTGAGGAACACATCGGAAAAGGGGCAGGCGCCCGTACGATCGAGCCAGAGGGAGGGTTGAAACTCGCTGGCCTCCACATAGGGCTTCTGGGGCCGCTGCAGGAGCAGGAACAGCTGCAGGATGTCGGTGTTGGCCGGGACTCGGCGCCCATCGTGGATCTCCTCGGTGTCCCTGCGGTGCACCGTCAGCTGCACCGGCGGATACAGCCGGCCTGTCTCGAGCACACAGGCCTCCAGAAATGTGAGTCGGGCGATCTGATCCTCCGAGCGAGGGCCGTCGGAAGCGCAGACCATGCGCAACTCTTCACGCACCTTCTCAAGGAGCTCGGGCCGAGAGAGAAGAATGACAAGAGTGCGACCGAACAACTTGCTGGCCGATCCCTGGAAGGTGAACATCCAGTGGGGCAGTTGCTCAAGCAGTTCCTGCCAGCCGGAATCACCGAGATTGGCGGCGTGGGCACGGGACAACAGTGAGCCCTTGGGAGCATCTTCAGTGGAAGCCTCCCAGGCCTTGCCAAGGACTGCGTAGATCCGCTCCCTGCGAGATTTCTGGAAGGAACCCAGAAGCAGACGTCGCAGAGGCTGGTTCACCATATCCGCCAGCTGTTGCACGTCCTCAGCCAGGGCCGTCAGATCCAGCCCCTTCAACGCGGTAGATTCACGCCCAACCCCGAACACCACGGCCAGCATCGTGACGCCGAGCCGTTGGCGGATGTCGTCCTGCGAATGACAAGGAGCGGAGAAGGCGGCCCGGATCGTGGGCAGGTGATCGGATTGGTCAGGGTGGGGCGAACCGGGGCAAAGCACAGCTTCGTGAAACGTGCGCCATTGGAGCCAGTCCTGGTCGTGGGCGATGGTGAGTGCATGGGGAGCCAGCACCTCCATCGCCTGACTCTTGAGGCGACCAGGGAGATAGGCGGAGCGGCTTGGCGGTTGGCTCAGGATGTGAACGGAGAGATCCCGGTCGACAACCAGCAGGATCCTCTTTCCCGGTAGAGGAAGCATCACGGCTCCGCTCCCTGCGTAGCGCTGCGCTAGCTGCTGAAACCAAGCCGTCAGGATGGCGCCTGGCCCATACTCCAGACGCCCTCGCACAGCGCTCAAGATGGAGCTCGCCAAGGGGAGGAGATCTGAAAGATTCGCTACAGGAAACGGCTTTGCCTGCTCAGAATTCGGACGAATGGTAGTGGACACAGAGCACCATCATGTGGATGTTGTGGATATATCGTTGGACGGCGAGCAGAGCAACTCCTCTCACCTTCTAATCACGTCAACAGCACTAGTCAATGCGGCTTCATAATTCTATGCATGGCGTGTGAGGGTGTGCTGCCTCATCAGCTGGAGCCCAGACTGGCGTCCAGAACTGATTCAGGCGAAGTTCGGTTGCTGTTTTCATGCCGTAACTGCGAGCATTCACTGTGTCGCAGTTACGCCTTCATTCTCCTTGTCGTATCCGTGTTGCTTGAGAAGCTTGATCTCGCGGGTGGAAAGCTTGCCAGAGTGTTGTGAGTCGAGGGCAAATTCCTCTGCCCTCGTGAACAGCTCACTATCCGAAGGGCCTCCTTCTGGCATAAAGAATACAGCGTCGGACATCCGAATACGACCATCACCATCGTGGTCTACATAGATCAGGCGATCGGTGAGATCAACCAGATACGACTTTGAACCGTAATTGACACGATAAATCTCGTACTTCTCAAGACCCTTGCCAGTCCAATGGGCCTCAAGATACGGCGCACCAGCCCCAAAATCAAAGAGGTTTTCCTCGCCGTACTTGACATGAGACTCGATAGGGTGAGGAATGTTAGACTTCATGTTGCTGAATCCATTGGGTCGCGCTCGACCTCGGAGATACTCCCCGAATTCTTCGCCCCCAAAGCGGGCAAGAAGATGCTCAAAGGTGACCGCGTTAACGATGTTGATTCCGGTTGGTGTGATGTGCTCTGGCCCCGCGTACTTGGTGAGCCACTCGTTGTGCATGAACCGAGTCGAGGCCTCCATAACGAAGTTCATAAATGTTGGGTTTGGCACTGCATAGCCATCGGGCCGGTACTCGTCGGCGAGCTGCCCCATTCCAGTCGTCAGGAAGAGCTCACCGCTCGCTTCGTTATAGGGGCCGAATAGCTGATTCCATCGTTGGATGACTTTTTGTGCCTCAGGGGAGTCTGGATCTTTGAAGAGTTCACGATAACTCTTGAGACCCGGAATATTCAAGCGCTCGAGAAAGCTGTTGTACTTTCCCGTGCCACGATCCAAGCCCCGCTGTACATCGGTTTCACCGATGCGTGTGGTGCCACCGGCAGTTGCGAGGTGGGCAAACTGGGACGGGTAGTTGTTAAGCGTAAACGCCATCATCGAGGTGTTCATGAGCATATGGGCGATGCGCCCGATGCCTTCACGTTGGAGGAGTTCGTTACCTGCTGAGCCGAATGTATTGACGAGGGGAATGAATTCTCCACCGGCCTCTGGCTGCCCTTGCTTGCGAATATTGCATAGCGCCATGTCAAACCCATCGGGCTGAACCGCGTGGCCCACCGGTCGATACGTTTCTGAGAAGTCGAGGCCTTTGAGTTCGGGATCCGAGAACATCTCTGCAACCTTCGGATTGCCGGCGAGGCCGTGGAGCACTGGGTGTGTGCCCTTGTGAAGGGGATCGTGCACAAGCCTCTGGCGAAGCGGTTTGCGGCCCTGCAAGAGACCAAACTGATTGCTGTGTAAGCCCCTGGTTGCCGTCTCATGGCCAAAGAGCATCGGGGTCCAGAATGCAGTGTGCACCTTGGCCCGCGTCTGAATGACGATGTTTGCCGCCTTCCAATACAGTTGATTGTCTGTGAAGTCAGGATGGCGCTTGGCTAAAATCTCGCAGACAAGATTGTGGAATCGTACGTAAACTGTTCGAATGAGTGTGACACCAAGGGTCATGTTCTGGTCTATGCCAGTCTGGATTAACTTGGCACCGCTCTTGTCCTCGACAGTCGGCAGCCACTTGCCATCTTCAAGGTAGATCTTTCCGCCCGGGAGCATTTTACCGGTGGCAGGATCAGTGCGGATTCGCTTCACGGACTCGGGCGTGCTGCCGCGTTCGGGGCTTCCGTCCCATGCATTCGTCGTGGAGGACAAGACCGCGCCGCTATCTGGATCCACTTCATTAGCGCGGATCCAGACCCACTCAATGCCCAGCTGCGCTTCGGGACTGCCTGGTGCCACCGGAATCGCTTTCTTCTTAGCCTCCTCGAAAGCAGGCATGAGCACGTCGTGGGGCAGATCAAACAGGTGGTCGATGGCGAATACGTTGAGATGGTCAGCGGTCTTTCGCGTGCCAGCGGCGTAAAGCTCCGACTGAGCGATTTCAGCCGAGGATGGCAACAGATGCTCGTACCCATTGGGCTTGTCACCCAGCCCACCATGGATCGGAATCGGTTGGCCCACAGCCCCCGCTGTTGGGCGATCGGGATCTGTGAAAAACCCAGCTGGTCCCGGGACTTTGGCGGTGTAGCTTGAACTGACGCCCGGTTGGACCTTCATTGAATCCGGGATATTTCTGCCCGCAAGGAGGTCGTCTCGGTCGCTCGCGAGACGAAGCAACCCAAGCGTGGAGGGAAGATAAGTCCAGATTCCGTGACGCATCGCTTGCCGATAAGGGTCGAAGCGCGAAAAAAAGGCGTCGGCGATTTTAGAGATTCCTCGCGCCAAGGTTTGAACCAGGTCATAGGCTGCACCCAGAATCAAATTGGTGCCCCTGCGCCAGAGCGAAGGCTTCGGGATATAGACATTTAAGGGCTTATCTTCGACATCCATGATGTCAGCGTAAGGACCCTCGCGGAATTCGCGCAGCACGCGCTTTGCATCGCCAGAGCGGTAGGTGTCGGTGATAGGACTTGCACGTTCTACCGATTCACCATTCTTGGTCGCCTGCTCCGTGGCCATCGCTCGATCCTTCCACCAGCCTGCGCGGCCAGCATCAGGGAATCGTTCCCCTAATTCGCGGAAGAGTTTGGCGGCTGCATGTGGATCGCCGCTTTCGAACTGTGCAAGGGCGAACAGTTCCAGATCGGTTTGCGAGGCTGTTCCATCGGCTCTCTTAGCATTCAGAAGCACGATGGCTTGGGAATGATTACCTGCGTTTATTGCCTCAAGCGGATCACTCGTCTCGAGGCCGGGCGACTGCGTACCTAACTGGACCTTTCCCCCCCCACCAAAAGGACACTTACCAGCTGCCATGGCAATAGAACTCCTACAGTACTCATAAGATTTTAGAGTGGTTGCGGGTTTTGAGTGCAAATCAATAAGGGTCACACCCTGGCTGACCGGCACAAGACCGAGAAGCCTTGCAAAAGCATGGGTCTCAGGTCATTGGGTGGGCGGCAGGGCTGATTCAAAGTCTCAGCAAGCATCGGGCTGGGGTTGTCGCCGCACCATCGCCAGCAATGCCGTGATG
>Ga0208232_1000295_pt1 | contig 10851 bp, 11 predicted proteins | sample LakMenEpi24Aug12_FD_150729 | JGI IMG/M metagenome (GOLD analysis project Ga0208232, IMG submission 150729) | Freshwater microbial communities from Lake Mendota, WI - 24AUG2012 deep hole epilimnion (SPAdes) | ecosystem: Environmental > Aquatic > Freshwater > Lake > Epilimnion/Euphotic zone ... | reverse complement strand
TAAAAAAGTAAACAAATCAAGAGCTAGAAAAGCTATCGGTGATTTGAAGAAATTGATTACTGCGTATAGACAAGCATCTACCGCAGAGCAAAAAGCATAATATGATAGGGGGTGGAAACGCCCCCTTTATTATGTTTTAATACACTATGTATTTTGACATGAATAAATTTCAAAAAAAGTGGGTTTTTTATCCACAAACCTGTATTGTTTAGTGGAGGACAGTATATTTATTCTTACATTTTGGGGATTTCCTGAAAATATTTTAACACACTAAACACAAATTTACAAAAAATGGACATTTCAACACGAATTTTATCGGACATTACGGTTTATATGAAGTACGCAAAGTACAGACCGGAATTAAAAAGGAGAGAAACTTGGAAAGAGTTGGTAAAAAGAAATATGGATATGCATATAAAGACATATCCAAATTTAAAAGAGGAAATAAAAGAAGTATATAAATTCGTATCGAATAAAAAAATATTACCATCAATGCGTTCAATGCAGTTCGCAGGTAAACCAATTGAATTATCACCAAATAGAATTTACAATTGTGCATTTGCACCGGTAGATGATTGGAGAGTATTTTCAGAAATCATGTTCCTTTTATTAGGAGGAACTGGTGTAGGTTATTCAGTACAACAACATCATGTTGATGCTTTACCTGAAATCAGAAAGCCATCAACTGATAAGACAAGAAGATTTTTAATCGGTGATAGTATTGAAGGATGGGCTGATGCAGTTTCAGTAATTGTAAAAGCATATTTCTTTGGTGGTAGTAAGCCGGTATTTGATTTTAGAGATATTAGAGAGAAAGGAGCACGATTGGTAACATCAGGTGGTAAAGCACCTGGTCCTCAACCTCTAAAAGAATGCCTTATCAAATTGGAAGGTATATTAGATGCAAAAAAAGATGGTGAGAAATTAAAACCAATTGAAGTGCATGATATGGTTTGTCACATTGCCGATGCAGTATTAGCAGGTGGTATCCGTAGAGCAGCATTGATTGCACTATTCTCCGCAACTGATGAGCAAATGATTAGTTGTAAGAGCGGTGCATGGTGGGAAACAAATCCACAAAGAGGTAGAGCAAATAACTCAGCAGTATTAATGAGACATAAAATTACTAAAGAGTACTTTATGGACTTATGGAAAAGAATTGAAGCAAGTGGAGCAGGTGAGCCTGGTATCTACCTATCAAACGATAAAGATTGGGGAACTAATCCATGTTGTGAGATTGCATTAAGACCTTTTCAATTCTGTAACTTATGTGAAGTGAATGTAAGTGATGTAGTTGACCAAAACGATTTAAACGAAAGAGTTAAAGCAGCAGCATTTGTTGGAACATTACAGGCTGGATATACTGATTTCCATTACTTAAGACCAATTTGGCAAAGAACAACTGAAAAGGATGCCTTAATAGGAATCTCAATGACAGGAATCGGAAGTGGTGCAGTTTTGAAATTGGATATGAAAGAAGCAGCAAAAGTTGTGAAAATAGAAAACAAAAGAGTAGCAGAACTATTAGGTATTAACGCATCGGCAAGATGTACAACGGTTAAGCCTGCTGGAACTACTTCATTGGCATTAGGAACTTCATCTGGTATTCACGCTTGGCACAATGATTATTATATTCGTAGAGTAAGAGTTGGTAAAAACGAATCAATGTATTCTCACTTAGCAATTAATCATCCTGAATTAGTAGAAGATGAATATTTCAGACCACATGATACAGCAGTAATTGGTATTCCTCAAAAGGCACCTGATACTGCAATCTTTAGAACGGAATCTCCAATTCAATTATTAGAGAGAGTTAAGAAAGTACATAGTGAGTGGGTTAAGCCGGGTCATAGAAGCGGTAATAATTCACATAATGTATCCGCAACTATTTCTATTAGAGAACATGAGTGGAAAGCAGTTGGAGAGTGGATGTGGGAGAATAAAGAATTCTACAATGGATTATCAGTATTACCTTATGATGGCGGTACTTATATTCAGGCACCATTTGAAGATTGTACAAAAGAGAAGTACGAAGAACTTATGAAAACATTAAATGATGTTGATTTAAGTAAGATAGTTGAAATAGAAGATATGACTGATTTAAGTGGTGAGCTAGCTTGTGCTGGTGGTGCATGTGAAATAAAATAATGAAAAATGATAAAGAATTATATTATTTGGAAAATGGTAAAGTGGTTTTCACTCCTGAGTATCACATTGAACGAGGTGATTGCTGTGGGAGTGGCTGCCGCCATTGTCCATATGAACCAAACCACATAAAAGGAAATATAGAATTAAAAGAACAATATAAAAATAAAAAAGATGATAACAGTTAAAAAATTTGGAGCAGTATGGTGTGGCCCTTGTAGAGCATTAGGACCGGTATTAGAAGGATTGAAAAATGATTTTGAAGGTAAAGCAACATTCATAGAATATGATGTTGATAATTCACCCGAAGAGGCACAACAATATAATGTGACATCTATTCCATTAGTAATAATTGAAAGAGATGGTGTAGTTGTTCAAAGATTTCAAGGGTTATCATCTAAGATGGCATACACAAATGCTATCAACGAAGCAATAGGATAATAAAAAATAAAGGTTACATTTATGGCAATTTTAAGAGGGCAGCAACACCCGTCAGCAAAACTGACAGATGAGCAAGTTTTAATCATTAGAGACCTATGGAGAATGGGTCATCGTAATATTAAAGTGATTGCCCAAAACAATAAGGTATCACCATCAAATGTATTAAAGATAATCCAACGTAAAACTTGGAATCATTTAAATCAATTTTGGTCTGGTAGCTTATGAAAGTAGAAAATAAACAATATTGCGATACCTCTAAGTTTTCTATTAGAGAAATTAATAAGAACATAGCAAAAGATATCATTGTCAATAATCACTACAGTGGAATATGGACGAAGGTATCTTATGCTATTGGCTTGTTCTATATTTCCGAAGATGAGCATAATTTTTTTAGTGGTGTAAACGAACAATTGGTTGGTGTTGCCTGTTATGGTGACCCGGTTGGTAGAAATGCTGGCGCATCAATTTCCGAATTACTTCCTAGAGATGGTGTATTGGAATTGACCAGATTATTTGTATTTGATGGATATGGTACTAACATTGAGAGTTGGTTCGTTGGACAATCCTTTGAGTGGTTACGAACTAATGTACCTCGTATCAAAGCACTAATATCATATTCAGACCCAAACGCTGGACACTTAGGAACTATATACCAAGCTACCAATTGGATATATCAAGGAAACAAAATCAGATGGAGTGATAGTTGGTCTTTTAAGTGGAGTGAAGATGATGAATGGCATCACTCTCGTACATCCTATGTGAAGTACGGAACGAATGACCCTAAGATAATTCAGACAATGGTTACAAGCCCTTTCTGGATTAAAAGAGAACCCCGTAAGCACCGATATGTGTATATTCTAACCAAAGATAAAAGGGAACGTAAAGCCTTCTTAAAATCGCTTAAACATGAGGTATTTCCCTACCCAAAGGTGGAGTTAGATATTATCGATGAAGTTCATAAAATGGACCCGATAAATTTGGTAGTCTCATAAATTTTTCGTATATTTGTATAAATAAAGTATAATAAGTTTTGAAAGAGGATAAAATAGTAAAAGTTATAAACCCAATATTTGAATTACCAAACTCAAATGGTGAAAAAGGATATATAGGGTCTAAATACATAAGACTACCAATAAAGGATAATGATGCTAGGAGTATTGAAACTGTTAGAAAGTTTACAAAAGCATATTTGAGTGTATATGGTACTACTAAAGCAGAAGAACCATCTGGTAGTGATGATAAAGTATTTGATAATGCTAAATTCAATTCTTTTGTAGAACAAATTGTCGGAGACTCTGCATCGGCAAGACGATTTAAAAAACAAACTTTGCCTGAATTCGAAAGGTTTGGTTTGATAACAAGAAAAAAATATACAAAAGGTGGACCAACCTATTTCAATTTAACAGCTGTATCTAAAAAGATAGAAAAATTATCAGATTCTGTAAATACGATTTATTATGAAAAATTATTAGATTGTAGAAAAGAATATGTTAGAAAACGATTTCATAAAGATAATGATTGGAAAGAGTTTTACGAAGCAGTATATCAGCACACAAATACATTTAAATATTTGTATTGGTTTGACCTTTGGTTAATAGCATTTTGTATCGGAGATGATGCAATATTTGAGTATGAGCAAATACATAACTTTTCAATAGAAATTAGAAAAGCTATTGGTATAAGTGGAGTTTTAATGGCGGAGAAATTATCTGAATTTAAAAATATTTTAGAAAAAATATACTCACCATCTGGATTACAAAAATGGTTAGGAAAAAAAGATAAAATAAATATCAATGGTATAATTGAAAAATATAACATATTTGCGGAATATCTTACTTACACTGGCTTGTATAAAAAAGAAAATAGCGGATATAAATTTATTTTAACATTTGCCGATAATACAAATCCACCAAAGACAGTTAGAAATAATACAACCGATAAATCTTTATATTATCAATCAGAACTTGATAAATTGACTACGGAGAATCATCATATATTACCTCATGCATTAGCAACTCAAATGAATGGATTAAATGATGTTATTAATAATAAATGGAATAAATTATCAATATCTGAAAGAGACCATAGTAAATTTCCAACTCAATTAATAAAAAATCAATATAGAATTATTGATGTTGTTAATGATAGAATTTGTTTCATAAATACACATAATCCAAGTGATGTTATTATATTAGAGGATGATTCTCACATTAATAAAGAAATGGTTAAATCAAAAGTTATTCCATACAATAAACAATTACTTAAAAAAATAAAATAATAATATGGCTAAAAATAATAGAAAACAAAATAAATTTCTACCGGTTAGAGAAGATATATCAATAAAAGACCAATTTGGATTTTTACCTCTATCTATAATCAAACCTACAAAAGAAAGTAAAGCAAAATGGAAAGATGCTTATTTAGATGATGGTGAAATTGAAATAAGAAAAGCAAGCGCAGGGTACACAAATACTGGTGAAATTGGAAATCAAAAAATGTCAGAGTTTCACGCTGGTATGGCTGAAAATATAATTAGATATTGGTCTTTACCTGGAGCTCGTATTGTAGACCCATTTGCTGGGAGAGCAACAAGAGCAGTTGTTTCTAATAAATTAGGTAGGGATTATTATGGATATGAAATTACACCAAACACTCATAAACGAGTATTAGAACATTTTGAAAAACTAGGTATTAATCCAAATTTATATCTATCAGATGGTACGGCATTAAAAGAAACTCCTGATAATTTTTCTGATTTAATTTTTACATGTCCTCCTTACTACGATATTGAAAAATATGAAAGTGTTGAGGGGCAATTAAGTGATTGTGAAACATATGATTCTTTTATGGAGTTTGTAGGTAAATGTGCAGAAAATTGTTTTAGAGTTGCTAAAGACGGTTCATTTTGTGTTTGGGTTGTTGCTGATTTTAGACAAGGTGGTAAGTTAATTGATTTTCATGGTGATACAATACAATCATTTAAAAAAGCAGGATTCAATTATCACGACATTATAATAATGGAAAATATATCACCATATGCAAATTTTACAACATATCAATCAGCATGTAAACGATATGCACCTAAAACACATGAGTATGTTTTAGTATTTAGAAAACCAGGTGAATATGTAATACCTGATTATTGTACTGAAAATGTAATAGAATCTATTAATAAGTTAAATGAATTTTTTGGATAAAAATTGATTTTATGGCAAGAGTAGAACCCAACGTTAAGGATAAACCACGTAAATTTGAACACATTTATAAAGATGATGATGGATGCGAATCAATTTGGAAATATGATTTAGATAAATTCGCAAATGGACCTATATCAGTAGAAAACAAATATCCTGCTGGTTATGTGAAAGATTTGAAACAAAGACAAAAATTAGCAAAGGCTGAACGAAGTTTATCTATTTTAGAAAAAGCAAAACAAGCAAAAAAGAATGAAGGTAGAAGGTAAAAATTATTGTGATACATCCAAAGTATATGTAGCACCAATAGCAAAGAGTATCGCTAAAGATATTATTGTTAAGAAGCACTATACTCACGCTTGGACAGCTTGTAGATATGCAATTGGAATATATTACAAATCGGAAGATGCAAATACCTTTGATGGTGATACACTTATAGGTTGTTTAATCTATGGTTTTCCTGTTGGAGCAAAAGCATCCACTTCTATTTGTGAAGGTTTAACCAAAGATAACATTTTAGAATTGACACGTTTATATTGTGATGATGGTTATGGTTCTAATATTGAATCATTTGCATTAGGACAATCTTTCAAATGGTTAAAGGAACATGATAAAGCAATTAAAGTTCTCTTATCATATGCCGATAACGGACAAGCTCACTTAGGAGGTATCTATCAGGCCACCAATTGGATTTATCAGGGATTATCTACGGATATTGCATTGATGCCAAATTGGGGCATATCATTACACAAAGACCCGTATCAATGGATTCATAGTAGGACAGTATTTTCAATGTGGGGTAGTGGTAATTTAGCACACTTACAAATGGAAATAGGTAAGCAAGGATATAAAGAGTTTTGGAGAAGGGAAGAACCACCAAAGCATAGATATGTTCAATTACTTGCGCAAGATAAAAAAGAAAAGAAGGATTTACTAAAACGATTAAAGCATGAGATTAGACCTTATCCAAAAGATACGGCTAGTTATAATACGGAAGTAGTTCATCACTTAACAACATACGAAACACCAGAAGGAAGTGAAAACTTTTGGTAATAATAAAACAACAATATGGATATAACTGATTTTTTAGTAGACAAGTACGAAACGGAGCAATACGATTACAAAGTATTGGTTTATGGTAATTACACATTTAGAGATAACTTAGAAGCAGATTCTTTAGTAGAAGTACTACGCAGAGTTATCCCATTCTTAAGTGAAAAAAGAAAGATACATTTTACAATTCTTATTCCTGAATTTGTGAAATCGTTAAACTTTCCAAATGTAGAACAAAGAATTTATACATTACCAACATACATCAATCAGATGCGTACTCACTTTGATTCAATTCAATTTATGAAGTACATTGATTGGAAACGTAACGATTGGGATATTATCTATACTCACTTACCTGAACATACAAATCAAATAGCAAATTGTGTATTTAATAACACAAACATTATGCCAAAGATTGTAGGTTATTCACATTGGTTTGAAGTTCCTGAAAATGCACCATACGCTAAAAATATGTTGGATAGTAGTGTAGCTGGATTATTACAAATGGATGAGTGTGGTGTAAATAGTGAGTGGTTGAAAAAATTAACAATCAAACATGCAGCCAAACATTATAATCAGGATGTATTAGATAAATTAGAAAAAATTATTCAACCACATTATTTAGGTGTAGATAGAGTTAATCCACGCAACGTATCTGATTATACTGATAAGACTGTAGTATTTAATCATCGTGACGCTGGATATACGGGATGGGAATGGTTTGTTAAATGTGTTGATGAAATTTGGGAGACAAGACAAGATTTCAAAGTATATACAACGTTAGCACAAATAGATAGGCCTTGGAATGAAAGAGTTAAGTTGACAGGTAGAAACGAATATATGGATTTCTTATCTAAAATGAAATTTGGTGTAGGTACTTTCCAAACATATTCAGCTTGGAGTATTTCAACTACGGATGGTTTTTCTGTTGGGTGTCCGTATTTACTTCCAAATGATTTATGTTATCCTGAAATGGTTAGTGTAGCATCAACTCCATATCCTTACCTTTATGATGGTAGAGCAGATTTCATTAAGAGATTCAATGAGATGTTAGATAATCCAATTGAATATGATACAACTGAAATAGCTAAAAATATGGTTTGGAATGAGAGAATAGCTAAATGGTTTGGTGGATGGGATAGTGTATTTGAATTAAAAACAATGCAAGAAACCGAATCTCTATTAAAGATTAAAGATTTCATTAAAGATAAAAAAGTTACTAACAAATTTGATATATTAGAATATATGGGATGGGGTGTTAGAGTTAAATGGTCTGGTTATAGAAACGCATTGAGAGAGATGCCTGAAATTAAATTTACAAAGAACGGCTACGAATGGGTAGGCAAATAAAATAAATAAATGTATCAAAACGTATATTATCAAAGAGAGAGGAATTTAGTACACTTGTGGGATGACAAGTTGGGTTATCGTTCATTCCCATATACAAGGTATGCATATGAAAAAGCAGAAAGGGGACAATATACTTCATTGTATGGTGATAAGCTAAGTAAGATTTTTAAATTTACAAAAGATGACCCAAATCTTTTTGAATCGGATGTACCTGAAACAACACGTATATTAGTTGATACTTATACTGATTCGGATATACCATCAGAAGGGCATGTTATTCTTACATATGATATTGAGTGTGAAATGGATACAGGTCTGCCTGATGTTGAGAAAGCAGAGAACGAACTTACAGCGATAGGTTTACATGATTCTGCTACTGACCATTATTGGGTTCTTATTATGGACAAAGATGGTAAGATGAAGGAAAGTAAGAATGGTAATCGTAGCGTTATTCCTTTTAAAGATGAGAGGGATATGTGTATGAAGTATTTAGAACTTTATGAATATATTAATCCATCAATTGTAACGGGTTGGAACATTGATTACTTTGATACTCCTTACTTATACAATCGTATGAAACGTATATTAGGTGCTAAGCACGCTAATAGATTATCTCCAATTGGTGAGTGTTTTTGGTCACCATATCGTAAGAGGTTCTTTATGGCTGGTGTATCTTATTTAGATTACATTGGATTATATAAATCATACACTTATATTGAGATGGATAACTATCGTTTAGATACGGTAGCTATGAAAGAATTGGGTAGAGGTAAGGTTGAGTACGCTGGTAATTTGGATGATTTATTTAAAACCGATATTGAAAAGTTTATTGAGTATAACTTGGTGGACGTACAATTAGTGGTTGATATGGAACGTAAATTACAATTCGTAGATTTATGTAGAGGTATCTGCCACGCTGGACACGTACCATATGAAGATTTCGTTTACTCATCAAAGTTCTTAGAAGGTGCGATGTTATGTTACCTTAAGAGAAAAGATATTGTAGCACCTAACAAACCTGCTGATAGACAAGAGATGATGCAAGCTCTAAGAGATAATGAGCAAGAGAAGTTCATTGGGGCATATGTTAAAGCACCTATCGTTGGTAAGTATGATTGGATATATGACTTGGATTTAACTTCACTATATCCATCAATCATTATGACAACTAACATTTCACCGGAAACAAAAGTAGCAAAGATTAGTAATTGGGATGCACAAAAGTTTATGAAAGGTGAGATTGATACTTTCTTTATTGGTGAAAAAACTATTACAAAAGAAAACCTACGAAAGTTATTGGATGAGAGTAAGTATACGGTATCTTCTAATGGTGTATTATATACTACTGATAAGGTAGGTTGTATTCCAGCTATCTTAGATTTATGGTTTGACCAAAGGGTTGAGTTCCGTAAGTTAGAGAAAAAATATGGTGAAGCTGGTGATAAAGAAAAATATGCATTCTATAAGAAAAGACAGTTAGTACAAAAAATCTTATTGAACTCTTTATATGGAGTATTGGGATTACCTGCATTTCGTTTCTATGATGTGGATAACGCTGAGGCGGTAACACTAACAGGTCAGACGGTAATTAAATCAACTGCGGAGATGGCTAACATTAAATACAATAAAGAGTTGGGTACGGTGGGAAATGATTATAACATTTACATTGATACTGATTCGGTATTCTTTTCAGCAGTTCCCTTATTAGACCATAGACATAAGAATTGGAAAGAAATGCCGGATAGTGAAGTTGCTTTATTAGTGGATGGTATTGCTGGTGAAACGCAAGATTTTTTAAATAACTTTTACAATATACTTGCTGAAAAAATATTCAATGTACCAAAAGATAAACATAGATTCCAAATTAAAAAGGAGTTTGTAAGTAGAAGTGGTATATGGATTGCAAAGAAAAGATACGCTCAATGGATTATTGCGGAGAATGGTATTCCAACCGATAGATTAGATGTAAAAGGATTGGACGTAGTTCGTTCATCATACCCTGCACAATTCCGTAATTTTATGAGTGGTGTTTTAATTGATATTCTTAAAGGTGAAACTGAAATGGTATTAACCGATAAGATATATGATTTCAAAAAGGACTTGGTGAATATGGATGTAACTTCAATAGCTAAGAATTCGGCAGTAAAAGAAATATCAAAATACATTCCAAAGAAAAAAGATAATAGAGCAATGTTCCAATTTAATAGTGGAACTCCTGCGCACGTAAAAGCAGCAATTGCACATAATCAATTATTGGTTCACTTCAAATGCCCATCTAAGCACGCTCCAATGAGAGATGGTGATAAGATTAAATGGGTATATCTAAAACAAAACCCATTTGGATTGGATGCGGTTGGATTTAAAGGACATGATGATCCTGATGAAATAATGGACTTGGTAAGGACATATATAGACTATGATAAAATCTTCGAAAGGGAATTATTAAAGAAACTGGAGGACTTCTATGGGGCTTTGGGATGGGGTGCAGTACTTTCTTCACAAAAAACGGCAGAACAATTCTTTTCTTTCTAAAATATTTGGTAGTATCAGGTATTTTTCGTATATTTGTATAACAAATTAAAACATAAATTAAAAATTTCAATTATGAACAAAAGCAAATTTGATGGTTTCGTTAATCGTTACAACTTAGGTGGTGAGATTGAATCCG
>Ga0208232_1000292_pt1 | contig 10967 bp, 11 predicted proteins | sample LakMenEpi24Aug12_FD_150729 | JGI IMG/M metagenome (GOLD analysis project Ga0208232, IMG submission 150729) | Freshwater microbial communities from Lake Mendota, WI - 24AUG2012 deep hole epilimnion (SPAdes) | ecosystem: Environmental > Aquatic > Freshwater > Lake > Epilimnion/Euphotic zone ... | reverse complement strand
AAGTAAAAACTGCCCCACCGACCCAGCAAAATGGTCGGCGTCTAAGGCGGCGGCTAAAAGAAAATTTGACGTTTATCCTTCAGCATACGCTAATGGTTGGGCTGCCAAAAACTATAAAGCAAAAGGCGGTGGTTGGAAAAAATGTAAATAGATGAACTTACAAGAGAACATACATAGGATTAGACAAATGATGATTTCTGAGGAGATGGTACAATCTGATGCTTGGAAATCTATAGAGAAAACATTGGACGTTCTTAAAAAGAAGAAAAAAGTTTTATTATTAAGTTGTTCTAATAGACATAATTGGGATAAAAACGATATTGATATACCAAAATCTAAAATGATTGCGATGTATCTTAATGATGAATTGGGTGATAAATCAACATTGATAGACGTTTCAGAATTAAACATAGTTCCTTGTGAGGGTAATGTATCAAGAAAAGACGGTAATAGTTGTGGTTTATTAAAATCAAAACTTAAGGATAAAGATAAAAATCCAACCGGTCACCATAGATGTTGGGCTAGTATAAACAACCCCAAAGATGAACTTTGGAAAATAAGTAAAGAACTATTTGAGTCAGATGCGGTTGTATTTCTAAGTTCCGTTAGATGGGGACAAACAAATATGTTTTATCAAAATCTAATTGAACGTTTAACTTGGATAGAAAACAGACACACGGCGTTAGGTGAATCCAATTTAGTTAAAGATATTGAAACTGGATTTATATGTACTGGACAGAATTTTAACGGTGTAAATGTGAATGATTTACAAAAGAAAATCCATGAATTTTATGGTTTTAAAATAAATGACGATTTATATTGGAATTGGCAATATACTAAAGATATAAATGACGAATCATTAAAATCATATAAAAATTCACATAAAAAATTTATAAAAGATACCAAATTATAATATGAAAATCGTTATAACCGAAAATCAAAAAAATAAAATTATGAATAGTAGTAATTGGAAGGAAGTAAGTGGTAAACTAGCTAAGACATTTTATTTTAAAAATTATAAAGAGGTGATGTCATTTGCGAATGAGGTTATGAAAATTGCTGACAAACAGAATCATCACCCAGATATGACGGTTCATTATGATAATGTAAAGTTATCCATCACAGACCACGAAAAGGGTAAGATATCCGATAAGTGCCATAAATTTGTTAATGAGGTAGATAAAATTAAATAATATGAAATTTATAGTATCTAAAGAAGATAAAGAATATATTGAAGAATCTTTAAAATCAGGAGAGGTCTTGCAAGAAGACCTTAGAAGATGGTTTAAAGAAAAGTGGGTAGACGTTAGTAAAAAGGTAGACGGTAAACACCCGCCTTGTGGTCGAAAAGACGCTGATGGGAAATCCTATCCAAAATGTAGACCTTCTAAAAAAGTGTCTAAAGAAACCCCAAAAGTTGCTTCATCTTATGATAAAAAAGAAAAAAAAGCAATGACATCACAAAAAAGAAGAGCCGAAAAAGAGGACCCAAAAGTCGGTAAAGGAAATAAACCAACTATGGTCAAGTTTGATGAACAAAGTAGTGTCGATGAAAGAAGTAGAAGTTTTGCTTTTACAAGAAAAAAAAGATTGTTTAGTCAACCAGAAAGAATGTCCAATCCTCTTAGATATAAAGAAATGGATAGATTATCTGAAAGTGTGAAAAAAAGAACAATTATTCAAATATCGGAAGAACAATTTAAAAGATTATTTGAATATAATGAAGAAACTCCAGTTTTAATATATGAAGATGAAGATGGTTCGGTACAAATGACCAACTATGTTATTGATAATATGTTAAATGAAGCCGAATATCAAGGACGTAAAGTTCAGCTAGGTAAGATAATGCAGGGCGATATTAAAAAATTTAAAGTGTACGTTAAGAACGATAAAGGTAAAGTCGTTAAGGTAAACTTTGGTTTTGGCGGTAAATCCGCTAAAGGAAAAAGAATGGTTATTAAGAAGAATAACCCAGCAAGACGTAAATCATTCAGAGCAAGACACAATTGTGCAAATCCAGGACCGCGTTGGAAACCAAGATATTGGGCTTGTAGAACTTGGTAATTAAATTAATTTTTGTTTTGACCAATACCACAACCTATTATCTGAATATCTATTTAAACATTTAGCATCTTTCTTTTCCACTAATTTACCTATTTGCACTAAATCAGAATGGCTTCGGATATCAATACCAACATTAAAGCCACCATCACATTTCTCATATGTGGTATTATTCATAGGGGGTTCATACTTACCCTCATCATCTAATTTTAACATTTTAATCATTTCGTCCTTTTTCATTTTACACTCAATACTTCTTGTGTAAATCATTTTTTCAAGGACATCCAATCTTAATTTGCTGTAATCAACTTCTGACATAAGTCAAATATACGTAATTTCTATAAAATAAAAAACCCCCGTATTTCTACGAGGGCTTTTATATACTACATTAAGAATACTATCTTAAAGTTCCCATGTCAAATGTTTGGATACCTTTTACAGAGATTACACCATAGTAACGGTTGTTAACCATTTTCTTTGCGTATCTTGTCATGATACCTTTGATAGGTGTCATGTTGAAAGGATTATACATTGTTGGAGTTAATTGTAAAGGCACATATGGTGCGTAGATATAACCAGCATCCAATAATGACTTACCTTTGTGACCAATCAAGATTTTATCAGCAGGGAAGTAAGGGTCACGATACACTTGGTAACGGCCAGCTAAAGTACCTACTTTTTCAATACCCATGTTGTATTGGTCTTGCTCTGGATGAGCGTTTGATACGTGGAAATATTCTAAATCATCGAATACAGCAGAAACTTCTGAAGAAACTACGATCCAGTTTGCACCACCACGTAAAGTTGTTTTATGGATTTGAGCCGATAATTGGTTAATCTTTGTGATTAACGTTTGGTTCCAATCCTTTTGAGTGTAACCTTGTAAAGTTGCTCCTGATGAACCACCGTACTTCCACTCATTGTAATCCCACTTAAGAGACCAAGCAGCACCTTTACGTAAATCACGTAAGATTTCACGGTCAACCTCAGCAGCGATTTGCTCAGATAATAAAGCAGTTAATTCAGCTTCAGCATCGATGTTGTGGAATGCACTAACGTCTTGAGCTAATTCTGGAGACCAAGTTGCTCTTAATTTTCTTTCAGTTACAGAAACTGTTACAGAAGAAAGGTCGAAAGAAACCTCACCGATTTCTTCTTCGAATTCTAATGAATCATAAACTCTGAAGTTTAATACGAAAGCAGATGCTAACGCGTCAGAAGCTAAAGTTACAGCGCTGAAACCAGCAGTTGCTGAATAAGTTTGTACGTCTACTTTTACATAGATTACACCTTCTTCGTCGCAAATGTCTTGGTATCCACCACTAGGATATCCTGATGTTGTATTTTTTTGACCGTAAGCAACGATACCTTTACCGTATTGTTGAGTTACAACGTTGAAATTTTTAGATTCACCAGAGAAAGATACTGTAGCTGATGCTAAGAAATCTTCAGTGTCCATTACAGAACCGTTTGGTCCGATTAATTTACCTTGAGCTGTTTTAGTGAAACCACTAAATTTGATGATTACATCACTCTTAGAAGTACCAGTCATTGCTGAGTTAGCTACTTCAGTTACTTGTCCAGCAGAGAAAGTTACATAAGATGCACCTGCTAAAGTTACTCCAGAGAATTGACCTTTTGAATAGTCAAATAAACCGCTAGTAGCTTCATCATTCGCTTCGTAGAAACGATCGTAAAGGTTTGTACCTGTGTAACCTGTGCTTGCGCTAGCTCCACCTGCACCACCTGGGATACCGTATGGAGAATAATGTCCGTTTGCTGCGTTTCTTTCTTGTATCTTAGGGATAAAGAAGAATAATTTACCAATTGGTAAGTTCATAGCTTGAACTGAAACGATGTCATTCGCTAATAATTTAGAGAACACACGACGAATAATAGGGAATACCACTGTCTCGAAAGAACCTGAAGCATCAGAAACTGCTGCTTCGTTGATTAAATAAGACGCTTGGTTTTCATACAATTGCGCGATGTTATCTTTTTGGTGACCGTCAAGGTTTTCTAAGAAACCTAAGTCATCCCATTTTCTAATAGTATCTTCTTTGATAACACGTAAATGTTTTAATCCAATGTTACCAACCATACCTGATTCTAATAATGCTCCCATTTTAAAATTTTTGTTTTTTAATTTTTTATTTATTATTTTAATTTTTTCATCAAATCTTTCATTCTTGCAAATTGAGGTGCTTCGTAAACTTTTGATTCAGAAAGTACTTCAGTTGAAGATGTTGAAGGTGTTGATGCAATTTTTTCAACAACTGACTCGGTTACAGATTTTTTAGATCCAAGTTCAGTTTTGATTGAATTGTAAAGATTTTTTGATTCATTTATAGTAGAAATTGTGTCAAATCTTTTCAAAATATCCAACTTCTCAGTTTTTGTTGTTGAGTGCTCAGTAAACAATCTTGTAGCGTAAGCTAAATTTGCATTGAATACAGCAACCTCGTTAAGTTTATCTTTAAATAGTAATAACGCCTTTTTATATTCAGCATTTTGCTTTTTTAACGTTGTAACTTCTTCGTTTACTGCTTCTCTTTTGTTACCAGCGAAATGTAATTTTTTACTTTTAATTCCACTATGATAACCATGTCCGATGTTACGAGCAGATTCAGTCGCTTCAACTTCTTTTGATGTTGACATAACTTCTTCGTCATCGTTTTCACCGTCTAATTCGATTTCATAAACAGTTTCTTCTTCTTCACCTAATTCTTCGTCACCCGCCATTGGCGCGTCTTCTTCTTCGTTATAACCTTCAGAAAATTCTTCTTCAGATTCATCTTCTTCGTTTAATTTGATGATATATTCATCTTCACCATCTTCTAAACTAATGTTGTCACCATCTTTTTTAACAATAATACCATCTTCGTCAGACATTGCTTTAAACACTTTTAATACTTCTTCATCAGAAGCACCAGTCATGTCTAACATGTCATTGTCATCAGTTGGCATCTCGTCATCGATTGCTGGTAATTCATCACCAAATCCTTCTTCATCATCAGGATCAGATAAATCTTCACCATCAATGTCTTTAGATGGTTCATCGTTTATTGCTGGTAATTCGTCATCTCCCTCACCTTCAGCATCTGCTTCTGGGTCGGTAACATCTTCTTCATCTTCAGGAGCGTCTTCATCATCTGCTTGTTCAGCAGTTAACTTGATCTCCTCATCTTCCATAGATTCTTTAAGCAAATCGTTTAGTTCTTGTTTCATTGTTGACGCAAGGATACCTTTTGCATTTTGCTTTACTGCTTCCTCAAGTGTTTGCACTTGAAGTAACGCTTGTTCTAAAATTGATTTTTCAGTCATTTGTAATGATTAATTTACTATATAAATAGTAGTGTTTTTAAAAAAAGTTAGTTTTTAATCGTATAATCCTAATAAAAATTGTTATTTACTTAAAAAACTATTAAGGTTTCCCATTAGTTTTTTCATTCTATCATCAACAATTGGCTTTTCTTCAACAGATTCTTGATATTTGTCTTTATCAGATAAATCTTGGAAGATGTATGCGCCTGGTGTTGATGGTGATGAAACTAAGTCGAAACATACTAATTCAAAGTCATCTTGAACAATGTTTTGACCTCTTTCATTCTTTAATGAACCAACCCCTCTAGATGATATACCTAGAGTTGCTCCATTTAATAAAAGCATAGCTGCTTGGTCACCTTTAGTTGACACAATACCCATCTTTTTCCAACCCGGAGATGTGAATAGTTTAATTTTACCCATAAGGATTTTACTATCCCACCAAGTTTCTAAAATACTGTGGGATACCCTGTCTAAGTCAATAAGTGATGATGATGGGTGATTTAGTTCGTTTAATGCCGAACCGCTATTAATAGCTTGTTGATATTTTTCGTTTTCTCTTTTTAAGAGTGCCTGTGGGTATATTCTACCGTTCTTGTTTGGTGTATCGTATTTTTGTAAAACGGCATAGAGAATAAAGTCCTGATTGGTATCTTTATTCTCCATTTCTTTTAACACTGCTCTGTTTTCACTAGGAGAAATGTGTCCAGCGTCGTATTCTATTAAAATTCCCTTACCTATTTCGTTTGGACCTAATATCTTCATTTATAGATTTTTTATTCTATAAATATCACATAATTAAGTTCAAAACTTGGTTTTACTAAAATTAAATAAGGTTTTATCGATTAAACAATTGTCAACTAGTTTTTTTACTAGATTTTCGAGCATAAAAGTAACCTCTTTGTTCTTTATGTCAAATTGTTTTTCAGTGTATAATGTGATTTCAAGGTTCATGAATGATTTCTTATCCAATTTAATTCCCTTGGTTCTAATGTCTAAATCTACAATACTTTCTGTCTTAAAAAAGTTATTTAAATTAAATTCTCTAATTGTATCTTTAATTTTCTTTCTACTTCTTAGTATTGTTCTATCAAAATCGTCAGATTCATTTGTTGGTTTAACCCAAGCGTTTAATTTTATGTATACTGTTTTTAATGTTCTAAAGTCAACAGTTCCGTAGCCAATTTTAATTTTTTCATATTCGCCTAACTGAATATACTTACCAAATTTCATTTATCTTTTCATGTTATTGTCATTTTATGGTGTTAGTAACTAATTTAAGGAATTTTTTTTGAAATTCCAAAAAAACGGTAATTTTGTGATATATTTATTTATATATGATTATAATTGATTTAAGTAAGGAAAGAAATCTCGAATCTGCTCTTAGAACGTATAAAAGTAAGGTTCAAAAGACCAAGCAAATACAAAAATTAAGAGAAAGACAAGAATTTGTTAAACCTTCAGTAAGTAGAAGGAAGGAAGTATTGAAAGCGATATACCTTCAACAGAAAAAAAATGGTCTAGATTAATCCAGACCATTTTCTAATTGTTTTAAACGATAGTAGTTAAATTTCGTCGGGACCATTTCGTCCATTTCTTTTTTAACATCCGTTAATTTTGTTGCAAATGTTGCGTCGTTAGATTTTGCTTCACTTAAGAGGGTATCTACTTTAGTGGTTAAACTTTCTTTTAATTCGTTAACCTTTGTTTTTAAATCTTCATCAGAAAGTGATATAATTGTTTTTAAGGTTTCTTTTTGCTCTTCATTTAATGTGTTATTATAAAGAACGTTAAAATTGTTTGCCAAAACAGCATGTAATAAATTTTCATTTACTGTGTAAGTTTCGGTTGTTTTCTCAATATTTTCTTTTTTTGTTGTTAAATGTTCTACCAACTTCTTTTTAGCCATAACTTTCTTATCAATATTATTTAAGTTATCATCTTCTAATAACTGATCAATTGAATCGTAAAGTTTGTTTTCATCTATTTGCGTGTCATGAACCGACATGTTGATAACTTGACAAAAGCTATTAATTTTCGTTGCCTTTTCCTTTAATAATTGACCAAGTTGTTCAACATAAAGTTTAGCGGTTTCTTTATCCTCAAAATACTTGTTCTCTATTTCTTCATAAAATAGATACATTTCTTTGAAATCTCTATTCTTCTTAATCACCTTAAACAAGTTTTTTGAATTTTGTTTAAAAGTTTTATCTGTGTACGCCTCAGTTAATTTTTTCAATAACTTCGACTTTATTTTTCCAAAGTTGTTCATTTTTAATCGTTTAAAATATCTTTTAATTTATTCTCCATTTCATAAATATTCCTTTGTGCCTTTTCCATATTAAATAAATCTTCTAATTTATCTCCACCGCCTAAAGATGAGATAAGTTTAGCTTTTTTACCTTCACTTAAAGGTTCCTCACCACCACCTGATGGCGGTCCTGATGGTGCAGGTGGTGCACCCATTGCTCCGCCCAATTCAGGCGCTTCACCACCACCTTCAGCGGCGGTAGCCGCCTCTGCTGCTTGCCTTTCATCTTCTGAGATACCGTACTTAGCATCAACCTCATCAAATATTCCAGAACGTTTAATTACGGTCTGTGTGTTTGTTAATTCAAAGCCCATCGCTCTTTCAAGACGTTGTTGTTGTAAATCAAGAAGAACTTCATTGTCACTAAATCCAAGAATATTTTTCTTAGCCCATGTATGTGAAACTGGTAAAATACCAACTTGAGATTGATCAGATGTCGCATCTTTGTAAAGTGTGACTTTTTCTTTCCATTGTTCAATACGTAATAAATCTGATTGTGCAGATGGATTTGATAAACCTAATGTAAAGTTATTTAATTCATCTTCTAAACCTAACATGTATAGATGAATTAACGCAACCTTGTTTAATTCTTGAATTAATGATTTTTGAATTCTATTAATAGTTCTTGCAAAACGAATATCCATTAATGCAAGATTCTTACCATCACCAACAACTTCTTCAAAACCTAAAAACGCTTTAGGTATTCTAAGAGCCGCTAATAATTTCTTTTGAATATATTCAATATCCGCTATCTCACCTAAATTCTGTGCTCCAGGTAGTGTATCAATTGGGTTTGGTGCTGCTGGGTCACGTACTGGTATGAAATAATCTTGGTCAACAGCCATTTGATTATATCTCATATCCACTTGACCGTTTCTAGCATCTACTGATTGGTCTCTCTTGAATTTATTTGCAACACGTTGTACGTATGGTTCAATATCTTTGTCATCCATATTACCAACGAACACTTTGAATACCCTTCTTTCAGGGGCTCTAGATGTTCTATAAATTAACATAGCATCTTCAGCAAGTAATAATTGTTTCCAGATTCTTCTAATCTTATCCAACATAGATGTCCCATAAGGTAGTTTTCTATCATCACCTAAAATTCTAAAGTGAGCAATTTCCCATGCTTGGAATTCCATGTCACGATTTTTCCATCTAAACATTAATTCTTTAGTCGGTAATTTGCTATCTCTTTGTGATGGTGTTAAACCTAAAGAACCTTCAACTCTTTCTATTTCAATATTTGGTAATTGTTGACAACCGATAATTCCTTTTTCTGGGTCAACTTTTAAATAAACAAAATCATCACCGTACTTACACATACCTCTAGCCCACATTTGTAAATTTGTGTTGATATCTAATTTGTTTTCAAACAAATCAATTAAAATGTTCTTAACTCTTTTTGATTCTGAATAAACGTTTAAAATAAATCCTTTTTCAGACATTGTAGTTGATTCCTCAGCATAAATGTCTAATGCTGCTGATACCTCTGGTGTAAATTCCATTGATTCAAAATCATAATATGCGGCTATTCTATTTGGCTCATAATAAACCGATTGATTGTACATTGAATTATCAACCTTAGCCCATTTATCAAAAAGATATTGGCTTTGTTGTAGTTTCAATCTTTCACGCTCATATTCCATCGGGTCACTAGTCGTAAGGAGTTCTTCCTTAGAAAAATTAAACGATGGCGGTTGTGGTGTTTGTCCCTGATAGCCAAAGATTTTGGTTAATCTTTGAAATATTGTTAAATTTTGGTCTGCCATATCTATATAAATACTTTTTCTTTCTTAATGTACACAAAAACCGACAGATTATAAATGCTTTTTATTAGCCCCAAATAACCAGCCATATTCTTGGTATTGTTGTTTTGCAGGTTGTGATTGTGTATTATTATATTGTGAACCATCCATTTGCATTGAACCGATTGCATCTAGGGATGTTCCATATGAATAAAAATTCTTACCAGTTTCATATGTTCTTTCCGCAATCATCCAAGAATCAACCATAGCTTTTGATTGCTGTTCATTTCGTTTAAGTTGTGTGAAACATATATCCCCAGCATATAATGCGATACTCATGCTCATAATAGCATCATCGTGAGCGCCCTTCATGTGGTCTGGTCTACCATTAATATACACAAAGGTGTTTAATTCGTTTAATAATCTATTTGACCTGATAGCAAAACCTTTCCTTAATTGCTCCTCAAATGCGGCTACAATCTGGGTTCTTTTATTATTGAAGTTTATTCCCGGTATTTTTTCCATGGCTTTTTTATTATATTCCCATGGATTCATTGTGTTAACTCCGTCAATGAATAAACTCTTATAATTTAATTCCTGTAATTTTCTTGATGTAGCCACGCCCATACCACCAGTAATATCGACAACTATAAACGCTTCGTATAATATACCCCATTTATATGCAACTGCCGCTAAATCATCTGGTGGCATTTTACCAACATATTCAGCAACTTGTTCCCTTTCATCAAAGTCAATAATGCTAATAGCTGAATAGTCATCACTATCACCTCTACTAACGTCCACGCCCATAATATATCTATGACCTTGTACTGGTTCATTCCATATCCAAAAAGTACCTTGCATGTATTTTTCTTTAGGTACTTTAATCATATTTTTTGCAATATTCTCTTGAACATCTCCCGAAATAACACCATCTCCTGAACCTAAGAAGTCACATTCTAATTCCTGCGCAATCTTACGTCTATCATATTTAAATTTCTTAGACATAGATTCAAACCAAGATGAAAATGGTTTATATCCTTGTTCAACGAGTTCTTGATATTTTTCAATATCAAAGTCATGTAAAACAACTTCATCGTCGTTATATTGCTCCCTATTTAACATGTAATGGCATATATCAGGACATTTTACCCAACATAGGTCTCTAGTGTAACGCGGGTCTTTAAACCATCTTAAATCCGTTATATGGAAATCATTAATTCCACGTAATGCTTGGTCATAAACACCATAATAGATGGGGTCATAACCATTTGGTGTGGAGATAAGAATAATCTTACCACCTGTTGATAGGGACGCCATAGATGCCGCCCAAAAATCGTCACCTGCTTCAATATATGCTGCCTCATCAAATACAAGTATGGTTGGGGTATATCCACGTAACGCATCCGCAGATGTAGCTACCGCCTTAACCTCACAACCATTGTTTAATCTAAATCTACTTTCTGAGTTCTTATCGGGTGAAAATCCCACATTTATCCAATCCGGCCATTGCTCCATAA
>Ga0208232_1000285_pt1 | contig 11049 bp, 24 predicted proteins | sample LakMenEpi24Aug12_FD_150729 | JGI IMG/M metagenome (GOLD analysis project Ga0208232, IMG submission 150729) | Freshwater microbial communities from Lake Mendota, WI - 24AUG2012 deep hole epilimnion (SPAdes) | ecosystem: Environmental > Aquatic > Freshwater > Lake > Epilimnion/Euphotic zone ... | reverse complement strand
GAAAAAACTGCAAATGAACTTAGTGAAAATATTATAAACACTACTACCATTAAATTCAATACGCATGTAGAGAAGGGAATGGGTGAGAGACCGCATATGACTGGTTATTTGACATCGGCTAGTGATAGTGATAAACAATATAAATTAAAAGGTTGGTTTAATGAGGATGGAACATTCCGAATTGAACTTGTAAATTAAAAAATAAAAAATATGTTAATAAAGAATTTTGTAAACTTTGTAAAAAGTAAAGGTGAATATAATGTAGGTGTTATATTAGATATTGGTTCTAGAGATTTGGAACAAAGTATTGAATTTAGTTCGGTATATCCAAACGCTAAAATATATGCGTTTGAACCAAACCCAGAACAATATAAAATATGTGCAGATAAGGCAGTAAACCATCCTAATATTAAAACTTTTAATATAGCTATATCCGATAAAAAGGGAACGGCTCAGTTTTATAAAACAATTGGTAATATTGGGGCATCCTCTTTATTAGAACCGATTTCAATTCCATTTTCATCCACAAATGAAGTGCATGTAATTAATGTTCAAACTGATACTTTGGAAAATTGGTTGGTTGAAAATAATGTAGATAAGATTGATTTGATGTGGATGGATACACAAGGTACTGAATTGACAGCTTTACAAAATATGGGAGAGCATCTTAAAAAAGTTAAGTTCTTACATTGTGAAGCATCTCCACAAGGATACTATAAAGGACATATTCTTAAAGATGAGTTAGAAACATTTTTAATTGGTATGGGATTTGAAATAGAATTCCACGAATCATATCATCCATTTGGTGAAGGTGATGTGTTCGCTGTTAATAAAAATATCTAAGATGTCTTATAATAAATTCAGATGGTGGACTAAGGGTAGACCTAATAAGCCACTTAAAGCTGACGCTCCTTTGTTGTTGAAAATTCGTAATGGTGACTTTGATTATTCGTATATGTTTAATGAGGCTATTGAGATGAGAGAATCGGCTAAAGAGGTATATGATTTAACCTATAAGAACTATGGTGGTACGGATGAAAAGAACCGGGTAGAAGCGGCTTTAGAGGCTAGTAGGATGCGAAGGGTAAAAGCCCTTAAATTGGAGCTAGAAGGGGGCCGGGAGGAGCAAATGACCCTATGGAAACTACAAATGGAGTTAAAAAAGGAGTTTGGTAAGGACTTGTGGGAGAAATCATTAGAAAGACAAAGAGGAAAGGGTACTTTAGAGGATTTATATTGGTGGTATCAACGAAATGGTAAGGTTAAGACAACTCAATCTATGATAGATATCCAATTAAGAAAACCGAATACTTTGGGTTTGGAATATTTATTCTAAACAATAAATTATGGAAGAAATAAAAAGAGCAATGATAAAGTTAAAATCAGTAAACTGCTGGGCAGGTGAAACTGGTATATGTTCTTGTGATGAAGTTGGCAATCCAATTGAATCTGAAATAAGATTATACGAAAGTTTAGATGCAGACTGGTTTACTCACCTTTCAAATGAAGATAAGGATTTAGTAAATTTATTAATTAATAACAAATAACAAAACAAAAAGTTATGGAAATTGTAAAAAGTAGATATGGGTTAGAACGTTCAATTGAAAGAATCAATTTGAACAAAGTAAGAGTAATGGGTGAATCGCAATTCGTGCGTAAATCAACAAATAAATATGATGAAATAAGCATGTTTGATTTTGAAGGTGGCCCTTGCTATTCGGTGGGAGCTAAGTTATTCTTCGAAAAAATGCAGTGGAGAATTAACGCAATTGAACCGATGGAAAGTGGTTACAAAGACCTTTATGAGGTGAACCTACACATTGAACCAATTTGGAGATAATGACATTTGAAGAATTACAAAGGCAAGAGGTTGAAAGACTAAATAACGCTTTAGTTTCTCAATCACTTCAGCCGCAAGATAGAAAACTACTTAACCAAAAGATGTTCAATCCTAAAACAGGTGAACTACAACTATTTGTTGATAATGGTAAAGGTGGTGTAAAGATGGCGGCAGTGAATATCTTTGAATAGAACGAATCCCTTTGGGGGTGAGTCGTTAGGTAAAAATTTTTGATAGTGGATACTTATTAGTATGAAAATACTGATAATCAAAATACAAGCTATCATCCTATCTATCGGAGTTGGGATATACGAATATTACAAAGGTGGAAACAAACCATTTTAAAAATAAATAAATTATGGCATATAGTGATAAAGTTTTAGACCATTATGAGAACCCAAAAAATGTGGGTACGTTAGATAAAAGTAAATCTAATGTAGGTACGGGATTGGTAGGAGCACCTGAATGTGGTGATGTGATGAGATTACAAATTGAAGTAGTGGATAACATTATAGTTGATGCTAAATTCAAAACCTTCGGATGTGGTTCGGCAATCGCATCATCTTCGGTAGCAACTGAATGGTTGAAAGGTAAGAGTTTGGATGAGGCAATGACGATTGATAATATGGATTTGGTTGAGGAGTTAAACCTTCCACCGGTTAAAATACATTGTTCGGTTTTGGCAGAAGATGCTATCAAATCGGCTATCAATGACTATAGAGTAAAGAACGGATTAGAGCCAATCGTATTTGAAGAATCGCATATATAAAAAGTAAAAAGTAAATTATGAGTTTTATAATTGGTAAAAGTTGTGTTGATTGTATGGATACTGCGTGTGCTAGTGCATGCCCGGTAGATTGTATTCACGGACCTATCGATATGGAAGGTTCGGGTGGTGAAATTGAAAGAGATGGTAGAGCAGCATTTCCCGGTGGGCAGATGTATATCAATCCGGATACTTGTATAAATTGTGGAGCATGTGTACCGGAGTGTCCTGTTTCTGCTATATACGAAGATGAGGATTTGGCTATCAAAGCTGGTGATGAAATATCGGTACATAAGAACTACGAATTCTTTGGATTAAAATACGCATAATGATAATAATTGATGTAACAAAGTTCAGCTCTATTGAACAGGCACTTAAGGTGTATAAAAACAAACACAATAAGATAGGAACTGTTAGAGAGTTAAGAGATAGACAAGTATTCGTTAAGCCATCGGTAAAACGTAGAGCTGAAGTAAAGAAGGCAGTGTATATAGAAAAAAAGTTTAACAATAATTAATAAGTTATGAAAGAGTGGATAGCAAAATATCAAAAAGCAATCGTAGGAACGGGCGCTGTAGCAGTGTTAATCCTATGTTACTTCCAACAAAAGGAATTAAGTAAATTACGAAGTGAGCAGATTAAAGTATATAACGTTCCGCATAATGTAGATTCCTTAATTACTTTAAAGGATAGTTTATATGATGAGTTATTTATTTCTAAAGTACAAAACGGAAGATACGAATTAAGTTTAGAAAATCTATATGAAGTTAATCCAAAAGCTGGAAAGCAGTTTACGGAGTTTATGGAGCATGAAACTGAATAACTATGGTAACCTTAGAGCCTAAAGCATTAGAGCATGTGATTGAATTAATGAAGGAAGGTGGCTTAACGCCTGATACTCATAACTTACGAGTTGGTATCAAAGGTGGTGGATGTAGTGGGTTATCCTACACAATGGATTTCGATGATAAGATAGAAGCTACGGATGAAGTGGTACAAGCAGATGGATTGAAAGTAGTAATAGATAGAAAGAGTTTACTATACTTGTATGGAACTCAATTGACATATTCAGATGGATTAAATGGTAAAGGATTTCAATGGGAGAATCCAAACGCATCCCGAACTTGTGGATGTGGTGAATCATTCTCTTTATGATAAAACAAATATTCTATTTAATATTCGGATTAATAATCATAGCTGGGATTATAAGTGGTATTATGTATTCAGCTATTAAAATAAATGATTGGTTAAGTGATGATAAATAAATTAATAAAGATAATTTGTATATTGATTATGATACCAATTTTTTGTATCAGTATAGTATTTGCTATCATATGGAATATACTTTTAATATTGGATTTAATAATCGGAGATATTAGTAGAAAGGGTAAAAAAGAGATACAACAAATCAATAAAGAACAACACAAATAAAAAAAGCTTGCATGCCATGCGAAACTCCTTAATAATATCCAAAAATTAAGGAGTTTTTAATTTGGTAGAATGAAATAAATTTTGTATCTTTACTTAAATTAAGTTATATGGCACTCAAAAAGCTAATGAAGGGATTAGAAGCATCCTTAAAAGTGGAAAGAGAAATACACCCAAAGACAATGTTGGGTATGTGGTTTCATAATTTTAAAATGCGTAACATTGAGTATCGTATTAATGATATTAAAAAAGAATTAAATAATCGTAAAACAAAAAATAATGGGTAATATTACAACTAAAATAAATGTTAATGTGAAGCCTGGTAAGAAATTAACTGAATCTGAATTGGATGAGTTAGTAGTTGATGAGTTAGAAGATTTACCACATGATTTAAGAATAGCATTACGAGAATCAATTTCATCAGAATACGGCGGAGGTAATTCGGATATACTAACGGGACAATCTTATAAAGCAATTGATTATGATGATTTTCCAATTGGTATGTATTTAGTTAATAAGACCGGTAGAAGTGCATCAGCTTTCTTTCGTATATCAGATGAGTTTCAGGTTAAGCAAGAGGATGCATTGGCATTGGTAGAGAAGTTAGGATTTGTTGAAGTGTTTAACAAATCCTTATATATGAATTCCGGTCACTTTGAAAATAAAATATATGAGAAGGTATTTGATGACGGTATCGTACTTCTAATGGTAGATAGTATAGCTAAGAAATGGGGAGCATCGGTATCCAAATCATATAGAGAAGATAGAGGTATTAACATTTCATTATGTTCAAACGCATCTCCAAAAGATTTTAATGAGATAACAAGTCAGTTCACTCCATTAGCTAAAAGACGTAGAGAGAAAGAAAACAATATTGCATTGGTGATACAAACAAATAGAGGTTATGATACAACTTCATTTGAGTTACCAAAGCAGAAGTTAGATATTGAGTTAGGATATGGTAAATCATTCAAACCAATTCACGAAAAGATTATACATAAGTTGAATGAACGAAAGAGTAAAGGGTTGGTACTATTACATGGAACGCCGGGTACTGGAAAGACTCACTACTTAAAGTACTTAGCAAGTAAGATTAAAAATAAAAGAGTTCTATTCATTCCACCATTCTTAGCAGACTTCATAACATCGCCTGAGATGACACCATTCCTAATTCAAAACGCGGGTTCGGTACTATTCATTGAAGATGCGGAGAAAGTAATTACGGATAGAAACACTGGTGGTGGTAATGGTGTATCTAATATTCTAAACATTACGGATGGTATCTTAAGTGATATCCTTAACATTCAGATTGTGGCAACATTTAATATGGATAAAAAGAAGATTGATGAGGCATTACTTCGTAAAGGTAGATTGATTGCAGAACATAAATTTGATGCATTGTCAATAGAAGATTCACAAGCTCTAATAGACCATTTAGGTTTTGATTATAAAACTGATAAACCAATGACACTAACGGAAATATACAACTTAAGTGAGATTGAATATAAGAGTGAAGATAAAGGTAGAGCAACAATAGGATTTAATAGATATTAATATGTTTGATAAAAATAAACTTATAATATTAGTTACCGGTACAACAATAGAACCATACGATAAAAATTGGAAGGAGTGTTATAATACTTGGATACCTTTAATGAAAGAAGCTGGTTTTAATATTAAGGTTGCTATTGGTAATCCTAAATTAAAAAAGAATTGGGAATTATATGGTGATATGATTTATTTTAAGACAGAGGATACTAAAAGAGGTTTGTATGATAAATCAATCAGAATGCCAATTCAATGGATATTGTCAGAAACTAATTATGAGTATTATATGAGAATAGACTCAGATTCATTTGTTGAACCTAAAAAGTTTGAGCAAATGTTAAATGAGAATTTTGAGGATGACCCAAATATAAATTATATGGGTTCTTGTCATCCTGTTTGGATGTGGGACCCTACAAAACCAACAAAGTTTAAAGTTTGTAAAGAAAGACATTTTGCTAGCGGAGTTGCATATTTAGTATCCCGTAAAGCTATGAATATAGCATTAGAAAAAATGAGAATGGTTGAAGATGTGGACCCAGAAATAGATGATTGGGTTTTGGGTAGAGCTATGTGGGAAAACGGAATAGAATTATATCATGATGGTAGAATATATTTTGAATCCAAACATAAGATAATAGTGTATGATGGTCAACGGTTAGGATGTCCGGATATAGCAGACCCTAATTCTCATTTAGCTATTCAACATTATATGAATGGACATATGGAAGAAGCAATGATAAGTTTGGGATATAGAAATAAATAATATGTTTGATAAGAGTAAACTTATAATATTAGTTACAGGAACTAACACCAAACCCTACGATACAAATTGGAAGGAATGTGAAAGTACATGGATACCCGAATTAAGAAAATTAGGATATAATGTTAAGGTAGCTATTGGAATACCCAGTTTAACTAATTATTATATGGTTGATGGTGATGTTATTTATTTTAGAGCAGATGATAGTAAAGATGGATTGCTTGATAAAAGTGTCCAGTTGCCAATTAAATGGATATTAGAACAAACCAACTATGAATACTATTTTAGAATAGACTCAGATTCATTTGTAGCTCCATTGCGATTTGAAAATATGCTAAATGAAAATTTTGAAAAATATCCAAATGTAGATTATATGGGATGTTCAATACCTATTGATTTATGGTGGGATAAATTGCCTACAAGATATTTTGTTCATACGGAGGGGGTATATGCAAGTGGATGTGCATATTTTATTTCTAAAAAAGCAATGATAGCAGCCCACAAAGATATGAAAGTTACTGATATTAAAGAATTACAATGGGATGATTTGGTATTAGGTAGAGCATTGTGGAAAAATGATATCCCATTATTACATGATAGTAAAATTTTATTACATTCAAAATATAATGTAGGATTCACCCACCCAAACAGACCAATGTATGATATAGCGGATGAAAATTCATTTTTAGCTATCCAACATTATATGAACGGATATATGGAAGATGCGATGATACGATTGGGATATAGAAATAACTAAAACAAAAACAAAATGACAGAAGTATTAATTTTCTTAAACATTATGATACTAGAAATAGTATTGAGTATTGATAACGCAGCAGTATTAGCAGCGATGGTAAAAGAACTACCAAAGGACCAACAACAGAAAGCACTAACTTATGGTATAGCAGGTGCGTATGTATTTAGAGGATTGGCCTTATTATTCGCATCCGTTCTTATCAAATTAGTATGGTTGAAAGTAGCAGGTGGATTGTATCTTATGTATTTAGCATATAACGCCTTATCCTCAAATGTTGAGCAAGGTGGTGAGAGTAAAATGACAATCAAGATACCATTTCTATCAGCACTTTGGTCCACCATCGTAGCAATTGAGATGATGGATTTAGTATTCAGTATTGATAACGTATTCGCCGCAGTAGCATTCACACCTAACTTATGGTTGATATGTGGTGGTGTGTTCATTGGTATCTTAGCTATGAGATTTGCAACAACAAAGTTTGTGAAAGTATTGGAGAAGAATCCAATATTGGAGAGAGTGGCATATTGGGTAATTGGGGCATTGGGATTAAAGTTAGTATCATCATATTGGTTACATGATTTGAATACGGAAGCAATTGATGCAGTATTTTCAATCTTAACCTTATTAGCATTTATAATTCCTTTAATAATAAAAAAGAAGTAATGAATTTTAGAACGAGAAAATTAATTAAGTACGAAGATTTGAATGCTAGAGGTACGCTCTTTGGCGGACAAGTATTGAAATGGATTGATGAAGAAGCAGCTATCTTTTGTATATGTCAATTGGGCACTAGAAGTATAGTAACTAAGATGATGAGTGAGGTGAACTTCATATCATCTGCTAAGTTGGGTGATATTGTGGAGATAGGCTGTGAGTTAGTTCAATTTGGTAATACATCAATAACAATAGCTTGTGAAGTTCGTAACAAAGATACAAAGAAAACGATTATCAGAATAGATAAGATTGTATTCGTAGCAGTTGATGAAAACGGAAAACCAACTCCACATGAAAAACCATCCGATGAAGATGATTACAAGTTTGAAACATATAATTAGTGAAAGAAATCCTTTGTGCATATTGTGGTAAGAATACATATGATGTAGATATTGAGTATCTAATAGGTGGTAACCATTTATCATGTGTACTTATGGACCAACTTTCAGATGCTCTTGATAAAGAAAAAAATATGAATAAGAAAAAACCCGTAGAGATATCAAATTGGAATAAGTTAGTTGGTAATAAATTTGATGTGATGGGAGCTAGTTTTATTATAATGGATAGTGGGGTGGATTCAATTGATAATGGTAGTAACGCATATACGGCTTGGGTAAATTGTGATGATATGGGGCATGAAGTATTAGCTAGAGTTACACTATTTACTGATAACATGGATATGCAAATTAAGGTATGTGCACCATTACATTACGATAGTAATATGACACCATACGATTTGACTAGTACGATAACAAAGAATCATATATCAAATCCATCTATCTTTATCCAAACAATAGCTGAGGCCTTACTAAGTGATTCGATAACAAGAGATATCCTATCTTATATTAGTAGAAAGCAAGATACGATGAGATTCAAAGGTAGGGGGTATTCATCGCCAACAGGTCTTAGTGGAAGTAGTGGAAATAAACTTTGGTAGTTTCAGGTATTTTTCGTATCTTTACATTATGAATTTATTAATAGGATTTCTTTATGGGTTGGTAGCACAAATATTTACCTTTATGCAATTGCAGGGTAGTATAAAGTATGGTTGGTATGCAAAATACCCAATCATAATCATTTTAGCATCTATCCCATCTGGTTGGTTATTCTTAAAATCAGTACAACATTTTGTTATCGCATTTGGTGGAGAGATTTGGCCATCTCGCTTGATAGGATACGGAATTGGTGTGGTTATATTTACCTTAATGAGTTATTACTTATTTAAAGAACCACTAAATGCAAAAACATTAGTTTGTTTAGGATTGAGTGTAGCTATAATAATGATACAAATTCTTTGGAAATGATAATTAACATTTTACCGGATGAGTTGGAGCCGGAATTTAGAGAAAGTTGGAAGATGGGATTTATAACACAACCATCTATTGATTATGCAGATAACGCAATTTGGGCAATATTTGAAGGTAGACAGGTAACTATTTTTAGATTCAAAGAATATGGATTTATAAATGATAACAGAAGAAACACATATGATATATCATCTGGATTGGCAGGTATAATGATTACAATAAATAAAATATGAAAAAAGTATTAGTTACAGGTGGATGTGGTTTTATAGGTCACTCACTTACATTAGAATTGATTAAGAGAGGTTACGATGTTGACGTTATTGATAATCTTTCAATTGGTAAAGAAGCAAAAATACCCGAAGGATGTAATTTCTTAGGTGGGGATATTAGAGGTATGGATAACCAAAATGATAAACCATATACTTACATATTTCACTTAGCAGCATTAAGTAGAATACAGCCATCATTTAAAAATCCAACCTTAACCTTTTCAGTAAATGTGGATGGTACTAAGAAAGTTGTTGAATATGCATTTCAAAATAAATGTAAGTTGATATATTCTGGTTCATCATCTCGTTGGCACAATCCTGTATTATCTCCATACGCTATGACTAAACATATGGGAGAGGAATGGATTAAATTATTTAAAGAGGTATATGGATTAAATGCGGAGATAGCTAGATTTTATAATGTGTATGGGCCCGGCGAATTGGTAACAAGTGATATGTCAGCTGTTATTGGTATATGGCGAAATGCTATATCAAAAGGTGAAACAATTAAGATACATGGTGATGGTGAACAAAGGAGAGATTTTACACATATTGACGATATAGTTGATGGTTTGATTAGAATAGCTGAAAGTGATGAGAAACATGAAGATGCTTGGGAGTTGGGAACTGGAAAGAATTATTCTTTAAACGAAGTAGCTACTATGTTTGGTGTATTATCGGAATATGTAAATGATGTTAAGGGTAATTATAGAGTTACTTTAAGAGAAAATAATGATACCATTGAAAGGTTAGGATGGCAACCAATGGATAGATTAAAAGAGTATATTGAAAATTTAAAAAAATAATAATTATGAGTGCAATTGAAATTATCGGAGTTTGTATGATAGCTAGTGGGTTGTTCATCGCATATGAAATGTGGAGAGCACCAATGATGGATGATAACGGCAGGATTACAAAAGAAGGTAAGAAAATCTCAGATTTATTTAAGAAAAAAAAGTAGTTATGAAAGTAGAATTTAAGGATTCATTCTTTGAAAGTCTTGAGAAATTGGTATGGTATGATAGCAACCTATGGAAAATATGGGCAGCTATAAGATATGATATTCCCCTATTCTTTAAGAATGTGTGGAGATTCAGAAAGGAGTTATATAATCATCAATGGTGGGATTATCGTTTCCATTTAGAAATGATGTATCGCTCTTTGAGTATTATGGAGAAGGGAATGAGTGATAAGGGAATGGAAGTTGCTGAGACCCGAAATGTAAAGATAATAATGATGCGTAGGGCATTGGAGTTACTTAACCATAAATTGGATGATGATTATATCCAAAGAGCTGAATTAGAACTTGGAGCTATTAATCATAGTGAATTTGAGTTTGAGAAAACGGAGGATGGAAATTACCAATTGATAGATAACGATACAGAAGAGGACAAGAAGCACGCTAGGAAAGTATATAAGAGAGCAAGGGTTATAGAAGAAAAGGAGTGGAGTGAGTTATGGGATATCTTCAAAGGGAAAAAATTTACTACTTGGGAAAAATACGATGGTAGTGATTTGAGAGGATGGTGGGATTGATTGGATTAAAGAGGTAAACAAACAAAAACAATATATGGTGGGAATTATTATTTTTGTTGTTGCTTCAACAGCGTTACTAAGCTGGGCATGGGTTAGAGGAATTGACTACATGAACGAAAAACAT
>Ga0208232_1000283_pt1 | contig 11090 bp, 9 predicted proteins | sample LakMenEpi24Aug12_FD_150729 | JGI IMG/M metagenome (GOLD analysis project Ga0208232, IMG submission 150729) | Freshwater microbial communities from Lake Mendota, WI - 24AUG2012 deep hole epilimnion (SPAdes) | ecosystem: Environmental > Aquatic > Freshwater > Lake > Epilimnion/Euphotic zone ... | reverse complement strand
TACGCTTCACATGTGTTGGGTATCAAGAAGAGTCTGATGCTTGACGACGACATCTTGTTTCTCAAGCCGCTTGATGAATGGTTTAAGTATGACTACGTTGTCAAAGAAGATGGCTTGTCAAACATGACAGACGCTCAAGTGAAAGCGTTTCAACGTGCATACCCACATGTTGATGTTGCGGAATTTAATCAGTCAAAGCATCGCATCAATTCAGGTAGCATTCTTTACACAATGGAAGATAGCAGCCGTCGTCTTCTTGATGATGTTCGTGCATTCTTTTCGTCAGACGATATTTACCACATCTTCGTGAATCGTCTGAACAAGACCAACAGCCGACGTAAAGGTTGGGGTTATGATTGGATGCTTGAGCAATACTTCTATGGTATCCACATGTATTCCTTAGGCGTAGAGATTCCACGCTTCCGCTCGGCAGTCAATATTGCTCTAGGATATCCAAAGGAAGACAAACCACCTAAGCCGTTCAAGAAAATTCCAAATGTAATTCACTTCCTTCAGATGGAAAAGCAGCGAATGTACGATGCATATCTACCATTGATTGATTCCTATTTGGAAAGCAATAATTACAACAACAAATAACAAAACAACAATCATTATGAGAAAATTCACAGTAGCGTTTTTCGCATTGGGTTCGGCACTAAAGTTTGATGAGAGTAAAGTTCTACGTTCAGACGGAAGTAGCGAATACCTTGCGTTAGCCAAATTGCTCCTTCGCAACAAGTCTATCGAAAAGATCGTTCTTCTTTCAAAGTCTGACCTTGCACGTATCAGCCCTCAAAAGCGAAACGAACTTGATCCTGAAGGTAAACTGTTTAATCCTTATGAGGCCTTTCCACAACTCCGAAAATTCCCTCGCATGGAAGATATTCCAGCCGAGGAATGGCCTAATCAGTTTATTGGCTTCACAAAAGCCATGGATGATGCTGGCATAAAGTGCGACTTTGGTATCGGCTTTACTTCACAAGGTCATGCGGTTCTTTCGCTTGGTGGTTACCTTTGGACTGTTCGTGACACTCCTGAAAAGCCTCGCTCTAAGGCAAAGTGTTTGTCTATGTCATTGCGCTATGCAGCTGACCCAGTCTATTACCTCGGCTCACACCCAGAATTGAATTGGTGGTTGCTTGCAACAGATCCTCGGTATGTCAAGCCATCTATGCGCCATCGTGACAACGCAAACCTTCCAAAGAAAGTTCTTGGGCAGCATGACTTTGACATTAAGTGGCATACAATCAAAAAGCTACATCCTGACGCGCTTGAAGAGAATGGTGACTTCCATGACGTCTATCTCAAGTCAGAATACAGCGGAATTGAAAAGATGAACCTTATGGGCGAAGGTGTTCTTGATCCTGAGAAAACAGATAAGCCTAACAAGTTTACGATTGTATCCATGCAGGTGTCGGCTCCTTCTGCAACTGAAGATCTACGTTATGACATTCTTAAGGAATACATCATTGATCGTGATCCTGAAGGTAAGGCAAACATCTATGGAAAATGGAATGACTACTTTAAGAAAGATCATGTCCAATTCAAAGGATACATTGCAACTGAAGATCTTGACAAAACATTTGCAGATACTCGCTATACGCTAGTGCTTCCAACTGAAGCAGGATGGGTAACAAGTAAGTATGCTGAAATGCTACAGCTTGCAGTTGTTCCATTCTTGCATCCGCGATATGACACTCAATATCACATCGTTCCAAAGGATCATTTCATTCGCGTTAAAGACGCTGATGATTTCTACAAGAAGATGGAATACCTTGACACGAATCCAAACAAGCGTATTGCACTGCTTAAGGATTTGCAAAACGGTCTCATCAAGGAAGCGTTCACTGGTAAGTTTATGATTGACCTGCTGAACAAACAACTCGATGAATATAACTATGAAAACCGTCTAGACGATTCTGAAGAATCTCTTTGGCCTCTGAAGGAAAAGGTAATCACTGTCCCTGAGAAGGACGTTTCACTCGACCAATTTTTCGCATAACATTCTCATATATAATACACACATGAAGAAACTGACAATCGTAACTACGACAATTAACTCGCCAACTGAAGCCACTCACCGCTTTGCAAAAATTGCAAGCGACAAAGGTTTTAAGTTGGTTATCGCAGGTGATACTAAAACTCCACATGCCGAATATGAAGCATTGGCAGCTAAGTATGGTAAGGACGTGATCCATTACCTTTCACCTGAAACGCAGGAAAGACTGTTCCCACTGCTTTCCGAAACGATCGGATGGAAAACCATTCAGCGACGTAATGTTGGATATGCCTATGCCTATCTACATACCGATGCAGACGTAATTGCAACTGTTGACGATGATAACATTCCTTATGCAAATTGGGGTGAAAACATTTTGGTTGGTGAAGACGTTACCTATGATTGCTACATCAACAAGAGATCTGATTATTTTGATCCTCTATCGGTAACAAAGGACAACTATGTTTGGCATCGCGGCTATCCGATTCAGCATCTACAAACTCGTCATGACAATGAATATCGTGGACCGTCCGTAAAGCGCTGCTTGGTTCAGGCAATGCTTTGGGATGGTGATCCTGACATTGATGCAATGGCTCGTCTGACACATAAGCCCTGCGTTCGCTACAATGACATCACGCGTCCATACGGAAGTACGCAGCTTGCTCCGTTTAACTCTCAAAATACTTTCCTTGACCGTTCGGTAATGCCAGTTTATGCTGTGCTTCCATATGTCGGTCGTATGGATGATATTTGGGGTGCATACATTATGCAATCATATTTCCCTAACAGCGTCGTCTATGATGTTGCTACGGTCTATCAAGATCGCAACGTTCAAGACCTTGTTACCAATCTCGAAAATGAAGTCATCGGATATCGCAATACCCTGAAGCTCGTTGAGCACATTCGTAACGGCGAAGACTTCTTCAGCATTCTTCCAGATACAACAAAGCGCTTTTGGGATACTTACACAACAACACTTAATCAATAATGAAACAAAAAACAGCATTGGTATTGGGCGGAGGCGGCTTTATTGGCGGCCATCTTGCAAAACGTTTGAAGGATGAAGGATTCTACGTTCGTGTAGTTGACATCAAGCCTCAACATGAGTATTGGGATCACGCAGTCATGTGCGATGAATATGTTGCTGGAGATCTACGCGATCCACGCGTTGTTTCACGTGTAATGTTTGCGCCAGATCAGGGTTCTGAAAGTAATCCTGGATTTGACGAAGTGTATCAACTAGCAGCTGATATGGGCGGTGCAGGTTATATCTTTACGGGTGAGCATGACGCTGATGTTATGCATAACTCTGCAATGATTAACTTGAATGTTGCGTATGAAGCGTCTAAGAAAAACGTTCAGCGTATTTTTTATTCTTCTTCGGCATGCATGTATCCAGAGCATAATCAGTTGGATCCTGACAACCCGAACTGTGAAGAATCATCTGCTTATCCAGCAAATCCAGATAGTGAATATGGTTGGGAAAAGCTTTTTAGTGAGCGTATGTTCTTTGCCTTTGCACGTAACTACAACCTAGACGTTCGTGTTGCACGATTCCATAACATCTTTGGGCCTATGGGTACATATGATGGTGGAAAAGAAAAGGCTCCAGCCGCTATGTGCCGCAAGGCTCTATTGGCAGATGGAGAAATTGAAGTATGGGGTGACGGTAAACAAACGCGTTCATTCTTATACATCGACGACTGCCTCGAGGCTATCATACGATTCATGCGACAAGATACCTTTGAAGGTCCAGTAAACATTGGTTCGGAAGAGCAGGTTACAATTAACCAACTCGCCGAAATGGCAATCAGTCTATCAAAGAAAGACACTGTCATTCGTAACATCGAAGGCGCTGACTTTGAAGCTAAGTATGGCTTCAGATGTCCAGTTGGTGTACGTGGACGTAATTCCGACAACCGTCTCTATCGTGAAAAGATGGGATGGGAAGTTTCTCAACCACTGCTTGTTGGTATGGAGAAGACTTACGAATGGATCTCTTCACGTTACTAAACAAAATACTCATCAAACCCAGGGAGCGGAATGTTCCCCTGGGTTTCTTATAGATAAATTACAATGAATTTGAAATACGCAGCAATTGTTCCTCTAATTGGAGGTGAAGTATTAGGTACAGCTGAAGCTCTAAATGGACAACTACCTGAATATGTACTGTCATACACCCCATTTAAGAATAACGACGAACACTACATCAATTATATCCGTACACAAAAAGGCTGGTCCGGTGATTATGTTTTCTTGGACGAAGATCCTGACTATGTAGCGCCGCATGTAGACGTTGTTCTTACAACATGCCCTTGTGCTGGATTATCAAGCTTTAGTACAACAAGCAGTGAAAACAGTGCAACCAATGATTGGATGTATCGCACTGCCGAATACGTACTTGGCACAATCAAGCCAACTGTCTTTTGGGGAGAAAACGCTCCACGATTGTATGGTAACAGCGGTAAGAAAGTAGCAGATCGTCTACATGAAATTGGTAAAGAACTTGGATACAGTCTGAATCTTTACTACACTGAAAGCCGTCTGCATGGTCTATCGCAAAAGAGACCGCGCACTTTCTACTTCTTTACAAAGAGTGATACTGCTCCTATCTTCCCATGGCATCGTAAGGAAGAAGAACCGGTTGTCGATCTATTGAAGATTCCAAAGGACGCTGAAGATCCAATGAACGTTCTTACAAACCAAGAATGTCCAACTGCAAATGCATGGGTTGCCTATAACATGGCAATGACTGGATCAAAGACAATCCGTGAATTGTCCACTCACTTTGAGAAGACAACAAACTTGATCGTGAACACCGACGGTGGATACGGTAAAGGTCTGTTAGAAGTTGCAGATTGGATGGATGCAAATGGATTCTCGCATACAGCTAATCGCGCACGTGCTATGCAGGCTAAATTGGATGATGGTAAAGGTTATTGGGCGCACGGTGTTACTCTTCCAAAAGGTAACTCCATTCCAGCATTTATTGGACCGCTTCCATACTTCCTAATCAATCCAGAGACTGAAAAGTACATTACGATTCGTGATGGTCTTCGTCTGATGAAGATGCCAGATGATTTTAATCTTGTAGGTGATAAGCCGCTCTCTAAGATTAACCACATTTGCCAAAACGTTCCAGTTACGACTGCACGTGACATGATGCTTAATGTACTTGAATATCTTGACGGCAAAACAATCAATGGAGACTGCTCGTACATCAAACAGAGCAACAAGAACAAGACAGTTGTTCGCGTTACTCTTGATGAAACTTATGCAGCAAATACTGCGGAGCTTGATGAGTTTTTCCATTTACATAAACATAAAACTGATATACAATAATAACATAATAACACATGTCATCTATACTCGAAAAATTAAAAAAGAATTGCCGAATTAAAGAAGCCGATGTTCTGTCGGAATCAGACTTCTATTCGGAAAAGGATATTACTCCTACACCAGTGCCGATGATTAATGTTGCTCTTAGTGGCAGCATTGACGGTGGACTTACCAGCGGACTAACAGTTCTTGCAGGTCCGTCTAAGCACTTCAAAACTAGCTTTGCTCTTCTTATGGCAGCAAGCTATTTGAAAAAGCATAAGGACGCGATTCTTATGTTCTATGATTCCGAATTCGGATCACCGCAGCAATACTTTGAAAGCTTTGGCATTGATACATCACGTGTTCTACATATTCCGATCAAGAACGTCGAAGAACTAAAGTTTGACTTGGTTAACCAACTTGACCAAATCGACCGTAAGGATAAGGTTGCAATCGTCATCGACTCCGTTGGTAACCTTGCAAGTAAGAAGGAACTTGAAGATGCTCTGAATGAAAAGAGCGTCGCGGATATGACACGCGCTAAGGCGCTTAAAGGTCTGTTCCGTATGGTTACTCCATACCTTACGATGAAGAACATTCCGCTTATTGCGATCAACCACACCTACCAGGAAATTGGATTGTTCCCGAAGGCGATTGTTAGTGGTGGTACTGGCATCACCTATTCCGCTGACAACATTTGGATTCTTGGACGTCAGCAAGATAAAGATGGTACCGAAATTCAAGGATATCACTTCATTATCAATGTTGAGAAATCTCGCTTTGTTAAGGAAAAGTCGAAGATCCCGATCAGCGTAAGCTGGGAAGGTGGTATCCAGAAGTGGTCTGGATTGCTTGATGTTGCGATTGATGGCGGATATGTTATTAAGCCAAAGAATGGTTGGTACATGGCAGTGAATAAGGCAACGGGAGAACCACTTACACAAAACCTACGAGCTGCGCAGACTATGACGGCTGACTTCTGGGGTAAGGTGTTTAACAACACCGACTTTGCCAAATACCTTAAGGACAAGTATACCATTGGTCTACGTGACATGATCACTGAGACTGCATCTAAGGACTTGTCCGATGATGAAATCATTGAGCAGTACGAAGAGTAATGAAAGAAGGAAAAGACTACTTGTTGGTCGAAGATGATTTACATCCAGACCAATTCCTGATACAATTAACAAGTAGCGGATATGCTGGTATCGTTTACCGTTATGGTAAAGTCAGTATAATTGAGGAAAAAAATCAGGCACGTTTGCGATTTATCTACAAAATCGAGAGCGTGCCTGATTCCCTCACACACCGCCGCGACATGCTAAAAGAAGATCCCGAATTCAATAATCATATCGGTGATATCTTAGCTGACATTATTTCAAACAACGACTACATAATAGGAAGACCACATGACTGACGTTTCAATCGAATCACTTATATTAAATAATCTTGTCAATAGCGAACCATACACGCGTAAGGCAATGCCTCACATTAAGCCTGAATACTTCACGGGCTCACAACGCGTAATTTATGAGCTGATTCTCGACTTCATCAGTAAGTACAATAAGCTGCCAAACTCTAGCGTACTTGACATTGAATTCCAAAAAAGTAATGCTGCCGTCCGTCCAGACCGACATGAGATTCTTCAGGCTATTCATGATTTTGCTACACCTCAGCCAGCCGAACATGATTGGCTTGTAGATAGCACCGAAAAGTGGTGTAAGGATCGCGCCGTTCATTTGGCTGTTATGGAAGCCATCTCGATCATTGATGGTAAAAGCGCCGATAAAGCCGAAGGAGCAATTCCAGAGATTTTGAACAAGGCGTTGAGCGTTACGTTTGACACAAACGTAGGTCACGATTACCTTGAGAACGCAGATCGTCGATTTGATTTTTATCATCACGTTGAAGATAAGATCGAGTTTGACCTTGATATGTTCAACCAAATTACCAATGGTGGTGTACCTCGCAAGACTCTGAATATCATCTTAGCTGGGTGTGTTCACCCTGATACTAAAATTGTTGTGAGGATAACTTCGCTTGCGGTTGAAAAAGAAATTAAAATCGGTGAAGTGAAAGCTTTACTCGAAAACGGTTATACACTTGAAGTTTCATCTCCTGATGGTTGGGTTAAGATATCGGATTTTATCGACAAAGGTCAATGGGATGAATACTCATTCAGTTGTAATGATAAGAATATTTCATGCAATGAAAATCATCTTTTCCAATCAACGTTAGGGTGGATGAGTGCGAAGGATATATTTAATGCTCAAGAAGTTACTTTATCAAAATTGCACTTTTTCTGTGATACTGGGCGATATGAACCTGGCACAGTCATAAAAACCGGAAAGAAGATTCCAATTGTTGATATTCACGTTGAGCATAATAACAACCGATACTACACAAATGGAATCTCCTCGCATAATACAGGCGTTGGTAAGAGTTTGGGTATGTGTCACCTTGCAGCGGCAGATCTTTCCATGGGGCGCGATGTTCTTTACATTACGATGGAAATGGCAGAAGAACGTATTGCTGAACGTATTGATGCTAACCTGCTTGACGTTCGTATTGATGAACTGAAGAACCTGTCACAAGCCACGTTCTCCTCCAAGATTAAGAACTTGTCAGACCGAACAAAAGGTAAGATTGTCATTAAGGAATATCCAACTGCAAGCGCGCATGTCGGTCACTTCCGTGCATTGCTACATGAACTTAAACTGAAAAAGAAGTTCACGCCTGACGTCATCTACATCGACTATCTTAACATTTGCGCCAGCAGTCGTATCAAAGGTCTAAGCGGAAGTGTCAATACTTACAGTTTAATCAAGGCAATTGCTGAAGAACTGCGTGGTCTCGCTGTTGAATTTAATGTTCCGATTTGGAGTGCAACACAAACAAATCGCAATGGATATTGTTTAGATCCTTTAACTATTGTTGAAACGGAATATGGTAATAAACGCTTAAATGAAATTGTGGTTGGTGATTGTATAAAAAGCAATACTGGCTTTAATGAGGTGGTTACAGTGTTTCCTAAAACAAAAAAGAAAGCATATCGTATTACGACTTCTTCAGGAAAGACTATTATTTGTAGCGCCGATCATAAATTCCCAGTCAATGATATTGATAAGTCAATTAACTCTGGATTAAAAATTGGAGATTCTTTAGTGACGTTGAACTAACACATATTATAAATAGTTATATGCCAAATAACTATAGAAAAATCTGGGAAGAACATAATCATCAAAAAATTCCAGAAGGATATCACATACATCATATAGACGGAAATCATGATAATAATGATCCATTGAATTTAGAATGCTTAAGAGCTGAGGACCACTGGCAAAGACATTATGAACAGGGAGATATTGTCGCAATAAACGGCAAATTTATTCAAGGTGCAAGTGAAGCGGGAAAAAAGGGTGGGGCAGCTGGTAAAGGGAAAACTAAAGATCATAGTAATGGAAAACTATCCAAAAGTTTAAAGGAATCATACATTAAAAGAGGCGGAAGTCCTCTTAAAGGACGCGTTTTGTCGGATGAACATATTAAAAACATTACATTAGCGGTCCAAGGCGAAAATAATCCAATGTTTGGTAAGAAGCACTCAGAAGAATCAATATCACTAATCCGAATAAATAGAGGTTCTCTTGAAGGCGAAAATAATCCAATGTTTGGTAAAACGCAATCAGATGAAACTAAACAAAAAATATCAGATAAAGCAAAAGGGAGAAAATCGAAGATGAAAGGGCGGATTAACGAAACAACCCGATCAAGAAAATACAAATGGTATAATGATGGGGTAACTTCATTTTTTATGCCAGAAGGAACGCAGCCCGAAAATTATAAACTAGGAAGAATTAAAACATGGAAGAATTGATTACAAACATAGAAGAATTAGATTATGATATTGAAATGATTGATATTGAAGTAAATGGTAACCATTTATTTTTTGCTAATAATATACTTACACATAATTCAAATAGCGATGTTGAACTTACTGATACATCTGAAAGCTTTGGTTTGCCTGCAACAGCAGACTTGATGATTGCATTCATCAGTACTGAGCAACTTGAAAAGATGAATCAGTTAATGATCAAACAGCTTAAGAATCGTTACAATGATGCCAATAACAACAAGCGATTTACGGTGGGTATTGATCGCGCTAAGATGAGGCTGTATGATGTTGCAGATCCAACCGCGAATATCATGAGCAATGACTCTTCTTCGGCTGCTCCAGTCGCGAATACGCCGTTTAGTCGAGGTGGTAATAACAATCAACGTGGTAAAACCTTTAGTGACTTTAAAGTATAAATAGACTATATGTCTACAACACTTAGCTTCAAAGGATACCTAGCCGAGGCGATTTCCTCGTCCTCCGCTGATAAGGCCGCTTTCCTTATTGCTAAATACCTCAAGAAAAAGACGGGATATACTTTCTTTCGTTATCCAGGACTTGAGGCATTTAGAAATACAAAGGGAAAAGGATTTGGTTTGCGTTTTTACACTAGTAAGAAGAATCGCTCTATTCGTTTCAACTGGATCAGTTCCACTGCCGTTGGCATGATTGGTCTAAATAGCATCGACTATTGGGACGGTATCTCCAATACACCTTACCGCATCGAATTTGATACCGAAGTTTCTCTAGTTAAGACACTGCCAATCATCGCATCCATCTTATCAAATACCAAACCTGAACTTGGTTCGTTCTACACTCTACCAGATGGCATTCCATTGGAAGAAGCCGGTGTTGTATCAGAATCCTCGATGATTCTTGAGGCAAAAGGTGGCGTTAGCGTTGAGGATATGCTTGATGGTATTCTTGACATGGTTACATTACCAAACTTCTCAAAAGGTAAAGTATATAGCGCATACAAAGGCGCTGGCATGAAGATCTTTGATCAACTTGAAATGATGTACCCTTCATTGATTGTCAAGAGCGGTACAAAGTACAGCTGGAGCGGCGCACCGAAGGATCTGCAAAAGATCAAGAAGGACAAGTCCAAATTGCTTTCCGCAATTGGTAGCGTTGAAGCAAAGGTCACCAAAGGTGCGTCCAATGAAACATATGAGCCTACAGGTAACATTGCCGACATTGAAAACAATCGTGAGCGTCTTTCGTTTGAAAAGCAGTTGCTTGACCTTGAAAACTTGCTTAAGCTAACAATCAATGGTTCTGCAAACGCAATCTTCGTTTCAGGTAAAGGTGGTGTTGGTAAGACACACACAACCGAAAAGATTCTTGCAAGCATGGGTCTGCGCGACGGTAACGGTTACTTCAAGAACACTGGTTCTGCATCAGCAGCTGGTATGTACTCGTTGTTGTTCCGTTATAAGAACAGCATTATCTTCTTCGATGACTCTGACGATGCTCTTAAAGATCAAGAAAGCCGTAACTTGCTTAAGGCTGCAACTGATACCAAGAAGATTCGTAAGCTTGTTTGGAACAAGATGGGCAAGAACGTTGTTGATAACGAAGATATGACCGACGAAGAAATCCTTGACCAAGGGTTGATTCCACGTTTCTTCGAATTTACTGGTAAGGTAATCTTTATCTCTAACCTCGATCTTGACAAGTTGGATCCAGACGGCGCACTACGCACTCGCGCATTCATTGTAAACATCGACCCAACTGAAATGGAAATCTATGACTTCATGGAAAAGATCGTTGGCGATATTGAACTTGAAGATGGTTTAAGTCTTGATCTTAAAGCACGTAAGCACGTTGTTGATCTACTACGCAAAGGTAAGAGCAAGCAAAGCGCTAACCTTC
>Ga0208232_1000282_pt1 | contig 11090 bp, 12 predicted proteins | sample LakMenEpi24Aug12_FD_150729 | JGI IMG/M metagenome (GOLD analysis project Ga0208232, IMG submission 150729) | Freshwater microbial communities from Lake Mendota, WI - 24AUG2012 deep hole epilimnion (SPAdes) | ecosystem: Environmental > Aquatic > Freshwater > Lake > Epilimnion/Euphotic zone ... | reverse complement strand
CACTTCACGCAATTTGTTATGATTGTCCCAGATGAACGACATAATTTCGTCTGTCTGTTCTTGTGTAAAATCATAATCTTTGAACAGACCACCATCAGCATCACGGTGAACTTGTTTGATACGCAACATTTTGTCACGCTCAGTATCAACTGTCAGGTCCAGAAAGTGACAACGAGACTGCAACGCATCCAAGTGAGGTTGCATCTTAGATGCCTTCTTGTTATCAAACGATTTGTTTGTAATGAAGATGATAGAACCGTTGAAGTTGAAACTGTTAGGGATACCTTCTTCACGCAAGATACGTGAATCTTTGTTCCAAGAGATACGGCGAGTCTTGCCTGAATCCAATGCACCTTTCAGCACGTTGATGGCGTCTTGATCTTCCCAGATATCGCAGTCATCAAAAACGAGAACGTTTTTAGCATCACTGAATTTGTACAACTTAGCGAACAAGCCGATACCTGACATTGCACCTTTGACAATCTCAAAACGTGCTTTTTTACCTGCAACTTGGTCAAACAAACTTGCTTTTTCCATTTGCAGTGAAACACCGTGTGACTTACCGATACCTGCAGGACCTGTAACAATCATAGCACGAATGTCACCTGCAATACATGCCTTAGACATTTCATCAAGTACACCGAAACGAGTAGCAATACGGTCCATTGCTTCTGTTTCAGATTCCTCAGTCACATGCTTTGCTTCAATTGTAGGCATGCCTGACAAGAATTCAATACATTCTTTGTTGTCAATTTGAACACGGACCTCGTCAGGGCGACCCGGGAATTGACCTTCATTTTTTACTGTAACGAAACCACCTTTAGAGCCTAACTGATAACCTTTAACCAGTTGAAAGACTTCACCTTTCACAGGTGAGTTACGATAAGAACCAGAAGTGATGCGAACGATGCTAGACATTTGTTTCCTTTATTTCAGTGTCAATACAAGTATTGTAGCACAATACCCATTTATTGTCAAATTTAAGATACCTTTGAATCCATCATTTCAGACAGAATAAACTTGGCTACGTTCATTTGTTTACGAACGTATTCAATTGAACGAGGACCAGTGCCCATTGCCATCATTTCTTGACAGTCACTCATGATACCCATCACGACCATTTCCAGACCAGAACACTTAGCGGTAATACTTTCCATGTACTGTTCGCGGATTTCTTGTTCAGACATACCGTAACATTTAGTTTCAAATTCAGTCATTTCGTGCTCCTTTAATCAATCTATACATGTATTATAGACCCAAACCCATTTATTGTCAACCTTTATTTGCCTAGGAATTTCTTAATTCCATCCTTCCAAGCAGGGTCTGCGAACGGTTCATGTGATGGGACCTCGGATGTTATAGAAGTATAATTACTGTGGTCTGGGTCATCAGCGCACAAAGCAAATCTGCGACCATACGGGTCGTTTTTTGAAGTCAATTGCAGAATTTTGTTTCTGTTCTCTGGGTTAGCATCTTTATATACCCGATTTGGATAAACACAATGTACGCTGTGGCTGATAACTGCATCTACTTTCATATTTAGGTATTGAGCTATGATCCCACCCTCACTATGACCGGTGACAACAATTTTATTGAAGCCGTTTAATCGTAACCATTTAATATGTCTCTCAAGTTCTTTTATTCGTGCTGGCCAGCGTGTTTCAGGATTAGCGTTAAATAATACCTTATTATCATTGGTGAGTATGCAACCAGGAGATGCATCTTTTCTCCTGTGAAAATCGGTCATGATAAAGTGCATACCGAGACTAGAATAGAATTGCCTAACAACATGGTCTGCACTGTAGACCCCACCGCACCCATGTAAGTGAATTACAACAGGTAGAGATTTGTCAGCCTTCTCTGCAAATGATTCGGGGCCAGAGGGTAAGGATAGAAAAAATCTACCGTAAACATAAAAAGTAGACCTGAGTGGGGCAGTGTCAATCACCTCAGGTGACATGTCGTATGTTTCTTTTCCTTGTGTGAAATAATTTGAATAACACAGTGTCGGAATAGTAATCAACAAAATTGAAAGAATTTTTTTCATAACAGTCCTTAGGTTTTACTTAACCAAAATGTTGAAAATCATGTTTTGCAATTCTGCGACCTCGTCACGAGGGACGTAGAAGTCGGTCAGTGGGTCGTAGTACTCACCCTCTTTTGGATCATAATACAGAACCTGACCATTGGGGTAGTGAAACGGACCCTCAAGACCCTTGCGAGGACCGAACTCTTTGTTGTGCTTGAAAATGATGTAAGACATAAAGACCCCTTTCAACTGAATAAGAGTCTATTGTACGCCCAAACTGATTTATTGTCAAGTTATGAAAATGAATACTTTTCTACTACAAAGTATTGATTGTTATCACGGTATTTCATTTTATAATTACCAGATAATGATATTGAATTTTTGCATTGATTATCCAATAATGAAATTAAAGGATTATCATGTGTTAATGAGAAAGTAACCAAGTTATTAGTTTCATCACTAAACCAATATTCTTTTCTTTTTGAATATTTTTTACCAACACTAAATGTCTTTTTAAGTGAGAGATTTTTTGTTTGTTTATATGATTTATCTGTGATAATCTTATTATGCTCAGAAACTAAATCATCAAAATCTACGTCATAGTTATAAAATTCAGGTAAACGATATGCTAACGGTACCATATTGTCTTTAAACATTTTACCATTAGTATGAATAAACGAATTCATATCTTCTCGGAATTGCGAAAGTCTTACATCTTTCAATTTCCACATCATTATTTTTTTACTATAATAATCACGAATCTCATTTGCCTTTTGCCGGTCATCTGTAGTTACGTGATTGAATAACTCTTTATCTAATAATGTAGAAATAGGTGTATATGTGCCGCCACTATTATGTGTATCACGTAATCGTTTCCAAGCGGCGCTTAGTGCCAACAAATCTTCGTCAATTTCAAGAATCTCATACTTTTTAACATGTTCACCGTGAGTGACACCCAATAAACCGTGCAGAGTAAGATTTCCAGTAAGATTTCCTAAGGAAGTATTCCACGGTGCCACATTTCCCTGAGACTTAACCTGCCCTGAAATATTAAAAGGATTATTATGAGAAAGTGAAATGTTTTGTAAGTTTTGTAAATTAAGATTAGCCAATTGAAATGTCCTCCATTCCTGCAGTGCGTAAACGCACGATATGTCCCATCTGCCATTGTTTGGCTTCAAGACCCTTCATTATACCTAACCATTTGTTTCTAAGTAATGCGACTTCGTTGACCAAAACTTCAAAGTCAATAACTTCATCTTCACCATCAACATACTTTTCAGCATCACGGCTAGTTAGTGCTCTATTATACGCCTCTAGGTATTTTTGAAAATACTTTCGGCGAATTTTCCTTAATTGAATATTAAGATAGTTGAGCACCGCTTCAATCTCTTGTAGTTGATTAAAACGATGCTCAGTGATGCCCGGTATAGCGGCAATGTTCTTTTCAACATTACCGTATACCTTTACATCTTTTTTTGCGTCAACAAGTTCAGCTTCATAGTGTGTAATAAAATCGGGTATTACAGCTAAATCTACCGTGATTCGTGTATACCAATTCATTTATCACCATTCGTCTTCATCAGACTCTGTATCATCTTCATATTCTTCATATTCTTCTTCAACTTGGTCTGTGTACTCTTTTAAAGCAATAGTTACTTCTTTGTATCCTCTGAATGCTTCTTTAATGTCAGTAGCTTCATAATCATTGTCAATCAATAAATTAACTAGTGAATCTGCCGCATCACTCCTATCATTCAAATCAATATGGGAACTTAATGCTTCCCATACTTCAGCCACAAAATCTAAACTCATACTGTATCCTCCTCCTCAGTGTTAGATACAGTACTTAGCATAGGTTTAGATTTTTCGGCGTATTCAGCCATAACTTTGTCAAGACAACCATCAACGTTTGCTTCCCAGCCTTTACGAAACTTCTTAATGATTTCACCATCAAGTGTTGTATAAACTAAACTGTTGCCTTCTTTCTTAACAAGTTCTTGTTTTTCAATCATGTCTAACATGCCTGAGTATGGACTCATGCCTGTTTCATAAGGAATTTTAACTTGCACTGATTCAAAAGGTTTAGCATAACGTGTCTTCATGATTTTACATGCCGCACGAATACCACGTACATCACTAATCTTGTTACCGTCTTCGTCTTCTTTGAGTTTTAGTTTCTTCATTGCAACTAGAATACTAGATGCGTAAACGAAACCCTGACCACCTGAAATTTTATCATCAGGGTCAAACATGTCTTGACTAGCATAAGTGTGATTAGTAGCAACCATACCGATGCCTAAGTTACCAAACATGTTAACACAGTTACGAACAAGTGCGGCAAGTGCTTTAGGCTTACGACCCATGTCACCCTTCATGTCACCTGCTTCAAACTGATTAACGTCTGTTGGTGTTAGCAACATACCTAAACTATCAACAACGAACAAGACCTTAGGACGATCTTCTTCTGATAATGCTTTATATTCTTTTACGAATTCACTAATTGTTTTAGCAACGTCATCAATCATTGCCATGTTAAGTTTCAGCAATTTGTCATCAGCAGTTGAAACACCTAAAGCATGTAGCCATGCTTCATCTAATGCGTTTTCACTATCAATCAAGACAACGTAAATGCCTTGCTCTTGTGCATGACGCACTAAGTTACCTGAACAGATGAAACTCTTACCCGAGCCTGATTCACCTGCAAATACAGTAACCTTACCTAGTGGTACGCCTTTGTTAAAGTCTCCGCTGATAAGATAGTTTAGTGCATAGTTGCCGGTTGAGATCCAATCAGTAGGATCGTTAAAGCCGATACTCAATCCTTCAATAGACTTAGTGATAGACTTTCTAAATTTACTTACGTCAAATGGTTTAGCCAATTTATTCTCCTATTATTTTTGTATAGCATTTGTGTACATTCTATCAGAGAACGATACTTTGTCAAGGTATTCTGGAGAGTTATCGGCAATACGTTCTAATTCGTATTCGCTAGGATAATGTCTCAATACACCTCTTGCTCTGTCTCTGACCAATGCAGGTACCCTGGGAGTTTTACCCGGGTCGCATAATTCTTCCAACAGTTTTTTACCTTGCTTCAGGGCACGGTAACGTTCGTCTGGTAGTGTCATATTATTCTCCTTATTATTAAAGGGGCCGAAGCCCCTTTAATTACTTCGCTTGTCTAGCACGAATCATCGCTAGGATGTCTTGTGCTTTGTCGCTTGATGGAGTTGATGTAGGTAGCGTAACTGGTTGAGTAGCTTGTGCAGGTTCATCTTCCCAAGGTGCAGTAGAAGCTTCTGCTACGGGTGCTGTCGCGGGTGCTCTAGTTTCAGTAGTAGCAGTAGGTTTAGCCGCTGTTGCGCCTGCAGGTGCATCAACACCCCATGGACGATAGTATGCGCCCCAACGCTCAGTGTCGTAGGGTTGACCATCAACTGATGCGTCAAACATTTCTTTGATGATACGCAATTCTGCTTCGCCGGGACGCTTTGGTAAGAAGTCAGCAAGGTTATACAAACCATGTGATTCAATTGCTGTTTGCTCTGCTTCTGTCAACGGAGACTCTTTACGTGCCCAGTTACTAGTTGAGTAATCTGCGTAACCACCTTTACTTGTTTTCTTGATATTCAAATCAAGACCACGTTGATAGTCAGTTGGCAATTCTTCCATTTCAGGATCCATCAAACTTGCTTTGATGATTGTGAAAATTTGCGGACTGATAATGAATCTGCGAATAGGATTCGCAGGTGTACCATCGTCACCGATGGGGTTTTGACGAACAAAACCTTGGAACAAGTAACTACGCTTCTTCCAGTATTTGTTTGCTAGTTCTTTCAGTGTTTCATCTTTGTACCAAGGACGAACCTCAGTCAAGATTGGGCACTGTGCTTTTGGATCATACATTTCTACACAAGGTACTTGAACCTCAACACGCTTTGCGTTAGGGTCACCTTTGATACCATTGAATGGAAGCTTGATGATTTGACGTTCAACCCAGAAGTAAGGGTTCTTACTATCTGCGTCTGGCAATAGACGTAGTGAGGCTGTAGTGCCTTCGTCCATGTTCCAGTGAGGGTAGATTGAATTGTCTGATTGTTTCGGTGTATTACCGGTTGACTTGTTTTCCTGTGCCGCGATACGAGCACGAATTTCTGCTAATGATGCCATGATATTTTTCCTTATAAAATTGAGATGGTCTCGTTTAATATTCGTCACTACCTATTAGTGACTAACACAAGTGTAAGTATAGCAAATGCTTTCACTCATGTCAATAGTATTTATGCCAGATGTGGTAAACCTCACCTTTTAAGTGAGGTTTATTTACCCTTTATCTGTTAATGATTCTTAGCATAGCAGCCAAGTCATCATGACCTTCTTTGACTTTTTCTTTTTCTTTTTGTCTTTGGTCTAGTTCTTTACCGTATGCTTGTACTTTCTTACGGAAATCCTTTTCCTGTTCAGGAGTAGTTTCTCCTTTGGAACTTGATTTACGAGCATCGTATTCACCGGTATCTACTTCAGTAACAACAGCTTGGTCATCAGTGTTGATAAAGTTTTCACCAACTAGATTACCGATCTTTGCAGGACCACCAGTTGGACCCCATTGACCTGCACGTTTCTGGTCAGCATCTAATTCCTCGTCAACCTTCTCAACGTCACTGTGAGCCATGCTTGGTTTACCGTTTTCTGGGTTACGAACACCAGCACGTTTCTTCAAGTCTCTTAACAAGTCTTCGTCACTGCCGTGACCTAATGTGTCTAATGCTTTTTGACCAACGTCTTTAATCTTGTCTATGATACCTTCATCAATACCACCTAGACCCATTTCAACTTGTTTGATCCAACCACTTACATCGCTTGAACCAATTTCGTCAACGTCACCTACAAAATCAGCAACATCACCGATTGCGTTAGAGACTTTCTCTGGACCATACTTAGATAACAAATCTAAACGTTGCATTAAAATTCTACGTAGAATAGCACTAGCAACAGGACTATCAACATCATCAGAACCATCTAGCATTCCTTCAGGAATACCTTGTGGGTTTAATGCTTCTTGTCCGCCATCACCTTCTTCTAAGTCAAATGCGCTCAAGTTACCTTTAACAGTACGTTCATTGTGAGCCAGTGTTTCATCACCAGTAGATTCAGTAATGTCGTCATCAACATCTTCTGCACCACCTTCACCTGCATCACCGTCAGTGTCGCCGTCTGTTTCTTCACTGGCTTCGCCGCCGTCTCCGCCTTCTAACAAGCTATCAGCCCACTCAGCTAGTTCTGTAACTTCAGTCATTTCGCTAATGTTCTTAGAAAGTTTTGCTAAGATTGGCATTGCAGACTCAATACGAGGATCAACGGTCTCTTGTACAAACAATTCATTAACCGCAGTCATATCACTTTCATCTTCCATCAATGATGGAGTCCATGATTCAAAGTATGCTTCGTATCCACGCTTACCAGACATACGTGATAATGTTTCACGCAATGAATTGTAATGGTTTACACCTTCAGTAATTAATCTTTGACTAGATTCATTAAATTGGCCATTACGAGTAGCACGAACAAACCCTGCCATCTTTGAATATTCTTCAACTATACCTTTAATGTGTTGACCACGGTCATCATAAGGTGTACCACCTTCAGCAATGTGACGAGCATATACACGTGCAATGCCAGGCTTTGTAGTATTCAATAAGAAACGCTCACCATTTGCATTCTCTACGAAAATACGATTGATGTTGCGATAACGTTGTTCACCTTCTTCAATCTTACGTGAATGTTCTATAACAATCTTCACTGAAGGAACTGCATCGCTATAACTAGCACTCTTACCCATTGGGTAATAACCTTCTGATACTCTTTCTTTCTTGTCCATATGTTCCCTTTGTGCCATATCGGCTTCTAAATGATTTTCGTTTCTCAATTCAAAACTCAGTTGTCTACGTTGTGCCCAATTCTTAAGATGACTGATTAATCCTGTCCAACTGTCAGAATATGGTGTGCCTGATGTATTATCGCTAGGACTATCAGAAACATTATCTCCGTAGTAAATCTTTAACTTTTTAGATCCGTCAATAGAAATCCAAACTTTACCGTAATTTTCGCCATCTTTGATAAAATCAAATCTTATGACTGCGGCTTCTTCAGGAACAGGTGTGATTTTACCTGTAGCATCCATTGGTTTTGGATTGTAACCTTTATTGTCTAAAAGATCGTATAATTTTCGTTGTAGGGCTTCAGAATTGATTGACATAGAGTATTTATCTCTCTGAGTTAATTCAATACTGCAAAGAATGGTAGCGGAGCTATGTATTCTTCGTGGTCTCTAATGTGACTCTCTAAGTTATAGTGATAGTCGCTCAAAACAGTCAAAATACGCACTATAAGCAAGCTGGCCATAATCAAGTCGTCAGTATCCCCTATCTTTGCCGCATAACTTCCACCGTGAGCAACGAATGCTTTTAACTCTGATATTAGTCCAAAGCTATTAATAGTCATCTTTTTACTCTCAACCAATGTCTTAAACTTGGCGCAGGCTGCTAGTTTGCTCTTGTTAGTAGTATTAAATCCTTTACGATTCTTTCCGGCCTCGCTCAAAAAGATACCAGGAATATTACTCTCACCGTATTCGTTTAGTGAAACAATAGCTGCCTCACCGATACTGTTATTCTCTATGGAGTAGTATAAGCTGTTGGGTTCATTTGTACATTCAACAATGTATTTGTTAACTTGTGCAATCAATTTAATCTGTGTAGGAATATCTGTCTTGTTGTGCTTCCATTCACCTACTTGAGTTGTAGTGTTAGCTTCAAAGATTTGTATGGCGGCTGGATCGCCACCTGTACCTAAACTTGGATCTAATGCAACAGCATATATATTGCCTTTCTCAGGCTTTTTATACCACCGAACTTGTCCCATACGACTAACAGGCTCTGTGCCTTCCATCATAATCAATGTGTTTGGATTTATAAGAGTTTCGTCAGCGATAATGAACTCACAACCAATCTCTCGGTTGAAACGATCATCACCCAACTGAGCCCTCATTTCTTTAGCCCATTGCTCATCACGTCCGGGCTGTTCGTTCCAATAAGCACGGTACGAGCGGAAACCGTTCACACCTAATGCTGTCTTGTTGCCGTACTCATCTTCTGTTTTGTTAGCACCCTTCCAGATCAAAGCAAACTGGTCTTCATCACTATTAGGAGTACTAGTGATAATCGCTTTACCACCAGTTGATAGTGTAGGAGTAATAGCAGTCCAGAATTCTGTAGCAATGCTAGGTCGCACGAATGCAAACTCATCAAGATACAATAGTGAAATAGACATACCACGACCTGTATTTTCAGTTGTAGTGGCACTAACAATACGACTACCGTTCTCAAAGTCTAATGAACCTTTGTTATATGTCGTAACACCGGCTTTGATGTGATCGGGACAGTTCTCATATGCATATCGTATGCGTTGCATAATCTCCTGAGCACCTGTATATTTGTGCGCCGCAATAAGAATTGTGCTATCAGGTACAAACATTGCATACCATAGTAAGTATCCTGCGGCTGATGTTGACTTACCTGACTGACGAGGCATCAATGAGATAGAAAAGCGATATCTATGGTAAGTATCAATTAATCGTTCTTGATATTCCCACGGATGATATAACATACTACCTCTTGTGGGGTGTTGTATGTAGAAAAAGTTATCCATGAAGTATAGATAACCTGTGTTTGGATCGCAACACTTAACAAAGTCTTGTAATTCTTTATCTGTTTTAAATTGTGTCTTTTTATACGGGTCCTTCACTAAGGAAGGACCGTTGCTTAATGGCTTACTCATACACTTATTTAGTAGATAGAATACTACTATTTAGAAAACGGGTTCTCACCTGTGAGATGCGGTTTAGCAAACATCACTCGCATCCATTCAGGATCGCCTGGTCTAAGATTATTATCTTTGATATACTGTGCTTTTTTAGCTTGAAGCTGAGTATCAATAGGGTGAGTTGTTTCACCTGTGATCTTACCTGAGCCACTCAAACGCTTTAACTCATCTAATGTCATATCTTTCTCGGGAACAGGTTTATACTCTCTCATTGACTGATAGCCGTTTTGTAGTTTAGCTTGGTTGAATGCGTCAAACATATTAGTATTTATTGATTCTTCCAGAACTCAACCACTAGTGGGTTGACTACATGTTTCATCCATGTAAACCACATTTTATGCATTTCATCTGCTTCAGGGGGCAGTTCTAACTCAAAGGTATCACGTAGTAACTCACGCAAATATTGACTACCATCCTCGGTAAACAGTTTGCTAGTATCAATGTGAAATCCATTGTCTTCTGAAATAGTTACGTTATATTCAAGGTATTCTAGTACTAATGGAAAAGTATAATCACGATGAATACTCTCATAACCATACACCTTAATCCTATCATGAGCCATAGACCCTTCTGAAGGGTAATCTAATACAATACCCACGTAATCATTCCCTAATTCTTTTAAAACACCCATTTTTATTGCGGACCAAAAGTTGAAGAGGTGACCCTGTACTATTATCTTTTCATTTGCATTCAAGAGATAATCTTTGTCAATATATTCATACAGTCTATCAACATGGTGGATGTTATCATCCACGTGTGCATTTACAAACTTAGGAGGTTTAAGTTTGTAATCTACTCTTTTGTATTTTTTGAGCATCCATTCTTTATAGTTTAACTTCTTTACTCTAGGACCAAACCCCTCACATATGCTTATCATATTACACACATGGTTACCCCCGGTTGCCCCGGGGTAAACTACGTATAAGTATTTTGCTTTTTTGAAATGTTCTACAGATATCGCAGACATTGACTTATTTTATATCTAATGGGCGTTGTTTTGTAGCAACGATACAGTAGTATTTTTCTCTCATTGTAGTTTGTTCACCGGTTTCTTGATTTGGCATACCAATATCAAATTCTAACACATTAAACTTGTCTATATCAAATCCTGTTCTTTGTAGTAGAGCAGCCAATTGATTTTGTCCCAAAATACTATAATGGTTTAAATTAAACTCAT